>Ga0194130_10008005_pt1 | contig 11415 bp, 11 predicted proteins | sample TA2KigsurfametaG_FD_160084 | JGI IMG/M metagenome (GOLD analysis project Ga0194130, IMG submission 160084) | Freshwater microbial communities from Lake Tanganyika, Tanzania - TA2015050 Kigoma 12 surface | ecosystem: Environmental > Aquatic > Freshwater > Lake | place: Tanzania: Lake Tanganyika... | reverse complement strand
CCAGCCATAATGCCCAAGATAATGATTTAGCCAAAGCCTTATCTGATATCAATATTGCCCAAACCAATCACTTCACCCCGCAAGATGATCAGCGGGCAGAGCTTGAACGAAATTATGAAAGATTCCTTGAGTTAACTGCCAAGTACAAAGGGTAGTAATCTTTCTCCTATGCGCCAGGTTTTAATCTTAAATCCAGCAGATAACATTGCAATCTGCTTAACCGATATGCAAGCTGGCAAAGATTTAGATCAAGATAATTTAACGCTAACCTTTAAACAATCAATTTCTAGAGGCCATAAGGTGGCAATTAGCGATATTAAAAAAGGTGATGGCATTATTAAGTATGGCGAGCGCATGGGACATGCCACAAAAGATATTACTCGCGGTGAGCACGTTCATACCCACAACGTATTAGGTGATCGCCTATCAACGGAAAGGGCGTAATGAGTATTTCTGGTTTTGCCCACAAAGGGCGTGGGGTGGGAGTGCGCGATCACCAATTAATTTTGCCATCGGTAGTTTGCTCAACTCATGTTAGCCGAAAGATTGCAAATGCGGTGGGGGCCATTACCTTTGCCCATCAAAATGGTTGTGGAATTATTGGCATTGATGTGCCCGGGGTAGATAACTTTTTTATTGAGTTAGCTAATCATCCAAATGTGCAATCGGTCTTGGTGGTATCCCTAGGTTGTGAAACTATTCAAGGACCAGAGCTGCTACCTAAGATAAATCAGGAGCTATCTAGATTGTTGGTAATTCAAGAGTCCGGAGGAGCTAGCGGCACCTTTGAATCTGGGGTTAAGGATGCCCGCCAGCTACAAGAGAATTTTAAGAGTCAAAAGGTAGCTTTAGATAAGTTAATTATCGGTCTAGATATTGCCCGCAGTATTTCAAATACCGCAGATGTTAAAGCAGCTCTAACCGCAGCTGGCTTTGAGGTAGTGATCCAAGAAAAAGTAGCTGCCAGTGAGCACAATATGGCAAAGTTGATGGGGCGAAAGGTGCACTTAATTCTCTCTTATCCAGATGAGAATCAACCACCCTCTGGCTTTCCCCTAATACCAGTTATAAATATTGCATCTACCTCCTCACTACACCAAGCATTAATCTCGGAGTTTGATTTACCAAGTACGGCAGGTAGCCAAGAGATAATTGAATTAGTAACCAAAATTGCAAATGGTCAGAAGAGCAAAGCGGAGTTATCTGGCATTGGTGAGATTGTTGCCCCAAGAGCGGTAAGGAGTGTGTAGATGAACCTTACTGGCTATAAACGCGAAGATGGTAGATGGGGGTTTAGAAATCATGTCTTGATTATGCCGCTGCATCAAATGTTATCGGCAACTGCTAGAGCCGTTGAGCAGGCGGCAACTGGTGCGGTAGCAGTAAGTCATGATTGGTCACAGGTAGTTGAAAAAGATCATGAGCGAATCATTCACTCCCTAGCGGGTAATGCCACAAATCCAAATCTTTACGCCACCATATTTTTATCCCTTGGCACACCAATCGAGGATGAGGTAATAAATCGAGCTAAAAGCAATGGCAAAACTAAGTTAATAAACTTAACCCTAAGTAATGCTAAATCTATTGATAATTTAACGGCGCAAGCAAAGCTAGAGGCAATAAAATTAGTTGAGCAGGCAAAGAATGAGCCACGGGTTGCCGCCCCAATCTCTGCCATCTGCTTAGGTCTTGAGTGTGGTGGCTCTGATGCCTACTCAGGAATTACGGCAAACCCGGCTTTAGGGGTAGCAAGTGATAAATTGGTTGCCCAAGGTGCCACCTCAATCTTGGGTGAGACGATGGAGATATTGGGAGCAGAGCACCTACTTGCAAAACGTGCGCTAACTCCTGAAATAGGCCAGCAAATAATTGATGTAGTTGCCAGGTATGAGCGCAGTATTAATTATGAGGGAATTGATATTAGAGGCGCCCAACCATCGCGTGGAAATATTGAAGGTGGCCTTTCTACCTTGGAGGAGAAATCATTAGGGGCGGCAAAAAAAGCAGGTAATGCCCAATTTACTGGTGTACTGGAGTATGCAATTGCACCAAGTAAAGCCGGTCTTTACTTTATGGATACCCCAGGTCATGACATCGAACAATTATCTGGCTTTGGCGCAGCCGGGGTAAATATCACTGTATTTACTACCGGCCGTGGCACACCAACAGGCAGTGCGGTAATGCCAACTATAAAGGTGGCGACAAATACGCAGATGGCAACTGCAATTCCAGATATTATCGATTTAAATAGCGGCACTATTGCCGATGGCACCCAAACCCTACATGAAAATGGTCAGTTAATTTATAACTTAATTATTGATGTTGCTAATGGGCAGTTAACCAAGGCTGAGATTGGCGGCCATCATGAGTTTAATCTCTCTAGGCTTTACTCATCATCTTTATAAGTATTTAGATAAGATCTAGATAATGAAAGCATTATTTATCGAACATGATCATGTCTCACTCGGTGGTCCAATTTGGCGCGCCTTTGCAAATCATGGATATGAGATTGACCGATTTTTAGTAGTACCAGAGAGTGCCTATGGCTCACCAAATATTGAAGTCTCCTTTCCCATCTTTGCTAATTACGATGTAATTGTGCCGATGGGTGCGCCATATGGAGCATATGAGGATGAGCGAATTGGTAAGTGGTTACTTCCTGAACTCGAAAAATTAAAGGCAGCTCACAATGCCGGCATACCGATATTTGGTATTTGTTTTGGTGGCCAATTAATGGCTAGAGCATTAGGTGGCTCAGTTGCAAAGTCGCCAAAGGCAGAGCTTGGTTGGTATGAGATTAAATCAGATGATAAAACTTTAATCCCAACTGGTCCCTGGTTTGAGTACCACTGGGATAGATGGACATTGCCAAAGGCAGCTGTTGAGATTGCTAGAACTCAGATTGCCAGCCAAGCATTTGTTATGGGTAGAACTTTGGGTGTGCAGTTTCATCCAGAGATTGATCCAACTGTTTTAGAGGAGTGGCTAGGGATGGAGGGTGGTTGTGCTGAGGTGGAGTCGGTTGGGGTTGATGTTGACCAATTACGCAAAGAGACTAAGGAAATACAACCTGCCTCAGATAAACGTGCCTTTGAGTTGGTTGATACCTTCCTGAGAAGAGTTGCTACATCACCTGTTGAATCGGTTGAGTAAACCCTTAACTCTAAATTAATACTCCAGAACTTCTAGGTGTTTCATACCTATCCAACCCTAAGATTTAGGAGTAACTTATTATTTGCAATCAATTGATTGCCTCTTTGAGACTATAAAGGGGGTGGGAGTGTTGCAAATACAAATCCGTTCTGGACATCAAATTAAAAATAAAAGAGTTATCCAAGAAGGACATCCACCCGCGCCTCGCTGGCGCTAGGACTCCTTTCGTTCCTTAAAAATAAGGCCCCACTAGTTATCTAGTGGGGCCTTATTAATAATTAATTGATATTTAAGAATTAATTATCCAACGGGGTGACATACGCCCCAGAGATACCACCTGCCTCAGATAAGCGTTCCTTTGAATTGGTTGATACCTGCCTGATAAGGGTTGCTACATCTGATGTGGAAAAGCTTGATTAACGTAAAGAGATAAAATATGCCAAAGAGATGGTTAGTTTGTTCATCTAATAGTGTAGCCACCATCAACTAAAAGATCTGCTCCATTAATCATATCTGCTGCTAAAGATGAAAGGAAAAGTGCAGATGCTGCTATTTCTTCAGGTAGTGCGAAGCGACCCGTTGGAATTAACTTTTTGAGTGCATCACCTTTCGGTCCATCCCAAGCTTTCTTTCCAAGTTCTGTAAGAACAACTGTTGGAGAGATTGAATTTACGTTGATTCCTCGACCGGCCCACTCAGACGCTAGAACTTTTGTAATTCCCAATACTCCAAATTTAGAAGCGCAGTAAGCCGCATGTTCATCTAGCGCGATTGAAGCTGCTTGTGATGCCATATTTATAATTTTTCCACTTCCCTGGCTCAGCATTAACTTACCTATAGCTTGAGACATAAAAAAAGTGCCTGACAAATTTATGTTTATTGTTCTATTCCACGCATCTAATGACAAATTTTCTGCGGGTGCTAGCGCAACAATACCTGCACTATTGACTAGCACATCAACTTTTTTATACACATCTTGAATAGCTGTAGCCACATTATTGACGGATTCATAGTTTGCCACATCACAGGCAAATCCCCGAGATGAATTACCTAACTCCTCGGCAATTTTTATGGCTTTATTTTCTTCTAGATCCACTACTGCAACTGTTGCCCCTTGAGCGGCAAAAGCTTTCGAAATCGCTTGACCGATACCTGATGCACCACCTGTTACAACTATTATTTTGTGATCAAAACTGAAAACCTTGTCCAAATTCATTATTGAACTCCTGATTCATACTTAGTTATTTCCTGAACTTTAGAAGCGGATAAGCTTTGTTTATCGAAATTATAAGTTAACCATTCTAAGGTTAACTTCTTCGCAAGTTCGATATCTATAATTCTTGCACCAAATGTTAAAATCTGGCAATCATTACTAAGAATAGAGCGTTTAACCGAATAGCTATCGTGTGCAACCGTTGCGCGAACACCTGGCACTTTATTAGCTGAAATATGCATACCGATTCCGGTACCGCAAATCAAAATAGCACGGTCGACTTCCCTAGACCTGACTTTTTCGCTTGCTAGAAATGCAATATTAGGATAAAAAGTGTCCTCACCTTTATTTATACCGACATCAATTACTGAGGATACTTTTGGATTTACCTGAAGCATCTCGATGAGAATACTTTTAAAATCATACCCAGCATCGTCAGCTCCAATTGCAATCTTAAACATGAATTCCTTTCAATAAATAATTGGAATATGTGGGGGCTCACGGAAGGAATTTGGCCCCCACATATCAAGTAGTCAAATAAATATTATTAATTGACTATTTAGTCTTCGTTAGCAATATTCCCAGATTTGAGATTTTTTGCAATCAATTCAGGAAGACGCTTTAGGAATGCTGCAGTATTAGTAACAACGTTTGCTTCAAATGAGGAAACGTTGGCCGGAGTAATTGCTGGCATGATATAGGTGTAATTCTTTTTTACCTTTTCGCCTTTTGCAACTTTTAGGGCTACAGCAAGTCCAGCTGCTAGTTCAACACGGCCATGCTGAAGTGAAGATCCGATAAAGTCACCGGACTTAACTGCTGCAAGACCATCCTGGATACCATCGATGCCGACTACAGGAATCTTTAGCTTAGCTTCCTTTAGTGCCTGAACTGCGCCAAGACCCATGTCATCATTTTCTGCAACGATTCCATCAATTTGACCTTTGAAGCTTGTGAGCCAGTTAGCAACTTTATTTGCTGCTTCGGCGCGGCCCCAGTTCGCTGTGTCTTTAGCAAGAACCTTAATACCAGGATTCTTTGCCAAAACAGATTCGATTCCCTTTGTGCGATCTAACTCAGGTGAAGATCCGAGAGGACCTTGAAGAATCACGATGTTTCCCTTGCCACCTAAGTGAGTCGCCATCTGTGTCATTTCTTGTGCACCTGCAGCTACGTCATCTGGTAGAACTCCTGATGTAAGTAGCTTTGAACTTTTTAGTGTTGTGTTCACAGCTATTACTGGAATTTTTGCAGCCTTTGCGGCTTTTAATTGTGGCTCTAATGAGTCAGCTTGCACTGGAACAATTATAATTGCCTTAACTTTGGCACGGATCATCTGTTCCATTTGTGAAGCTTGTGTTGATACATCTCCACCGGCTGAGTTCCAAAGAAGTTTGATGTTATTCTTTTTAGCGAATGCCACCATTCCCTCTTTGCCCTGTGTGATGAATGAGGACATGTCATAAACAGTTACACCGATTTTAATTGGTGCAGCCTGTGCTGGTGCTATTCCTGCAACGCCTAATCCCATTGCTGTAGTTACAGCAACAAGGGCAGCAAGAGATTTCTTCCTTAGCATTTTTACTTCCCTCTCTTGTTTTTCAAAGCCGACCATCGACTCCGAAATCTAGTTATCACTTGTTCCTTGCATTAACGCGATCGGCGCATCAAGATTGCATCGATTGTTACTGCAGAAACGATAAGTACTCCGCTAATCACTTTTTGCCAATATGCAGGCACGATTAAAATATCTAACCCATTATTTAGTGTTTGAATTAAAAGAAGCCCTAAGAAAGTTCCCCAAATTGTTCCTCGACCACCTGACAGACTTGCACCACCAATTACTACAGCTGCGATTGCACCTAGTTCATATCCTGAACCCAGATTTGGTGGGCCAGAAATTACTCTTGAGGAAAGAATTACGCCTGACAAGCCAGCCAAAAATCCACTTAACACATAAACGCTGATAAGAATCTTTCTCGTATTAACACCAGCAATTTCAGCAGCAGATCGATTTCCACCGGTTGCATAAATCTGCAATCCAAAAGAGGTTCGTTTCATAACAATTGCTAAAATTACAAAACCTAAAAACATAACTAATACTGGTGTTTGAAACCCAAAAAACTTAGTATTTGCTATCCGTTCCCATTCCTCTGGTAATCCATTAATCGGAGCACCGTTTCCAATAAAATATGCAAAGCCAGACGCAGCAGCAAGCATTCCTAGAGTTGTAACAAATGGCGGGACATCTAGAATTGCAATTATGAGCCCATTAATTAATCCCGCTACAGTTCCAACCAGTATTCCAACTGAAGCTGCTATCCAAATATTCTCAGTCTTATTCACCGCAACATAAGCCGCTGACATAGCACTTACTGCAATAATGCTTCCAACAGACAAATCAATGCCCCCAGTTAGAATAACAAGTGTTTGTCCCAGAGCTATTAAAGCAAATGGTGCAGCAGCAATTAGAACAGCCCTAAAGTTTCCAAGAGTCGCGAATTCGGAGTTTTTAATTGTAAAAAATACAAAAATAATCAAAAGAATAAATACCATTGTATTTCGAAGTAATAGATCTTTTAAGTTATTATTACTCCACCTTGTATTGGGAACGCTAGCGATTGACATCATCTACTCCCGACTGTGTTTTGATTCATTGTGTTTTGCCCACTAGCTAGTCTAAATATTTCTTCTTGAGCACCTTGCTCATCTAGTCTGCCTTTTTGTACCTCACCCACTATTTCACCATTACGAACAACCAAAACACGGTTACTCAATCCAATAAGTTCAGGCATGTCTGAACTGATTAGCACTACAGAAATTCCTGTAGCCACTAAATCATAAATAATTGAATAGATTTCACTTCGTGCTCCAATATCAACACCACGAGTTGGTTCATCAAGAATGAGTACTTTAATCTGATTTGTGAGCCATCGAGCGAGCACCACTTTCTGCTGATTTCCTCCCGATAAAGTCCCAACTAATTGTTCAACTCCTCTAGATTTTAAGTTAACAGAGGCCATTACTTTGTTGATACCCTTTATGCGAAATTTTGGACGAATGAATCCTGCTATTGTAAAGGAATCTAAATTTGGCAGACTTCCGTTATCAAGCACTGATCGCTCTAAAATTAAACCAGCACCTTTACGATCTTCAGGTACGAAAGCCAAACCAGATTTAATTAATTTTTTAACGTTACCACGTTTAATTTCCTTACCTTCGACAACTATTGAACCTTGCATAGACTCTCTAACTCCAAATACTGCTTCAATAATTTCAGTACGTCCAGCTCCCACTAAGCCACCAAAACCTAAAATTTCACCTTCATAAACATCAAAGGAAATTTTTGGACTCGACTTTGTTAGAGTTAAATTTTTTACTTCAAGTTTTTTTATTTTTGTAGGTGTACTTTTAGACGCAAAAAGATTTCCGAGTTTACGCCCAATCATTGCGGTAACAATATCGTTGGCATCAGTATCTTCAATTTTTTTCTGCAAAGCAATTTTTCCATCACGTAGAACAACGACATCATCGGCAAGCTTCTGGATCTCACCCATTCGGTGAGTTGTATAAATCATCGACACACCTTTTGATTTTAACTGTTTGATCATGTCGTATAGGTGTTCTATTTCTCGGTCTGAAAGCGAAGAAGTTGGTTCGTCAAGCAATAAAACTTTTGCTCCCCATGTTGACGCTTTTGCAATTTCAATTATCTGCGTTAGAGCAACAGAAACTTTTTTCATCGGAAGACGAACATTAATATCTATACCAAATACATCAAGCATTTCTTTAGAGCGATTTAGCATTTCGCGACGATTTAAAGTTCCGAATTTAGATTTTAATTCTCGTCCAACCCATATATTTTCATAGACCATTAAATCGGGATATGGAGCAAGTTCTTGTGGAATAATTGCCACACCCAGCTTGTGGGAATTTTTTGGATCGAAGAGCGCCATTTCGGTACCGGCTATAAATACTTTTCCAGAATCAGGACGTAGCTGTCCGGAGATTATTTTTAATATTGTGGATTTTCCAGCACCATTTTCCCCAGCCAGTGCGGTTATTGTCCCCGCCTTAAGAGAAAAATCAATGGACTTTAATACTGGCACGCCTCCGAATGACTTATTAACCCCAACTAACTCAAAGGCATTTGAAGATTTATCTTTGCTCATACATGGAAGCCAAGCACTTGCGATGTTGTTTGTAAATGGAAATGGGCAATTTTCCACATGAATAATGTTACAAATTCGTAACTTTTGTTGATTTTCTTGAATCTAGTGGCAAAGTAGGGGTGTGGATGAAAAAGCACGAGATTTGCTTGGATGACCAAGATCTTTAATGACCCTGCCGATTTTACGCAGGATGCGCTGTCAGGCTTTACCTCCTTGTATCCCCAGTATGTACTTCAAGTGCCTGGCGGCGTAATTCGTGCCAAAGAGCCCATCTCCAAAAAGGCGTGCGTAGTTATTGGTGGCGGATCTGGGCATTACCCAGCTTTTTGTGGTGTGGTTGGCACAGGATTTGCTGACGGTGCTGTTGTTGGAAATGTCTTTACCTCACCCTCTGCAGAAGACGCTTACGGTGTAGCTAAGGCAGCATGGGCAAACGGTGGATTGTTATTCATCACTGGAAATTATGCAGGAGATGTCATGAATTTTAACCAAGCGGCCAAGCGCTTACAAGAAGAAGGCCTTGATGTTAGAACTTTCTATGTAACTGATGATATCGCTAGTGCACCCATTACTGAAATACAAAAACGGCGTGGGATTGCTGGTGATTTCACAGTATTTCGGGTTGCAGGCGCAGCGGGCGATGCTGGTTACAAAATTGATGACGTAGAAAGAGTGGCAAAAAAAGCAAATGACTTCACAAGAACTCTTGGAATAGGCCTTAATGGATGCACTTTACCGGGAGCAAATGCTTCTTTATTTGAAGTGACAAAAGGACAGATGGGTCTTGGTTTAGGAATTCATGGAGAACCTGGAATTTCAGATGAAGCTCTGCCCAGTGCAAAGGGACTGGCTAAGCAATTAGTTTTAGGGGTTTTAGAGGAAATTAAAATAGAAAATGGATCTCGTATTGCAGTCATTGTAAATGGATTAGGCGCAACAAAATATGAAGAACTATTCATCCTTTGGAACGAAATTCAGCAATTACTAGTTGCTAGAGGATTCACAATTGTGGATCCAGAAGTTGGTGAACTTGTTACAAGTCTCGATATGGCTGGATGCTCGCTCACAATTATGACGTTAGATGATGAGCTAGAGAATCTATGGACGGCACCTGCTGATACACCTGCCTATAGAAAAGGTGTTGCCACTATTAATACAGATTCACAAGTAAAATTTAAGCGGGAAAATTACACTCAACAGAAAAAATCAGATATACCTACCGCATCGCAATCTTCGAAAGTTTGCGGGAAAATCGTAGTTGAAGCTCTCCAAAAAATTAATCAAGTAATGGTTGAAAATGAGCACGAATTAGGCCGTATCGATGCAGTTGCTGGAGATGGTGATCATGGGAGAGGAATGGTTAAAGGCAGTACTGCTGCCTTCATTGCAAGCACTGAAGCAATGTCTAAAGGTGCGGGAGCTGGATCAATTTTAGTTTTAGCAGGAAAAGATTTTGCAGCTAAGGCTGGTGGAACTTCAGGAGTCCTTTGGGGGGCAGCCCTTGAAGCCGTTGGAAAATCGCTGGGAGATTCATTTACATCAATTTCAAAAGTCGATATTGGTATCGCAATTAGTGCGGGGGCGGAAGCAATTCAGATTTTAGGAAAAGCAAATCTTGGGGACAAAACAATGCTTGATTGCCTTATTCCATTTTCAAAATCATTTAACGATAACATTTCTAAAATGAGTTTAAGTGATGCATGGAAAGCTGCAGCTGATGTTGCTATTACTTGCGCTCAAGAAACTTCAAAACTTTCGCCAAAGATTGGAAGAGCACGTCCATTAGCGTCAAAAAGTATTGGTACACCTGACGCAGGAGCAACCTCAATGTCCCTTGCCTTAAATAGCCTCATTACACTTATTGATAAGATTGACGCTTAATGGACAATAAATTGAGCCAATCAAATATTGTTAAAAATGAAATCGAACGGCCGCTGCGTCAAGAGCAGCGCTTAGATGCAATTACTGAGTTAATCCTTGCTTCGGGAACAGTTAAAATTGAGGATTTAATAGAACAATTTCAAGTAAGCAGTATGACAATTCACCGTGACCTAGATCTATTGGATTCTAGGGGAATACTAAGAAAATCTCGTGGCTATGCCACAGCAGTTGCAAGCTCACTCTTTGAGGCAAATCCGGAATACCGACAAAGGCAGAATATTTATGAAAAAGAAATGCTCGCTCAAACTGCGTTCAAATTAGTCGAGCCTGGGCAATCACTAATCTTGGATGATTCAACCACAATTATACATCTTGCCAAACTCTTGGTTCAAAAACAGCCACTTACAGTAATTACAAATTTTCAAAAAACTGTAGACGTTTTGAAAAATGCGCCAGGGATATCGGTAGTTTCTCTAGGCGGTCATTACTATCAATGGTCAGATGCTTATATGGGAGCACTTACCGTTAATTCATTGCGATCTATCCGAGCAGATATACTTTTTATGTCAACACCTTCGATTATTGATGAAATGTGCTTTCATCAACATCATGAGGCAGCTCTAATCAAACAAGCGATGTATGATTCTGCAGGAAAACGTTACTTGCTAGCAGATCATTCAAAATTTGAGCAAAGAGCTGTCCATGCAACTATTAAACTTGAAAATTTTGATGGAGTAATTTTAGATTCAGTGGTATCTGCTAGTCACGTAGATCATCTACGTCAAAAAGATATAAATGTAATCCTTTCTGGAAATGACTTACCATTTCCTGCCTAAGAGTTTTCTAGCATCTAGTTATCCAAAGGTGTTACATACGCCCCAGAGATACCACCATCTACTAAGAAGTTACTGGCAGTAATAAAGCTAGAGTCATCGGAGGCTAAAAATGCTACCGCTCCTGCAATCTCACTTGCATCGGCAAATCTGCCCATTGGAA
>Ga0194130_10008004_pt1 | contig 11419 bp, 9 predicted proteins | sample TA2KigsurfametaG_FD_160084 | JGI IMG/M metagenome (GOLD analysis project Ga0194130, IMG submission 160084) | Freshwater microbial communities from Lake Tanganyika, Tanzania - TA2015050 Kigoma 12 surface | ecosystem: Environmental > Aquatic > Freshwater > Lake | place: Tanzania: Lake Tanganyika... | reverse complement strand
CTGGTTCGGGCGTGGTCGAACCGAGCCCAGAAGTCTAACCGCTGGGCCTCGTAACGTGCAAGCCGACAAGGGGTTGGAAGTTTGACTCTCCCACAGCGCCGCCGTATGTTCGCGCCGGCACCCCCCCCTCTCCCATCCCCACCCGCGTGATGTCCTCCACCGTCGAGTTCCTGGCCAGCGTGCCGCTCTTCCGCGACCTGGACGCGGCGGAGACGGCCCGGTTCGCCCAGCTGGTCCGTGAGAAAGGGTACCCTCGCGGCAACGTCATCGTCTTCGAGGATGACCCCGGGGATGCCTTCTTCGTGGTGCGGCAGGGGCGGGTGAAGGTCGTCCTGATCGCTCCGGACGGACGCGAGGTCATCCTCGGCCTCCTCGGGGTCGGTGAGCATTTCGGCGAGCTCGCCCTGATCGACGACCAGCCCCGCTCCGCCCACGTGGTGGCGATGGAGGACGCCCAGCTCCTGGTGCTGCGGCGCGAGGATTTCCGTCGCCGGGTGGAGGAGAACCCCGCAGTTGCGTGGGCGCTCCTGCAAGAACTCTCTCGCCGGCTCCGGCGCGCGGACGAGAAGATCGGGGCGCTCGTGCTGCTCGACGTGCCCGGGCGCATCGCGCACCTCCTCATCGAGGCCGCCGTCGAAGCGGGGGGACCTTTCATCGAGAAGCCGCTGACGCATCAGACCATCGCGCACCTCATCGGGGCGAGTCGCGAGACCGTTTCGCGCGCGCTCCGAGAGTTCGTCCAACAGGGGTGGATCGCGACCGAGCGCCGCAGGATTCGGCTCGTCGACCGGGGCGCGCTCGAGCGGCGCGCCCAGCAACGGGCCTGAGGGCCCTGCCGACCCAGGGTGATGTGGATCACGCGGATAACGTGCGCCGTCGCCTTTCGCCCCCCCTGGGCCCGCAGCGCATCTTGTCTCCGTATGAGAAAGGTCTCGTGACCTTCACCATTCGCTTCTGGGGTACGCGGGGATCGATCCCGACGCCCGGCCCGGACACCGTGCGCTACGGTGGCAACACCTCCTGCGTCGAACTCCGGACGGCCGAGGGGTGGCCGATCATCCTCGATGCCGGGACGGGGATCCGCGAACTGGGTCGCCGTCTCCTCGACGAGGCGGCGGGCACGCTCATCGCGGGGGACATCTTCCTGACCCACGCGCACTGGGACCACATCCAGGGGCTTCCATTCTTTGCGCCGATCTTCGGCCGCGGACATCGGTTCACCATCTGGGGGTCGGCGGCGATGGAACGCCGGGTAGATGAGGTCGTGCGTGATCAGATGTCCCCGGTCGTGTTCCCGGTCGCCTTCGAGCAACTCGCAGCCGCCATCGACTTCCGGCACCTCGCCGATGGGACCCGCACCCCGGGGCACGGGTATGAGGTGACGGCATTCGCCGTCCAGCACCCGGGGGGCGCACTTGGATTCCGGCTCCACGCGCCCGGGACGTCGGACGGGGATGTGGTGTACATCCCGGACAACGAGCTTGCCGTGCATCCGCAGTACGACCACGACCCCGACTGGCGCGCACGGCTCATCGCATTCGCTGCCGGTGCCTCGGTCCTCATCCACGACGCGATGTACACCACGGCAGAGCACGGCCATCATCACGGCTGGGGCCACTCGACGTACGCGGAGGCGGTCGCGCTCGCGCTCGAGGCGGGGGTGCGGACGCTCATCCTCTTCCATCACGAACCGCGTCGCTCGGATGACGCGCTCGATGTCTGCCTGGCCGAGTGCCGGGCGCAGGTCCGGTCGCTGGGCGGGCGGCTCGAGGTGCTCGCCGCGGCCGAAGGTCTCACCTTGGACTCGTCCTCACACCGGAGCCCCTGATGCGCTCGCTGCTCTCCCGCGTTGCCCTCGCGACCCTGCTCGCCAGCTCCCTCGCCGCACAGGACGATGCGCGGCCGACCCTCGCCGTCCTTCCGTTTGTGAACAGCGCGATTGGCGCAGCGAACGCGGAGCTCGCCCCCCTCTCCAAAGGCATCGCAGACCTGCTGATCACGGACCTCGGCCAGAATCCCGGGATCCGCGTGGTCGAGCGTGAGAACATCCAGCGCCTGCTCGACGAGCAGCGGCTCGGTCAGGATGGACGCGTGGATGACGCGACCGCCGCGCGGATCGGCAAGCTCCTCGGGGCGAAGCATATGGTGACGGGCGCGTTCATCACGGACCGCAGCGGTAAGATGGTGATCACGCTGAAGTCGATCGACAGCGAGACCGGCCGCATCATGTGGACGCACCGCGGCGAGGGGAAGACCGAGGAGTTCTTGGACCTGATCGCCAAGGTGAGCACGGCGGCAAACACGGGGCTCCGGCTCCCCGCCCTCACCCCGCAGGCGCGCCAGACGAGCGCCGCGCACGCCGAGACGCAGCGCCGTGCCCCCTTCCAGGCAGTGATGCTCTACTCACGCGCGCTCAGCGCGCAGGATGAGGGGCGTCGCGACGAGGCAATCGCGCTGTTCAGCCAAGCGATCGACCGATTCCCCGACTTCGCGGACGCGAAGGCGGCGCGCGCGCGGCTGCAGGGCGGTCGCTGACCCGCCGGCGGGTCGCCGATGCGCCCACTGCTCATCCTCCGTGGCGACCGGGATCTCGCCGCCCTCCCGGACCTCGACGCCCTCTCTCAGGTCGAGGTCCAGCGCGTCGCGACGATACCGACCGCTGACGCGCTCGACCACGACCGGCCGATCGTGCTGCTCATCGCGGCTGAGGATCTGCCAGGGTGCGCTCCTGAAGTGATCGAGGCGCTCGCCCGCGTGACGGCGCTCGTCGGACTCGGTGAGTCCGGAGTCGCCGAACCACATCCGGCCCTCGCCGCCCTGCCGCTGACCAGCTGGATCCCCGCTGACGCCTCACCAACCATCGGACGGACGCAGATTCAGGGAGCGCTCCGCCATGCCGCATCACTCGTCGCCGCCGCACGGGCCGAGCGCCTCGAGCAGATCAACGAGCAGGAGTTGATCGACCTCTCCTCCGTGGGCGATGCCCTCGCCACGGAGCGTGATCTCGATGCGCTGCTGGGGATGATCGTCGGGTAGTCCATCCGGCTCACCGGCGCAGACGCCGTCTCGCTCTACCTCGTGCGCCACGCCGAGGATGGCGAGACGCGCGTCCTGCACTTCACGCTCTCGCGCAACCTGACGCTCCCCGACCTCCCGCTGGTGCAGTTCGACATCCCGATCGACCACGGGAGCGTGGCGGGGTATGTCGCCGCGACGGGGGAGGTACTGAACATCCCCGACGTGTATGAGCTCGGCGCCGACGTCCCGTACCAACTCAACCGGTCGTTCGACGAACGATTCGGCTACCGGACGAAGTCGATGCTCGTGATTCCGATGCGGTCGCATCGGGACCAGACCATCGGCGTCCTGCAGCTCATCAACCGCAAGCGCGACCCCGAGGTGCGGCTCGCGACCCCGGTGATGGCCGAGGCGCACGTGCTCCCGTTCGACCGCCGGACCATGCGGCTCGCGACGGCGCTCGCCGCGCACGCGGCGGTGGCGATCGAGAACAGTTCGCTCTACGAGGACATCGAACACCTCTTCGAGGGGTTCGTGACCGCCGCCGTCTCGGCAATCGAATCCCGGGATCCAGCGACGTCGGGTCACTCCCTTCGCGTGGCGAACTTCACCATCCAGCTCGCCGAGGCGGTCGACCGCGTCGGGGATGGGCCGTACGCGGACCAGCTCTTCACCCGCGACCAGCTCCGCGAACTACGATACGCGGCCCTGCTCCACGACTTCGGCAAAGTCGGTGTCCGCGAAAAGGTCCTGGTGAAACAGAAAAAGCTCTACGGGCATGATCTCGCGATCCTGCGCCAACGGTTCGAGATGCTGATGCAGCAGGCGGACCTCGAGTTCGAGCGGCACCGTGCGGAGTGGCTCCTGACGAACGGCCCCAGCGGCTACGCCGACGCCCTGACGCGGCTCGACGCGTCGCGCGCCGGGCGGCAGCAGCAACTGCAGCACTGGCTCACCGTCATTGCGCAGTCGAATGAACCGACAATCCTCCCCGAGGGTGCCACCGAGGAGCTCGAGCAGATCGCGCAGCAAACGTGGGTCGACCGGCAGGGCATCGTCCACCCCGTGCTCACCGAGGCCGAGGTGCGCTTCTTGTCGATCGCCCGAGGGAACCTTGACGTACGGGAGCGGCGCGAGATCGAGTCGCACGTCGCCAACACCTACCGCTTCCTCAAGATGATCCCTTGGACGCCCGAGCTCTCGGCGGTCCCGGAGATCGCGCAGGGGCATCACGAGAAGCTCGACGGCTCGGGGTACCCGCACGGGGTGCGCGCGGCGGAGATCCCGGTGCAGGCGCGGATGATGACGATTGCGGACATCTACGACGCGCTGACCGCCGCGGACCGGCCCTACAAGCGGGCCGTGACCCCGGAGCGTGCGCTCGACATCCTCCGCGGCGAGGCCGACCGCGGGCTGCTCGATGCGCACCTCCTCGGCATCTTCATCGGCGCCGGGGTCTTCTCGATGGTGCCCGAGAGCGTCGGATCACCGCAACGCCGCTCCTCGGGACGCTCGCGGCCCTCGTTGATCAGCTAGGCGGGCCCCACCCGCCACCGCCGGGCGTCCAGAGCTCCACGAGATCGCCGGGCTGCAGCGTCCGCCGGCATTTCGCCGGCAGCGGCGCGCCATTCAATCGATTCTCACCGACCGCGCCGTCAACCCCGCCCTGCGCGCCACGCGGTGCACGCGCGCGCCGTTCCGTGAGCAACGTGACCGTGCAGGGGGCGAGCACGCGATACGCGCGGACGACGCCATCGCCACCACGATGGATGCCCGCCCCACCGGACCCACGGCGCGCGGCATACGTCTCGATACGGATGGGGTAGGCGCGCTCGAGCGCCTCGATCGGCGTGTTGCGGGTGTTGCTCATCCCCACGTGCACCGCGTCGGGCCCCGGGCCGCGCGCACTCGCGCCCTGCCCGCCGCCCAGCGTCTCGTAGAACGTCCAGCCCGCACCACCGAAGGTGATGTTGTTCATCGTCCCCTGCCCCTGCGCGGGGACGGCGACGCCGGCGTCGGCGAGCGCGGCGAAGAGCAGGTCGGTGAGGCGCTGGCTCATCTCGACGTTTCCTGCCGCCACCGCCGCCGGCGCGCGCGCCGCGATGCAGCAGTCGTCCGGCACGATGAGATCGATCGGGGCGGCGATGCCGGCGTTCGTCGGGACATCATCATCGAGGAGCGACCGGAGCACGAAGAGCGCGGCGGCCCGCGTGACCTGGATGGGGCAGTTCACGTTCCCGCGCACCATCGGCGAGGTCCCGGTGAAATCGAGCCGGAGCCGGCCGTCGTGGATGCTGAGCGCCACCTGCAACGGGACGAGCGTCTCGTCGATCCCATCCCCTTCGAGCACATCATCCGCCCGTCCGACCGCCCCGTCGAGGGCGCGCAGGCGCGCGACTGCGCGACGCTCGGCGTACGTCACCAGCGCCTCACCCACCGCGCCGAGCCGCGGTGCACCGACCCGGGCGAGAAGGGCGCGCCAGCCAGCCGCGCCCGCGGCGCACGCGGCCCGCTGGGCTGCAAGATCCCCACGACGCTCGTCGGGCGTGCGCACATTCGCAAGGATCAGTCCGAGCAACTCGGGATCCGGCACCCCTTCGCGCTCGAGCCGCACGGGGGGCAGGACGAGTCCCTCCTGCACGAGCTCGGTCGCACCCTGCGGCATCGACCCCGGACTCATCCCGCCGACATCAGCGTGATGCGCGCGCACGACGACGAACCCCGCGAGCCGATCGCCGTCCGCGATCGCCTCGATCATCGTGAGGTCGGGGAGATGCGATCCCCCCGCCCACGGGCTGTTGAGCAGAAAGACATCGCCGGGGCGCGGCCCGCAGGCCCGCACCGCGCGTACCGCCTCCGGGAGGGCGCCGAGATGAACCGGGATGTGCGCGGCCTGCGCGATCATCCGCCCCTCGGCGTCGAACAGCGCGCAGGAGGCATCGCGACGCTCTCGGATGTTGGGGGAGAGCGCGCCACGGATCAGCACGCTCCCCATCTCCTCGGCGATCATCGCGACGGCGGAGGCCCAGACCGCGAGCTCCAGGGCGTCGACGGACTCCGGCGCGCTCACGCGTCCTTCCGGTCGAGACGCCAGCCGCCGATCGCCAGCGCGGTGGCGCGCCACCCACGACCCACCCAGAGCGTCGCGTCGGGGAGCGCGAGACTCCGCGGGCCCGGCACGGCCTCCACGGTCGCGGGACCGCCCGAATCGATGCCCGCGACGAGATCGACAGCGGCGGCCGAGCGATCCCGCGTGAACGTGACCACCGCACCGGGATCGCTCGCAATGTGCCGCAGCGCGACGCACTCCACCGCCTGCGGCAGCGTGAAGCCATAGCGCGCCGCGTGCGTCTCGGCGAAGCGCGCTGCGACGGCCGACCCGTCCTCGCCGGGCGTGACGGGGACCTCGAGCTCGTGCCCCTGCCCCACATAGCGCGCACGCACGCTCCACCGGCGTTCGCGACCCTCCGCGCGCGATGCGAGCCGCTCGCAGGCCGCCGCGATCTCCGGCGCAGTCCAGTCGCGCGCCGGACGGAGGACCGCCATCGCGACCTCCCGGCGCTCCGGCGCGATCGCGAGCCCGAGCGCGCTCAGCACCCCGGCGAACGGCGGGACGATGATCGTCCGCATCGCGAGGGCATCGGCAAGCGCGCAGGCGTGGAGCGGTCCGCCGCCGCCGAAGGCGACGAGGGCGCCGTCGCGCGGATCGATGCCGCGCTCGACGCTGACCCGGCGGAGCGCGCGCGCCATCTCGGCGTCGGCGATCGAGAGGATCGCCTCGGCGGTCCGCTCCGTCGTGGCACCGAGGCGTGCGGCGAGCGCGGTGATGGCCCGAGACGCCGCATCGACATCGAGCGCGACAGCACCGCCGAAGCGATGCGCCGCGATGCGGCCGAGGACGATCTGCGCATCGGTCACCGTCGGCTCCGTCCCGCCGCGGCCGAACGCGACGGGCCCCGGCCGGGCCCCCGCGCTCCGCGGCCCGACGCGCAGCGCGCCCCCATCGTCGATCCACGCGATGCTGCCGCCGCCGGCGGAGACGGTGTCAACGAGCACGCGCGGTAGCGCGATCGGAACGCCGGCGACCACACCACCGGGCTCCACGAGCGGCTCGCCATCGAGGATGAGCCCCGCATCGGCGCTGGTGCCACCGATGTCGATGGTGAGGGCCTCGTGCCGGCCGAATGCGCGGAGCACCGCCGCGGCACCGACGATACCCCCCGCTGGCCCGGAGAGCGCGAGCGACGCCGCCTGCCGCGCGGCATCGGCCGCAGGACGCATCCCCCCGCCCGAGGTCATCACCGCCGGCGCCGGCCTCCCGCTCGCCAGCAGCCGCGACGACAGCCCCTCGAGGTAGCGCATCACCCGCGGGCGGGCGTACCCCTCGGCCACGGCCGTCGCCGTGCGCTCATACTCGCGGATCTCGGGGAGCACATCGGCCGAGGTGACGACCTCGAGGCCGGGACACGCCGCGCGCAACGCCGCCGCGAGCGCCTGCTCGTGCGCGTCGTCAGCATAGGCGTGTAGGAGCGAGACCACCACGATCTCCGGCTCGTGCGCGAGCACCGCAGCGACGACTGACGCGAGCCCCTCCGCGGTCAGGGGCCGGAGCACACCCTCCGGGGTCCGGCGCTCCGGCACCGGGACCACGTCCTCCGGCGGCACGAGCGGCGCCGGGTGCTGCACGCCGAGGTCGTAGAGCGAGGCGCGATCCTGCCGGCGCAACTCGAGCAGATCGGTCGCGCCCTCAGTGGCACAGAGCACCACCCGCGCACCGGTCCGCTCGAGGAGGAGGTTCGTGACGACCGTCGTGCCGTGGATCAATCGCCCCACCGGAATCGCGGCATCGAGGAGCGCGTCGAGGACCCCGACGACGCCGATGCCCTGGTCCTCCGGTGTGGAGAGGACCTTCGCGGCTACGATGCGGCCGTCGGGGGCGAGGGCGACGCCGTCGGTGAAGGTGCCGCCGACGTCGACGCCGGCGACGCGGTCGGTGCCGGTCGTCACGGACGGGTCGGCGGTGCGACGGCGTGCCGCCAGACCACGAGCGCCATCGCGAGGTTCGCCGCGGCGAAGAGCATCAGCGGTCCGGCGAGACGTTGCGCGACGAGCGGCGCGAGGACGACGGCGAGCACGGTCTGGGCCACGAGGGCGAGGGTCCCCGTCCGCACCCACCGCCCGGCCGCCCCGCGCCAGACGCCGCGCGCGGCAGGCCAGGCGAGCGCGAGGGCGATCGGTGACGCCAGCAGCATCGTGAGGTTGCGATACCAGAAGACGTGCGCGGACCCCAGCCACATCCCGAGCAGGATGAGGCCGACGAGACCGGTGACCGTGCACCAGAGCCCGACGGCGACCGCGGCGACCCCCCGTCTCCGCCGCCGCGCAGCGGCGGAGACGGGGACGAGAAGGAGGAACCAGACCGCGGCGAGCGGCCCCATCGGCCCGAGCGACAGTCCCTGCGCCGTCGACGCCTCGGGCGCACGCCGCGCCGTGTACAGGGTGCGCTCGAGACGGACGAGCGGGACCGCGGTGCCGGAGCCATCGGGACGGCGCACCTCGCGCAGGAAGTCCCGCAGGCGCATCGGGACGTACATCGCCTCCCAGGCGGTCATCGGCACATCCGCGCGCGGACCGAGGGCGACGTCGATCCCGGCCTGTGCCCACCGGTCCGGGGTCGCGAGCCGCACCGCCTCGCTCCGGTAGGTCCACTCCGTCGTGATCGCCTGGAATCGGCGCGCGAGCGCCCCGCCCAGCACGGTGTCGAGCGCATCACGCACCCGCGTGGAGCAGTTGTCGCGGAAGTAATCGTAGCGGTAATAGCGGTTCTCCGGCGTCGCGTGCTCGGCGGCCGCCCGTGCGAGCATCTCCGCCTCGGCCGGGTCGAGGGCAAGCACCTGCTCGATCGACTCACGGTCCTGCGCCGCATAGACCTCGAGGAGCCACGACGTCGGGAAGGCCTCGACCCAGTAGCGGGTGTCGCCCGAGAGGAATCGCGCAAGGAACCGCGGTTCGTCGAACGAGAACATCCCCCAGTTGTAGGCGAGATCCGCGCCGGTGAGGAAGTCTCGGACCCGGAGCGCGTTGTGGCCGAATCGCTCGAAGACGGCATCGCCGGGCCCAAAGGTCAGGACCGAGATCTGATAGCGCGGCGGGGCGTCGCCGGTGGGCGCCACCGCCGGCGCCACGACCCGCGCCGGCTGTGCACCGAGCGGACGGACGGCCGGTGCACCCAGCGCACCGAGGATCGCGACGATGAAGAAGGCGAGCCAGACGAAGTCGGCGCGCCGCCTCATCCCCGCCACTCGGTCCCGCGGTCCGCGGACGCGTAGATGAGATCGATCAACTTGTGCAGGCGCACCTGGTCCGTCGGCGGCTCGGCGACGACGTCCCCGCGCACCGCGGCGACGAAGTGCGCGAGCGCGGCGCGATGCGACTGCACGGTCGCGGAGTCGCGCGTCGCGGCGCCCGAGGGAGAGGCGTCGACGATCCGGCCCCGTACCTCGCGCGCCACACGGAGCGGCGCGAGGCGCGCCGAGCCGGTCGCCCCCAGGAGCTCGAACCACCAGCGCTCCTCGGTCCCCACGTAGGCACTCTGCAGGTCGAGCGTCACGGTGAAGCCGCCCTTGCACTCGATGAGCACGATCGCGGCCTCCTCCACCGCGTTCGCCCCGCGGCCCCGCTGCAACGTGACGGCGACGCGCTCGACGCGCGGGAAATCGGTGAACCAGCCAGCGAGGTCGAGCAGCGGCAGCCCGAGTTCGAGGAGCGCCCCGCCCCCGGCCTCGTCGCGGCGATGCCGCCACGGCGCGAGCGTCGCCCGATGGCGATACACGCCAGCGCGGACCCCGCGAAACGCGCCGAGATCCCCCTTCCGGACGATGGCATCGAGCCCCTGCGCGTCGGCACGGAATCGCTCGGTGTTCGCAACCATCAGCACGCGCCCCGCCTTCGTCGCCGCTGCGAGCGCCCGCTCGACCCCGCGCGCCTGCACCGCCACCGGACGCTCGCAGAGGACGTGCCGCCCCGCGCGGAGCGCGGAGAGGACGTGCACCTCGTGCAGGTGGTTCGGTGTGCAGACGATCACCGCATCGAGGGCCGACAGCTCGAGTAACTCGTCCACATCACCGCAGACATCACGGACCCCGTACCGCGTGGCCAGCGTGCGCGCCTTGGCGAGGTCGTTGTCGCAGAGCGCGGCGATCTGCACCCCGCGCATCGCGGCGAGGACAGGGAGGTGCGCGGTCTGTGCGATCGCACCGAGGCCGAGCACGCCGACGCGGACCGGGGTGCGGACAGTGGCGGTGCTGCGAGGAGTGGAGCGGGAGGACATACCGGGGACGCCGCTTACTGTGGGATGGGACCGATGGTGGTGCCGGGATAGTACGTCGCGAGGATCGTGCGGGCGTCCTGTCCGGCGCGCGCGCGCCCGATGGCCCCCCACTGACACATCCCGACGCCGTGCCCATACCCGCGCCCGCGAAGCACGACCCGGGTCAACCGACCCTCGGCGCGCTCCGCCGCGACAGAAAAATACGAGCTGTTCAGGGCCTCGCCACCCGCGCTCCGCAGCAGCGAGCGCGCGTCGGCGCCCCGGACGCGATAGCTCCCGCCACTGGCCCGCACGACGAGGGTCCCGACGCGACCGCTCGTCGTCACGTCATCGATCACGAGGTCGGTCACGCGCCCCGGGCCCGCGGGCCCGACGGCGCTGTACCGCGCGAGGTAGCGGGCCATCACCGCGTCGAGCTCTGACGACGTGAAGGTCCGCGTCCACGCGAAGCGCGGGGCGAGCTCGCAATAGTGCCGGTCGGTGCCGGGGATCCGGTCGCTGACCTCCTGCAGGTGGCGCGCCCCCGGGCCGCGCCACGCTTCGGACGCCGAGGCGGTCCGCCCGCCGCAGCTCGAATGGTACGGGGCGCTCACGAGCGCCCCGTCGAGGAGGAGGACGAGCCCTGCGGTGTGCGCGACCGCCTCATCGGAGAGGGGCCGCTCCGCCGCCACCCCGCCGTACACCTGGTCCGCGGTCGTTGCGAGCAGGTCGTAGTACGGATGGCGCGGACGCCCCGCGCGGGTGGCGAGGAGCCGCTCCGCGGCGTACGACCGTGCGGCAATCGCCTGCGCCTCCACCGCCGGCTCGTCCGCGGCGCCCCGCGAGCCGCCGATCTCAAGCGGGACGACGCCGCGCAGGTACGCCTCGAGCGGGACGAGGTTCACGACGAGGATCCCCGAATCGGTGGGGATGAGCTGCAACGCGCCGCGATACGCCGCTCCATTCCACGCGATCGGCGCGCCCGCCTCGGCGCGCTGCGTCATCGGGGTCGTGTGCCACGCGGTGACGCTGCCGTCGGCGTGCACCGCGCGGAGCCGTGTGCCCCGACGCCGCACCGTCCATCGATCGGTC
>Ga0194130_10008003_pt1 | contig 11421 bp, 8 predicted proteins | sample TA2KigsurfametaG_FD_160084 | JGI IMG/M metagenome (GOLD analysis project Ga0194130, IMG submission 160084) | Freshwater microbial communities from Lake Tanganyika, Tanzania - TA2015050 Kigoma 12 surface | ecosystem: Environmental > Aquatic > Freshwater > Lake | place: Tanzania: Lake Tanganyika... | reverse complement strand
ATAACTGACCTGTCTCAATATATCTTCCAAGTTTATTTATCTCAATCAACTCATCTAATTCATCCATTCCACCTTTTTCCTCGTCCGATGTATCATCTTTATATGCAAACTCTGTTTCTGTCTCTTCTTTATTCATGAAAATATCATTATCATTATCATCTGTAATTGGATCTTTATTTAATAACTTTTTCTTATATTCTTTAGCTCTATCATTTTTGTATCTCTTATAATTTAACATTAAAATTCTAATAATCTCGCAAAATGGTTTAATAACTTTTTCATTCAAATATATACCATTTTTATCCTTCTCCCATGTATTTGTGTATTTAGCAGCATAATGATGTCGAGATGTGTCAGTGTTGAAGATGGATTGTAAATGTAGATTATCTTTCTTCAGAAATGTTGTTAAGATTTTAATAATTGTATCTAAAAATGTTCCGTTTGTATAATCTTTAATTAAAGCCTTCTGAAGTTTATTTGTGAACATAACTTGATGTCGTGAAATTTTATAATGTTCATACAAAGCTGTTAAACATTTACGATCACCTGGATATTCTAAAGGTGGATTGTCTTTGTATAATTCATTAAGCATAGTTAGAGTTGATTTTGCATATTCTCTATTTTTGGTGGCTATTTTTTTGACTTCTTTTACATCTTTAGATACATTTTGTACTTCTTTTGTAATTTTTTTCTCTAATGCTTTTTTAACATTATTCATATTATCAATTACTATTGTTTCTAATTTTTTATTATTCTCTTCATTTCTCTTAAGGATTTCTTCTTCTTTATTTAATAATTCTTTTGTTTTCTTATTCATTTCTTCTTCTTTTTTTATTAATTCTATTTTTAATTTGTGTTTATCTGTTTGAATATGTCTTAAATATTTTGATAATATTTTAGTATCAAATTCACATAACTTACAATAATGTTTCATTTTATATATATTATATAAATATATTTTTATATTAATTGTTGTTACGCATTTACAAATCGCCCTTTTATATTGTTGTTGTATATATCTTTATCGCCCTTTATAGGTGCGAAATGTATATGCGTAACAACAATTAAAAAAAGTATATGCAAAACAACAATTATTTTTTTATGTAACAAAAAGAAACAAGCCACAACTTTCGACATTTTTTGTTGTTTTTGAGTAAAATGTATACATATCCCCTATTTAGCACACTTATTCACTTTTAAGTTTTTTGTATAAAATTTTATCAAAATTTTTAGATTTTTTTCAGGATTAAAAAATGAACTAAAAGTAAACCAACCAACTAATTAAAAATATAAATTTTTATGTTAAAAAATGAAAAATGTGATTTTTAAAAAAGTGTTTTCAAAAATTTTTATTTCCAACACAAACTTTGACAATTACAATTTTGTATATAAGATACAACAATTCAAAATATCAAAAAATTGATTTTTATTTTGATTATTTTATAAAGTTTAATAATTATTTCATATAAAATAATGTCTCAATTTCAGGAAAATATTCATATTGCTATTCTGGGACCAGTATCTGCTGGTAAATCTACCTTTTTAAATGCTTTACTTTCAAACACTTATTCTGATATGATGAGAAAGAAGACTACAATGCTTCCACAAATTTATCAAACAACATTTAATAATAAAGAAGTTACTTCTGCAGATAAAATTAAAGAGATTAATAGAAAATCTAATGATGAAATTCTTAAATTACGAGAATCTAATCAATATACACAAGAACACTTTAAAGAACTAATTTACAAAGTAAAACAAATTGATAATTTTATTACACTTCCAGATAAATGTGTTACATATTCATTATGTGATATGCCTGGACTTAACTGTTCAGGTGGGGGTGATGTTATGTATTATAATTATCTTGAACAAAATTCACACAAAATTGATGTTTACATCTTAGTATTTGATATTAATTCTGCTTTGAATACAACTGATGAGGTTAAAATTTTACAAGAAGTAAATAAATATATTCAGAAAAATAAACATGGTTATGTACATATTCTAGTTAATAAATGTGATTATGTTGAATTTGAAAATGATAAAAGTTTTAAGTTTACTGATGAAGAACTTAATGAACTTTATAAACGCGTAGAAGAAACTGTCAATAAAAATATTACAAATTTACCAAATAATGTAAAAGTATCAATTTCACCCATTTGTTCTTCAGATCTTTATATCTATCGTGCTGCTTGTAATAATATTGAATCACTTGATGAAAATCAACTTGATGATATTATAAAAAAGGAATGTGGTAAACGCGAATTTATGAAATTACAAAAAGAAGGTGTTGATAAAAAACGAAAATATATTAAAGGTCTTATTAAAGATAAAAAAACAGATATTAATGATTGGATGAGAGATTCTGGATATAATTTGTTCTGTAATTCTATGAATAAAATTATTAACAATTATCAACAAATCATTTTATATCACATCGAACAAGATGTGGATAAGATTTTAGCTGATGTAATTAAATCAAATAATAACTTTGACGAAACAACAACTAAACTCGAACAAATTAATAATAGATTTAGAAATTTAATTTCATTTACAGATAAAAAATGTAAAGTTGAAGAAATCATTCCACAATCCATTAAAACAAAACTAGACCAAATTACTCAAAAAATGAATAATTATTTAATCACTGGAATTAATACATATACAGGAAATACCAGAGAGAACGCTGACTCATTTTTATCAAAGATCGATACATTCTTTGACAAAGTTAAAAATCTATTCAAAACAAATCCACTTTCACTCTCTGAAGAGAAACTTAAACTTAAAAAAATTGAGCTTATTAATAATAATCTTTCAGAGAAATATTCATCACAAGATTTTACAGAACTATATACAACAAAGACAATTGATTTTACAAAGTATACACAGTGTGTTGCAAATACATTGGATAAGAATTTTATGACTTTTGATAAACTTTTAGAATCAGTTAAAAAGATCACTAATTCTGATGAAAAATTTATGAATGTTATTATTAACAAATTTACATCCACATATAAATCAGATACAACATTTAATGAATTTCTTAAAAATCTTGAGATTATTGCTGTTACAACAAATTCAAATCTTGATATAATTTGGCAAATTATTGAATGTCAATTAAATGCAAATAATAGTACTGGTATTTATTCGGTCTATCATTATTGGATTACGCTTAATGCTGTAAATATTTTACAAGAAACTGATCAAATTAAATATTTAATGTTTAAGATTGATAATTATGGAACAATTGAACTTAACACAAGAACAAGTTATACACAAAATATTTCTACATTTAAAGATAGATTAAATAATATTAAAAATCTATATAATCTATTAACAAAACTTGTAGGTAAAAAAACAGCAAATATTATGGATGATAACATTGAATTATTAACTCCAACAAAACAATTTAAACATACACCTCAAGTTAAAACAAAACAAGATAAACTAATTGATATGACAACAGATGACGAGTTTTTAGATGCTACTGAAGGAGATAAAACAGAAATTGAAAACATTGAATCAGAAAAGAGTGATGATTATGCAGATTCAGATGATTCAGATACTGTATTTCGTAAAGCAACAAAGAATACAAGTGTTAGAACAACAAAGAGAGTAACAAAAGGTGGAAAGATTGCAACTGTAACAAAGTAAAAAATTGATTAAAATTTTATTTATAACTTAATAATTTTGATACTAATTAAATAATAATGTCTGAATTCTTTGATATACTTAGACCAATCGAATTGAATGAGATAATAGATATATTTAAAAAAGATATTGTTAATGAATCGAAAACTACAAATAACTGTAATTCATATATAAAATTAATAAATTTTATATATCCAAAATATTTTGTTAATAAATTCGGTTCAAAAGCTATAAGTGAAAAGATATATGAATATATTTTAATGAATACATCAAGAAGATATTTAGTAAGAGATTTCATAGAAATTAAGGATAATGATGGAAATAATGATAATGAGAATGTTGATACATTAATTAATTACATTATATTTTATAAATACATCAATAAAGTTAATGAAAATACTACAAAATATTATATAACATCTAATCTAAATGATAATATTTGTGGGATTTTATTTCCAGTTTTAAATCGGAATTATTGTTCAAACGCTAAAATTAATATTCCTATTTTGCAGGAAATAAAAGAATATTATGATAATGGTAAATTAAAAATAGAAGGAAATTGTATTAATGGTAAGGTTAATGGAATTTATAAAGAATATTATGATACTGGACAATTAAAAATAGAAGGAAATTATATTGATGATAAAAGAGAAGGAATTTATAAAGGATATTATGATAACGGACAATTAAAAATAGAAGGAAATTATATTGATGGTAAGTTTAATGGAATTTATAAAGAATATTATGATAATGGACAATTAAAAATAGAAGCAACTTGTATTGATGGTAAGTTTAATGGAATTTATAAAGAATATTATGATAATGGACAATTAAAAATAGAAACAAATTATATTGATGGTAAGTTTAATGGAATTTATAAAGAATATTATGATACTGGACAATTAAAATTAAAAGCAAATTATATTAATGGTAAGTTTAATGGAATTTATAAAGAATATTATGATAATGGACAATTAAAAATAGAAGCAACTTGTATTGATGGTAAGTTTAATGGAATTTATAAAGAATATTATGATAATGGACAATTAAAAATAGAAACAAATTATATTGATGGTAAAATAAAAAAAATTTATAAAGAATATTATGATACTGGTCAATTAAAAATAGAAAAATGGTATTGATGATAAGATAGAATATGGCTAAAGCTATATATAAAAAATTGATTTATATTTGATTATATTGTTATATTTCAATTATCATTATATTTGTCATGACACATAATTATAATAATATTAAATACGAGAAGTTACATAATTATATCGAGATTTTTTAGCGATGCTCATAACAGAGGCGCGCTAAAACTGTGTTATAACGTAAAAAAGAACAGTTAAAAGAATTACAACAAAAATATAACAAAATAAAAGCTATGTTTAATTAGATATATGTTCTCTAATTTTATTTATTTTTTCAACAGATAATTCATAGATTAGTTTAAAATTTTCTAAATTTTTATCTTTCAATGCTAGATTATTATAGTCATTATTTATAAATTGTTGTATAATATATTTTATTTCAATTGATTCTATTCCAAGTGTTTTATTATATATATAATTTTCATATTCATCAACTTTAGCTGGATTACTCATATTTAAATATGTTTTTAAAATTAAACGTATAGAAAATAATCTAGTTGATGATACTTTTATATTTTGAATTATATTTATTATAACATCGTGACATTTTTTTATATTTTCAATATCTTTAATTAAATATAAAGATATAGTATTTTTTATTGATTTAGTTAACACTGATGTAATAAATTCGTTAATAATATATTCTGATTGATTAAAATGTGTAAACTCTATTTTATAACATTCAGAAAATCCAATTAAATATGTATCAACTAATAATTTATTTAATATTTTATCATTATTATTTTCAAAATAACTCCATATTGATTTAAACTTACTTTCCTCAAAATATGAACATAATTTAGAACATTCAATAATAAATTTCTTTTCTTCAATATAATCAATATAACTTGAAATATAATCATATTTTTTTAGTAATTTAATATAATTATCAATAATTTGATTATCATCTGATATATCTGTATAGGTATCAATTAAGTTTTTTATTTTATCAAAATTTTTTTTAGTTTCTGTATCATTTATATCTGAAAAATATTTATATATTTTCAATAATTGTACAAGTTCATCATCATTCTTTATTAAATCTTTAGATCCTAAATATATATTTATTATTATTTTTATTTTACATACCACTTTAGTATTTAATAATGTCATTAATTTTTCATTATTAATTTCATCAACAAAATGTGATTTTTTTTCCTGCATCATTCCTTTAAGAATTTTTATTTTCCCATTATAGTCTAATTTAGATGCAGTATCTGTGCCAAATATATTTTTAATAAAATTATTAATTAAACGTTCATCAAGTTCATAAATATGATTTTTTAAACAGAAAATGAAAATATAATATTTTTGTGTGTTAAAACTTCTTATACCAATATTATTATATATTTCAAGTTTATTTTTAATTTCATTATATATCTGTCTTTCATCATTATCTATAATACAAACTTTATCATTTTCTATTTGAATTGATTCAATTTTATTTATCAATACAATAATTTTTATATCAAGGTTTTTATTCTTTACAATCGTATATATCCTATCTATATTTTTATAATCAGAATCATGTGCCGATATATTATTTATATCAATTAAATATATAATAACATCATAATTATTAATATTATTTTCTAGATAATTAAAATGATATTCTGAATAGATATCATTCAATCCAGGTATTTCAGTGATTGAGTGTGTATGATTAATAACATCATAAAGAGGTTTTTCCAGAAAATAAAAATTATAATTATATGAACTTTCTTTATAATCACCTAATGTAAATTTATCTGTATCCTGTAAATTTTGTATATTTTCAAATACATCTTCATTTTCTTTTTTTATTTGTTCTACTGACATTGACTCTTTATTCATATTATTAATATATTTAGTTGGTATCAAAGTTGATTTTATTTTACCCATTTTATTAACATTATTACACATAATAGCATTTAATAAAGTTGATTTACCACTTGATACACCTCCACATATTGCAATATTAAAATTTAAATTTAAATCTAACATATATTTGATAAATACTGTTTTTGATTAAAGTTTATAATAATTATAAATCAATTTTTATAAAAAAGTTGAATTTTAATTTATTTATAATCATATTTAGTTAACTTATAATTAAAATACAAATGTCCAATATTATTCAATCTGTTTCTATCACCAAACATATCAATCCATCAAAACAAGTATCGGATGAATATACAATGATGATTGGATTCCATGATTATGTTTATATTACAAAGATTAAAGAAGAATCATTTAAATCAAATTTATTTGAGTTCGATATGTTAGAACAATTAATCTATAATTGTAATCATAAACAAAAAGTTGGCGATGTTTCTTGTGATATGGAAATTAAAGAATCAGAGGCTTTTGGAAAAGTATTAGATATTAAATTAATGTTTGAACGTGATGTGAGACCAATGAAAAAAATCATTGAAGAACATGAATTCCAACTACAAGAAAAAAAACTAGATTATGATGATAAAATTGGTTTGGCTATGAATAATCTAAGATCTGAAATTAATTTTGTAGAAATCAAACCAACGACAAAAATGATTATCATAACTTTATCAATTTGGAACAATACTGATTATTTGTATTTTGGATGTACACGAATGCCACATGGATCTTTTTATCATTATTGGAATGATACAAATCTACAACAAAAGAGACAAAATATATTAAACAATATAGAATGGGTAATTAAAAATAAAAAATATGATATTAATAAAATTATAGAGGATTTAAAATTTGTAAGTAAACATGATAGTACTTTAGATATAAATAAAGTGGTTGGTGTAGGAACATATGTTGATTTTTTAATTGATTTTTTAACAAAATATTTTACCAAAGAGAGTTCAGTTACATATAAGTTTTCTGGTGATATTGATAAATTAATTAAATCTTTTTTAATAAATTATTTTGTTGATGCAATTAAATTTGATAAAGAATATCTATTAATTTTCATCGATGAAACAAAGAAACCGAATAATAGAAAGATTAGATTTTATAAATCAATTGAAGAATTTGAACAATCAAGAGAACAATTTAAATCATATCATATTCTGGAATTTAATTCTTATGGAATCCTAATAGAAGAAATTGCTTAACATTTTTGCATTTCAATCCACATCTCAACTGTTTTACAATGAGCAAACCACTTGAATTCATATTTACCAACAATACGTAGAACATGTTTACCAGCTTTATATTTTTGTCCTGTATTTTCATTAAATTTATAAACATCACTGAGAACAACAGTTTCATCAAAATTATTCTGATCATGTTTATCGACAGCATTTATCGCTAATTGTTCAATATCTGCTGGAAATTTTGGTGCTAATTCTCTAATACACTTATTGTAAGAATTTGTTGTTGACGACCTATAATGTTCTGTATTTTGTACATCACCTTTTGTATTTTTTTCAACAGTTACTTCAACTGATTTATGGTCCCCGAACATTTTTGATAATTGACTTCCTAGATCCATTTTTTTAATTATTAATTATAATTTATTCTTTAAATATTAAAAAATTGATTACTTAATATTTTAATTATAAAGAAATTATATGAATAACAACAAAAATGCTTTCACAATTGTTTAAACTTGCTTTAGAAAAGTGTAATCAGATTAAATCATCCGCTCCAGATATTGCACCTCCAAATGCATCATATTTTTGCAAAGTAGCATACCAAGAAGTATTTTCTGATATGTTTGAACAGACAGCAAAAAATATTATTACAAAAAACAATGATAGAGATGGTTCAAATTATAATAATAATATTTCAAATCAAATAAATATGCAAAGAATGTGTTATAGAGGTTCAGACAAAAATGATATTTATGTACCATTAAATGATATGTTTAATATGTTTCTTACAAATCTAGATTTAATGATACCAGAAAACAAGACATATTTAGAAAAACTATGTGAAATTGTTTTAGAAGATTCATATCCTATTAAGAAAGAATTAGACGATAACATTAAAGTATATTATTATTTACTAAAGTTTATTCCATTATATTTTGATATAATGTGTGGATGTTATAAAATTTTACCAGAAGCAGAAAGATATAATAACTGTATTGAAATAAATAAATTTATTGAAAAATATAATCAAAATGAATGTATCTCTGTAAATGGTTTATGTAAATATTATTCTGGTATTATTAACATTTTTAAATATAATATTTCTAATCTTACAGATTTTTGTAGTTTTATTGATGATAAATATAAACAATTTTCCAAAGTTCAAAAATATAAAGCAAAAAAGTCTGATAATCAGGATATAACAAAGATTAAGAAAAAGGTTGAAGAAAAGGTTGAAGAAAAGGTTGAAGAAAAGGTTGAAGAAAAGGTTGAAGAAAAGGTTGAAGAAAAGGTTGAAGGAAAGGTTGAAGATAAAGTAAAAGTTAAAGCAAAAGCAAAAACAAGAATTCCAGCAGCTGTACGTAAAATTGTTTGGTCAACATACATGGGAAGTGTAAAGAATGGGAAATGTTTATGTTGTAGTATTGAGGATATTTCAAATACAAATTTTGAATGTGGACATGTTAAAAGTGAAAAAAATGGCGGTGATTGTTCAATTGAAAATTTGCGACCAATTTGTGGTCATTGTAATAAATCTGTTGGTAGCAAAAATATGGATGAATTTATGGATAGATATAAAATTAAGAAACCTAAAAATTGGAATGGTATCTAAAAAGTTGATTTTTAAATTTATTATTTTTGTATGTTTTTATTTATCCATTATAAACACTAAATTATGCCTCGCAAGTCAAATAACTCAATTGACCTTAACATCGGTGTACAATTATTAGATAATTGGCAAATATCCCATGCTATTAGAGAACTTATAGCGAATGCTTTAGACGAACATTCACTTAAACGTATTTCAAAACCAATTACAATTACACATACAGGAAAACATTTAGAAATTATTGATTATGGTTCAGGTATTATAAAATCAAATTTTATGATTCAATCAAATCAAGAAAAATTAAATAATAATAAGTTAATTGGTCAATTTGGTTTTGGATTGAAAGACGCTCTAGCTGTTCTATGTAGAAATGATTTAAAAGTAGAAATCTATACAAGTGATTATATTTATAAACCAAGTTATACACAAAGACAATCGACATCAGATATTACTCTTCATATACATTTTGATAAGAATGATGATTATGATGAAGATGAAGATGATTATGGTACCAGAATTGTAATTAAAAATATTAAAAAACAAGATGTAGAAAAAGCCAAAGAATATTTTTTGGATTATACTTCAATTAAATTTGATAAATTATATTCAAATGAGATTATGAAATTTACAGGTAAGACACAGTTTATTTTTGTTAATGGTTCCAAAGTTTGTACAACAAAAACAAAGACACATCTATCATATAATCTCAGCAGAACAAAAGATTTAACAAAACAGTTTAATCGTGATCGTGGTGAACAAAATTATGAAATATTTAAAAAAAACATCCAATGTTTTTTACAGAATATTGATTTATTAGATGACTCATTTTCATCTAATAAATTACAAAAAGAGATCCAAAATATTTTTGAATCAAAAGATTTACGGGAATTTAATTATATTGATATTATTCGTAATATTTTATCACAATTTAATAAAACAGATGAGAATATATTTGTTGATGTGAAAGATAGAGAATTAGTTAAGAAAAAGAAATATCATGATAAGATTAAGAATTCAGGAAGAAATATTATGTATATTGGTGAAGGTGTGCTAAAAAAGATTAATTCAAGTATTAAAAATAAAGATGAAAGAATTAAAAATGTTAGAGAACTACATAATTTAATGGGATTATTTACTCTTTCTTCCCCTTCTATGTTTCCACCTGACCCAATTGAACCATTTGTTGCAAAAATTAAAGAATTAATTACAACAATTAAAGATACACTTGAGATTCCAATTTCTAAGAAAGTAGAAAAAACATTAACTACAATTGAATTAATTGATGACGAAGATGATGATGAAATAGTTGAAGATACAGATAAAACAGAAAATAAAACAGAAAATAAAACAGAAAATGAATCAAAAAATAAATCAAAAAATAAATCAAATAATGAATCAGAAAATGAATCAGATAATGAATCAGAAGATGAAGATTATGTAGAAAATGAAGATGAAGATAAAGATGAAAATAAGGATTATCAAATTAAAGATGGAGTATTTAAGATTAAAAAATCAATTATTAACGATGATACAAGAAAGATTGAATTAAAAGCGGTAGTTTTTGATTATATTCTTAAAAATATCAAATCATCTGAGTCAATTGTTATTCTTGAAAAACTTTTAATTAATAAAAAAGATAAAAAAGATAATCAACCTAAACCATGGTTTAGTTTTTTTTAATCCTAACATTATATGATAAAATTATAGATAACTTCGCAATAATTTCATCGTATAATTGTCCTGTTTCAATATATCTTCCAAGTTTGTTTATCTCAATTAACTCATCTAATTCATCAATTCCACCTCTTTCATCGTCCGATGTATCATCTTTATATGCAAACTCTGTTTCTGTTTCTTCTTTATTCATGAAAATATCATTATCATTCTCTGTAATTGGATCTTTGTTTAATAACTTTTTTTTTTATTCTTTAGCTCT
>Ga0194130_10008000_pt1 | contig 11430 bp, 8 predicted proteins | sample TA2KigsurfametaG_FD_160084 | JGI IMG/M metagenome (GOLD analysis project Ga0194130, IMG submission 160084) | Freshwater microbial communities from Lake Tanganyika, Tanzania - TA2015050 Kigoma 12 surface | ecosystem: Environmental > Aquatic > Freshwater > Lake | place: Tanzania: Lake Tanganyika... | reverse complement strand
CCCCCAAAACCCCAAAACCCCTAAATCTAATTTGATATGTAAAAAAAAAGAATATTTTTTATTAAGCATTTGAATATGAAGTGTTTTGTGATTGATTTTTCATGCTAGTAAATATAAAGCACTAGCTATAATAGCTAGGGCAGACAAAGCTAGATTAAAGGCGCCGCCAATCTGAGTCTAGATGACCTGATTTGTTGGAATCACGTTATTGATGATTGCATACGACTTAATGGCGGTTTAGATATCTAGTAGAGGTGCGCCAAGTGCGTTGTTATCGACCGCTAATTTTGCGAGTAATGCGGTATTTAAAGATTTAAGCTGCGCAAGCTATTCCGCGGTGGCAGTAACACTTCCATCTGCGTTCTTCTACTGCTTGGATAGGTCATCTAAGATTTAGATCAGGATATTCAACGAACCGTTGTAAGCCGCAACTATCTTTACTCTCGAAATGTCGATGCCTAGTACACTGGCGAGTCTTTGTGTGAAAGTAGTCTCTGTGCTCGTGAAGAATTCGTTGAGGGTCCACTAAAGTCGCACACTAGTCAGAATGGCGTCTCTTGGTACGACATTTACTGTGCATCCAGGAGTCAAGTAGAATTGTAAATAGTTTTCGACTCCAACATAGCGGTTAGTACCGCAAATAAGCCCCGCGTCACCAATATTTAAAGTAACACCAAATGCAAGAGGCATAATAGTGTTACCATTGATTTAAATAGTGTATGAGCCTGCGTTTGGATATGGAATCTTGAGCAAGATACCTTTTGTTCCTGAATCAGACTCAAGCTTGTAGCGCATGTTCGAGGGAGGAGTGCCGGTGTAAGTGATCGTGTAAGATTTGTCTGTCTGAACTTGAGATGGGAAACGCGTCAAACGTTTCTGGCTTGTGTAAAAGCCATCCCAACCGTGGTCCATAAACGAATTCAGAGTATTTTCGTAGTCAGTAGACGTAATAATAACTGGTTGCACTGAACGGTCCAATTTGTCTCCGTCAAGTGATTCAAAATAAAGGTGACCAATTTAAAAAGGACTGGTTTGGTCTGGGTCAGCAAGTTGATATGCATTCCAAGCTCCGACGAGAGAAGAATTAGCGTATTTTGGAGCAGCTTTCTTTGCATTTGATACAACTTGGAAGCTGTACTTTGTCGTGCCCTGAACCCAGAAGCTAGGCAGTGCAATTTATTCATCAGATGATTCAAAAATAGCATCATAAAAGTTGAAGATAACATTGTACGGAGCTGTGCATGGGAAATTACCACAATCATCTACTCTCGCCCAGCCTCCATCGGGCTCATCAATTAACATCAAAGCGTTGTAAGCAACGTCAGTAAACTTTATTTCATGCATGTATTAAACAGGAGTGTTATCTGGCATGGCTTAATTCTTTATCGCGAACTATTTAGCTCCACAACCGACTTTGTTTTATCTAAAGTCAATGAAATTTACATTTCTAATTTCTGTTTTTGTCGCCCAATTAGAATCTGAAGCTATTTTCATAGGACTTTTTTTGGAGGCTTAAGTTAACCCCAGCGAGGTTAAGAGACCAGACTTATCTTTGCATGAGCACTCATCAGCGAGAAGTAAGTTACCAGAAGGGCAGTCCTTTGGTACTTTACTACTGTCACCGTAAACAAAAGAGTCTTTTATAATAGTCTTTCTATTGCTGTTACCTTCTCCAGCAACCATAACGGAGATACCCTTTACGTTATCGATGGACTTAATATTTGTAACTCTAATTTCGTTCGAATCAATTTGGATTCCTAAGCCAACCAATCCACACTTTGCAAATGTAAGATCACTTATCTGCAAGCAAGTAGATTGGGTTGAATCGCCTTCGTCTCTAAATAGCCATAAACCTATTTCATCAACAGAGTGAATCACGTTGTTACCAAAGTAATTGGTTGTTGATTAGCCCACAGTGTCAGCGCATCCGTAAGCAACTGTCTTTAGACCAAGCGTAGGGCAACCGGCAAATATGGAATTGGTCCATGTAATCTTGGAGCATTTGTCACCTTCAACAAAAGTGCAAGCATATAAACATCCTTCTATCTCTTTTTTATTGTCGTTGAAAACAATTCCTTACCTGGATTAGACTCCAACAACGTTTGTGTTTTCAGCTATAATTTATTTGGCAGAAATGAGTTGAACACCAAATTAAGTTGCTTAGAACACAATTGAGTCTTTAAACGTGATATTTTGCGAATTTTCAACACGAATACCCCAACCTGCAGCTTTGTGAATTGAAACTCCAATGATTGAACTGAATTCGGTCATATCATTTGATCTTAGGGAATTCCAGAAATTTATGGCCGCCTTTTAATTGTTTTCTTGTCCCATATTTTTAAATTCAACATACTAAAGATTGGTAATACCTGAATATTTTGATTCTTTGCCAGAAGAATCAATTAAGTTGAGATCAGCAGTTACCAACACACCGTTCCAGGTGTTTTTTGCGTGACTGCCCTCAATTAGTATGTTACGCGTTAGGAGAAATACCTCTCCTCGTAAATCAGCGCCTTGGAAGTTTGTGCTAGATTAAGCACCAAAGTGGTAGAATTTTAGGGCAGAAGAGATAACCAAATTACCAGTAGCCGAATCATAGCTTTGAACAGTTGCTTCTTCATGATGATTATATTGAATAGCCGTTGGCGCGAAACCTAATACATCGCCTGCCGCCCAGTCGAGTCCAGTGTCTACCTTAAGATCAGTTTAACCCTTATTTGCTTCTGCTTGCAGTCTTGCCATAAGCGACCGCGATTTTCCGTAGAATCCTACTACACCTATATTTGAAATCGACTTTGTGTTCTATTCAGTGTCTAAAACTATTGGATCTGATTTAATATCTCCATGTAGCACTATAGTCGCTTTCTTAGTATAAGGATTGCTTGATGTTCCGATATTGAACTTACCACCCGCTACATATATTGATTCGGCTTAGATTTTTTAATCTTTTGAATTGTTGGTAAGGAACTACAAACATCCATAGACGATAATCTGTTTAAAAATTGGTGAGTCTTCCAGATCATAAATCATGATTCCGCCTGGATTAATTATTACGGTGTCTCCAGCAACAGGCACACCTCCAGTCGGCTTTTAATCGGTAATCCAGCTTGTAGCGTCGCTCCAATTTTTAGGGGCGCCATCGCAACTACCTGCTGCAACAGGTAATGGCGGCTCAATACACCATTCAGCTTTCTTTTCACGACATACTACTGTTTTAGTTAAAAGAGACTTGCTTGATTTAGAGTTCATTACGAAGTTTATTTCTTTTGTGTTCATGCTCCAATTATTGTAACCTGTTATCCATGCTGCCTCTTCTAAGTCGGGATTGACTAGAGTGCCGAGCGCATGTGTTACGCCACCCGCTATAAAGTCTATAGCTTCATATTTTCCGATGAAAGGCATATTGAATACGATGCTTTAGTCTCCAGGTAATGCAACTCGATCCAATTCAAACGTCATTGCTTCATAATCGAATTAGCCTTTATCCCAAAATATTCGGTACTTATGGCCCATAACGTACGGCACAGTCCAAGAATCTTTGGGGTCTTGTTTAGCCTTCATTGGCAGGACTGTATAGTTTGACTCTGTGTCTTTGTATGTCTGTAGTTCTCCAGATCCCTTAGTTTATAAAAGGGCGGCGTCGTATTTTAGAATCTTCAAATTCATATTTTTGTAAGAATCTGGTTTGACTCCAGATATAGCAATTCTTCGGACTTGCACGGTTGGATTGCAGATGTGACCATTGTATACTTCACTTTATTAACATTATCCTGGCCAATCATTGTGCTTGAAATAAGGTATAACCCATGAATTTGCCCCAAGCCCTGTTAATGTTCCATCCATATCTGCGAAAATACCTCTAAATGGAAGTCTAAACTCAATTCTTCGTTTTACAGACGTATCGAATTATAATTTTGATGTAAAGATAGTTCTCGCACCTGAATCAGTCGATGCTGCATGCTCACAGTGAGAGCAGTCACCAAGCGCACCAGAAGTTGGTGATAAGTTATAAAATTTAGTGTCGGTGATCGTAAAAAAGTTGCCTCTTGGACCTACAATACCGTGTGTTCTATCATTGTCGCCGTTCTGCTCAGTGCTAGTGCGTCCAATTACAAGAGATTAATTTATCAAAGCGATATTAGTTGATTAGACGGCCCCATTCAAGCTGGAAACTTCTAGTTAAGATTATCTGTTGTCTGCAACTTTGAATCTCCTCCATTCTACTGCTCCAAGTGCTTCACCAATTGCGCCAGTTACAGAATTTTTCCAGCTCGTAAAATCTTCGAAAATTGCCGGAATTGCGGGATTGCCTTCATTCCACTATTCACAAGGTCTTTCCCTAGGTGCTAATGAATGGAAAATTCTAAGTCCATATCTTCCATTCGAATGAGCAACATTATTCTTAAATGCTCCGAGCTTAGCATTTTTTGGGCATATCGTAGGTGTGAACGACCCATTGATTGGGTTGTCTTAAAGGTCGAACCAATATCCATATCGCTCAGAACCGGCTGCGCGGTTGTTAGTAAAAGTATTGTCCGGATGAGTGATCCAGAAACTTGCAGGAGTCTAATCGGTGTTTAGGAGACTCCATGAAGCACGTGTCAAAATGACCAAGTTACGATCAATTACGTTCTTTGTCTCTATTGCATCTTCGATGAAGATTGAGTGCCCCATTGTGTTGTAAACAACGTTGTTGATAATATTGAAATATGAAACATTGTGAATTGTTACTGCGCGATTGTAAGTTTGATGGATAGCATTACCCTTAACTAATGATTTAGAAACAGTACCAATTACATGGAAATGAATCGGATATCTACCCAACTTGAAAGCTTGACCAACATTGAAAAGCTCAACATAAAGGATACGTCCTATGCAAGACTCATCTGCAGGATAGTGTAACATGATGTGCGCACCATATTGATTCTTGGGTGAAGTTTCGGGATCGCCTTGGTACTTAACATTTCTTGTCAATAGACCAACCTCAGCACGCATGTCTATAAAATCTCCTGTCGTACCTACATTCACGGTTTAAGCGAAATGCCTAAAATTTAGTGGCTCATTAAGAGTAAGAACCGGCTTGAGTGGATCGTTAGAGTCCGCTCCAACAGCTGTAATTGTGCGCTTTTCGGCCTCTTTAAAATCGTAAGAAGTCGATGCGATAACAATCTCCTCTCCAACTGCCCAATCAAATTCGCCAGCTACCTGAGCCTACAAAGTTATGGTTGAAGTTTTTGCGTCTGCTGTCTTATCGAGAAGTGTCCAAGTAACTTTACGCTCTATGCCAACTAGGTGAAGCTCACCTCTTCTTACTGCAATATTCTTGTTACCATACACAGGGATGGCTGGAGTTGTAACATCACCATGCATCGTAATCGTAATCTTTGAGGTGTAAGGATTCACTTCAGTTCCTACTTCCATATAACCACCATTTACGAAAATGTAACCAGCATCGAATTTCCTTTCATGCAGCGGATCGCTCGGATGTGGAGCGAAAATTAGTGCTCCCTCGACCAGTATGAAGCTAAGTTAGGGCACTTGGTCAACATCGACGAGTAATGTGCGGCCTACAGGGATTGATACAGCTTCTCCGAACTAAGGAGGAGCATCATTTCCCCAAGTAGAGGATTCTGACCAGTACTGGACATATTTAAAAGTATGACCTTGATTTGCTGCCAGACCCTTATTCGTAACGAAGACATCAAATGTAGGATTTGGCGAGTCAAAAGGTCTTGATCCAAGAGTGCATACAATTTAAGTCGTGGTTGCTGAGGTTATGTCGCATGCGATTGTATCAATAGTCACTGTTGTTGATCCTACTTCGAAATTTGTACCTTTAATAGTCAATGACTCTCCTCCTGTCACCTTGCCGTATCTCTAAGATAATTCTGTAATAGTTGGGGTCGAGCTGGCGGAATAAGTTACTGGACTAAGGTCCGTGGACGTACTTCCGATCGTAATTTTTGGTGTGCATGAAACAGAGGCAGTAGTTTCACTCTTCGCAACAATACCGAAGAATTTGATCTCTCCGAATCGGCAAGAGCCTGCATCCGCTCCAGACCATCTGTACTTGGAATAAGCGGGTTTGTTGGAGGTCCATTCGAATGTGTTCCAGCCTTCATTGATCGTCGTATCTAAGGTTTTAATATCGATATAGGCGGTGCCGTTCCATCCTTAAAGTTTTGTCTTGCCAGCAAATGGTGCTTTGCTTGTAGGCAAGTTGTTGATCAAAATCTTAACACTATCTAGCACACCTACGTGTCCGTCAAGAACAGTTAATTCGATCCAGCATGCGGCAGCGGGATCAGTGTATTCAGAAGGCCAAACGTTGTCCTTCACATTATTAACCTATTCAGAAACCTTTGCTGTCCAGGTACCATCAATTAGGCCGGACTAGCTAATTTTATAGGTGGTTGCAGAATACGCAGTTGTAAGCTTGGGCAGTTTGCAAACAGCTTTTGTGGCATCGGATTGAGTTGCATCAAGCATGCAAGGGTTGCCACAAACTGTGATACCGTTTCCTGACTCAAGCAAAGAAGCGTAAACATTTGCCTTAGTAACCGTGTAGCTAAGACCTCCAGCAAATGAGCTGGTAAGTCCAGTTGTGCTATCGCCAGCTGTGACAGTAACAGTGTTCGTTAGAGTCTGAGTAGAATATGAGATTAAGACAAAATTGTCAGCCTTTCTTGTAAACTTAAGCGTTGGCTCTGCATTGTCAGATGCAACTGATGAAGGAATACCATTTGGGAAAGTCGCAATAGCTTATGTTGCGGTCCATGAAGAAACATCAACGGATGCTTATTTAAAGATTGCTTTAAGAGTGTAGTCATTTTAAGACGGAAAAGCAGTTCCGGTAAAAGTAAGAACGTTATTTGACGAAATAGCGACGCCAGTGACAACTGGCGATGATGCCTCAAGCTGTTCAAAAGAGCACTACCCATTTGCTTCACATGCAATCTCGTTTTCTCCAACAGTCATCTTAATTACATGAGATGATTGTACATCAAGTTTGTCTGTAAGACAGGTAAAAACTCCGTAACCAGTAACTTTAACTTCCTTACACAAGTTTTTAGAAGTGTTGGTATTCTTTAAACCTAGGCCAGTAGTGTTAAGACCAAAACCAGCACCCTTAACTGTCAACAAGGTACCTCCTTAACTTCCACCATTTGAAGGTGCAATCTCGATAAACTTTTGGTTTAAGGTAAATGAAGTCAAAGAAGCATAGCCAGCTGGTAATCCATCTGTGAAATAAATAGCGACGTTTGTTGATGATGTGTTCTATACATTTGTGATCCTGAAAATAGCAGATGTCGCTGAGTCTACGGAAGCTGTTGTCTGCTTTTCACCATCGACGTACAGGCTTACAGAGCTGGTATCAGCCGCAGTAAAGCCTGCTCCCGCCAAAGTAAATGTAAGGGCCTTTGAAGTAGAATCAAAACCTTAAGTCAGTGATGTGACTGAAGCTACAGGAGTCACGAAGTTGATTTTGCAGTCTCCAGTTGGGCATTCTGAAACAGCCTCAGCTGATCCAGCCAAAACAACAACTACGGAAAGACCTGATAAAGGAATCGCAGGATCAAGGGTAGTCTTGCGGATGCGACATGTAATCTAGGTTGTAGTTGCAGTTTCTATATCGCACCAGATATAAAGAAGGGGATTTACAACAATAGTTACTGCTTAGTCTATTTTCACTGATGAAAAATTTGTTCCTGTTAAAGTTAGGAGCGTTCCTCCTAGAATTGAACAATTAGTAGGCGATACACTTGTAAGCGTTGAAGAGGTCTTGAAAGTTATTGGAGTAGTGTCAATCATTCCATATTATGACGGTGAAGTCGAATAAATCTACCACGCGTATTCTCCTTTAGGTGCACCGTTGAATTTGACCGTGAATGTCTTCGCTGTATCGTCTACACTCATGACGTAAACATCACGACTGTATTCAGCATCATTAACTAGAGTAACTCTAAGCTAGCTGGCTATTAGAGGGTCATTATAACCTGTCAATGTAAACGTCAAAGGCTGCTTGACTACAGGAGACACGTTATCCAAACTAATCGCTGTAACCTGAGGAGGTTATGTTATTTCAATGCTTTACGATGAATCTGGATCGACGGGCACAAACATTTGAAGGTCTCTGCGAGTCGTTGGTTCGCTATAATAATCATAGTTGAATACTTCGACTTTGATAGCTGATGAAACCGAGGCGGTCGTCTTTTTAAATTTACATACGATCTAGTTATATGTAATTGTCTCAATTTTACATATGGCACCGTCACTCAATTTAACGGAGGCCATAAGAGGATCCTTGGGGAAACCAGAGCCGTTGATAGTTAGAACATCACCTCCTTGTTTATTAATCCTTGTCGGACTCCTGCTCGTAACTACGAGAGCGATTTCTACTGCAGTGAGGCCACTATCTATTGGAATTAGGCCCTAACTTGTTCGGACCTCAACTTTGATCTTGCCGGCTCTTGGGTTTTCGGCCAAAGTGCATTAAATCTGAGTCGCCGTATAGGTCGGAGCTGGCGAGGCAGCGCAATCAACGCCACCAAAAGTCACTGTAACATCAGTAAGAGGTAGATCAGTTCCCGTAACTGTAAGCACTTTGGTAGCCGTATCATAGGTCTGCTGTGTGACTTTTGAAGTTGAAGCTACATACTAATAGTCACAATTCAAATTAACACAAAGTGCGGGTAGATCGTCGATTGAGACAAGTACTTGCGGCTTTGTCACACTTGTGTACAAGAATTCTAAGCCTATGGGCGAAAACATAATTCCAGTTCCGTAAGCCTGCTCAATTTTAGCTTAGAAAGTAGGGGTGTTACCAGTCAGTGGCGTAGTGACGTCTGATTCGAAGACGCATTGCTTAGGGTTGTAATCAAGCTCTTCAAAAATTAGGATGATATTTCGGCCGTTTTCTTCGTGCGAAAATTTAAAATTATCTTCCAAAGTGCCGTATTTATTCTCTCGAACGCTAACGCGTCCATGAAGGAAGGGAATGTCCTAGTTGATAGCAAGATCAATTTTTTCAACGCTTTCTAGAACGTTTAGTGGTCTTGTCTTGTAGAAGACATTTGACTCATCTTGGCATTTAATTACGACTTTACCGGCAAGAGGAGCGCTAGATTAAGTCATGCCCTAATCTGTAGGTTTTTTTAGGGTAATTTTAGGAGTGATTACACCGAATGGTGTAACAGTGAATGCAGAAAATGAATCTTGAGAAATTCTTTTCGTAAGAGTCACCGTATAGACATTTTTCTTCGATAACTTAGCATCTTCGGTGGGAACGCCTGCAGCATCATACATCTTAAGAACTATCCAAAGCCCTGTTTTGTACTTGTCATAAAAGTATTTTTTTATAAGATTATTCATTGTTTCAGCCGAAGAGTTGCAAGGGACGCCTTCTGAAGTCGTCCAATATGACTCCATATCTGCAGTCTTCAGGCCTAACTTGAACTTTGAACTGTTAGGATTCGTAATTTCGATTGCAAATGATTCAGCAACAAGCGTTTGCTCAATACTAATTATTTAAACGGCTTTAGTTGCATGTGGGTGTTATAATGCGGTCTTTTTAAATTCTACCGCACCTGTGAAATGGTATCCTCCGCCCCCGTCTGTGTGTGTTGCCTTAAAAGGGTAATATTTACCTTCAGTCAGCTAAATCCATTCAGAACGATAATTACCTTAGTTTGGATTTAGTGACGGCGAAATCTGCCAACCTCTGTATCCAATAGTATGTTTAGTGTTTGCTGCGACTGTCACAAGCGACTAAGTCTCAGTTCCACCAAACGGATTTGTCGAGTCTATTTAAATATTAGAACTATCATCGGCAGACACATAAAAGCGATATTCACCAGTTTTTGGAGCCTTAAACCATCCTTCAAAAGTTCGAATCTTTTTTTCCGAACCAGGTTTGTTAGGATGGATAGTTTCAATCGTTGTTGTGAGTTTAGTTGACCAACCATTATAATACTTAATACCTGGTTAGCCTGGAAAAGCTTAGCCTACCGTAGAAGCAGCCGCCTTTCTACCAGTTTAGCAGACAAGCTCAGTGTCTGTGCTAGAAGATTAAACGTTGCATTTAACGCCATCGATGGTCACAGTCTTGGTGGTGCCAGAAAGGCCATGACCAGTTATTTTTAATGTCTAGCCACCATTGAGGAATCCGGAAGAGGCACTTATAGAGTCGATTCTGGGATGGATTCGTACATTCCAACATTCATCTCCCTCCCAATTGCAATGGTTTGCCGACTTTTTGATTGTCGGTATACCGAATCGAGTGTAGGACAGCTCAAATTTGGCGTTCTTGCTTGGTTTATTAGATCCCAAATATCTATTTAAAAAATCTAGTCCTTACCCTAGTCTGTCATCTTCCACGTTCGAACCGGAATCGTCAACACTAGTAGCTGGCCATTTTGTGGTGTCTAAGCTAACGCCGTCTATCTTGCTGTAATGGAACGGCGGCAGACCAGACGGTAACTATTTGTGACATAACCTTGACTCGAGCGCAAGAGTGACTGGAGCACCTGCCCATAAAATATTAGGTAGAATGTCCCAAAGCTGAGGTGTGTATTCCTCAGAATAAATTACAGAGCAAGATGCATAGCTGTCTTTGCATTTTATTTCTTTCCCTTTGTCATTAAAGATAGATAAATCAAATAATAAACCCGGTGCTTCATGGTTAAAATTTGGATTCCGTGGCTGCTGCTCAGCTGATACAACACCAGTGGTCTTGAATGCGGCCGGCCAGTCATATTGGTTCAAATTGTAAAATGAAGGTGGCTTTTAAAAATTGGAAAAAAGTTTCATAGCAGATGGGGTTGTGTAAGCTAGATGGCCTTGAGCCGTGCTTGAGTAAAATGCATCAGCGTCTATTAAATATTAGGTGAATGTTATTCTTACCGCTTAATGCAGGACCTGGGATAACAGCATTTTTTAGGTTGTGCGATTGCATCGTCACGAGATTTGACGTTGATTACATAGATAGCCCTCCATCAGTCTTCATGATAAAAGGCACACCGCCATTGACTGACTGAACGAGTCCTTAAGTTATTCCACCGTCAAGGTAGGTCAGCTTTTATATTTAGTCTACGGGAAAATTAAATTAAAAGAATCTTCAATTTTGGTTCTGACTTCATTTGATGACTCCACAAATTACAAGATTGTCGAGCGTTCAAATAGAGTCATATTTCTAATAAAGGGACTTACATTCTGTGGTTTTTGCTTCTTCGAGGACCGCAAAGGCGGCTAGTCCTAGCAAGAATGCCGTGCGAATGTTGTATATCGCTAGTTGCATTCGAATTTAAATTTATTAATTATAATTTTGAGTATTGTTCTTAATTTATCAGATCGGTAGCCAGTATAATTAAGTTATGAATATTTGAATCTCTAAATTTAAAATCAATCAAACGGGGTTTTGGGGTTTTGGGG
>Ga0194130_10007998_pt1 | contig 11431 bp, 11 predicted proteins | sample TA2KigsurfametaG_FD_160084 | JGI IMG/M metagenome (GOLD analysis project Ga0194130, IMG submission 160084) | Freshwater microbial communities from Lake Tanganyika, Tanzania - TA2015050 Kigoma 12 surface | ecosystem: Environmental > Aquatic > Freshwater > Lake | place: Tanzania: Lake Tanganyika... | reverse complement strand
ATGTTGGTGACTTAGTACTGATACATTGTTTTGCGGAATGTGAGAGCGAGGCTATTTTGGCAGCGGTAGGTCTGACATATGATGACTTATATCCGCCAAGGATTCTTGGTCACGCACTCAAGCCTAAAAAGGTCAGACTCATCTCACCTATTCAGGCTTTAGAAATTGTAGCGAAGGAGGCGCTCTTAATTTGTGTCATCGCGTCCCAGTTAGCCCGTGGCGAAAGAATCAGCGATCAGGAAAAGGATAGGTTATTTTTCGCTGCTGGCCGGATAAACGAAGCGTATCGGATTGTTCTATGAACAGCCATTCACAGGAATTTGATGCGCTTGCGAGGATTCGAGCCGAACAGCTAAAGAACGGTCATTCACGAGCTAATGGTGATGGCAGTGACTTCGCTGAAACCGCCAGCCGTGACTGGGGTCAATCAAAGCTTGGTGCGACTGAAGCCTTGGAAAATGAGCCATATCCTCTCGATGCCCTTCCTACCTTGATCCGTGAGGCGGTGGCTGAAGTGCAAGCCTTCGTGAAAGCACCAATTCCTTTAGTTGCTGCCAGCGCACTGTCGGCGGTTTCTCTGGCCTCGCAAGGAATTGCATCTGTCGAAAGGGCCACTGGCCTTGTGAGTCCTTGCAGTCTATTTTTTATCACCATAGCAGACAGTGGTGAACGAAAGAGCACCTGTGATCGACTATTCATCGATCCGATCCGAAGATGGCAGATTGACGAAGCAAAGCGACTTGACCCAGAGGTGAAGGAGCACAAGGCTAAGTATGCAGCTTGGAAGGCTGAGAAAGATGGTCTAGAACTCCTAATCAAGCAACAGGCAAAGAAGCAGCAATCCACCGCTAAGTCCCAAGCAGACCTTGCTGATGCGATGGGTCGAGAGCCAATTTCGCCTCGACTTCCAGACCTGATTTATGCCGACGCAACCCCTGAGGCATTAGCATTTGGACTAAGTAAGTGGCCTAGCGGTGGATTAATGGCCCACGAGGGCGGGGTCATACTTGGGAGTCATGGGATGAATGCTGAAGCGGTGATGCGGAACTTGGCGCTTCTTGATTCCCTTTGGGATGGCATTCCTCACCAAGTCCGCCGTCGAACCTCTGATTCTTTCGAACTAATTAATGCGAGGCTCACAATTGGACTACAGGTTCAACCAGCGGCTTTCAGATCGTTCTACGAAAAGACAGGAGGCATTTCGCGTGGCATTGGCTTCCTGGCCAGGTGCCTAGTATCGTGGCCGACGAGCACTCAGGGATCAAGAACCTACAGCGAACCACCAGAGGCATGGCCAGGGCTTACTGGGTTTCGAGAGCGCATAACCGCGTTATTAAATTTTCCGCTTCGATTTGACGAGTCAGGGCATCTAAGTATTCCCGTGATTGCGTTAAACCCGAGCGCAAAGGATTCCTGGATTGTTTTCCATAACGAAGTCGAAAGTATGTTGATCGATGGACAAACGCTTTCCGACATTCGAGATGTTGGGTCTAAAGCTGCTGACAATGTCGCCCGACTAGCTTGCCTATTTCAAATTTTTGAGAGCGGTGTGACTACGGTTGGCGAGGTTGCAATGCAAAACGCGATTCGTATCGTGAGTTGGCACCTCAAGGAAGCCCGTCGATTTCTTCTTCATATTGAGCAAGCCGAAGAGATTGTGGATGCTGAGCGCTTAAAGCATTGGCTTGCCAACTATTGCAGAACGAATCGGGAAACTACGGTGGATAAAAATTTCGTCCTCAAATTTGGACCGCTCCGTAGTAGCTCTCGTCTCAGCCCTGCAATTACGGAACTTGAAGATCAAGGGTTCGTAAGTGAAATGAAGCACGGGCGGAAGACCATCATTGTCATTCATGAGGAGTCCGCTCGTGGCGCTCACTGATTTGATAAAAAACGGGACAGCAGGGCTTGCTACTGCTACTACTGCTACTGAACGAAGCGCAGACCTCCAATCAGTAGCAAAAGTAGCAGTAGCAACGACGGTTCACAAAAAAAATGGAGTGCCCATTGAAAACCTTAGACGGGTTGACAAACTGTTTGACACCATTAACGAGGCCGTTAAGAGCGGTGCAATTGATCCATCGGATGCAGAGTCTGCGAGTCTATGGGTGAGAACCAACAAAGGGGACGACGAGTACCTTGATCACCTGCAACTACTTTTGCAATGGTGCCTTTTGAGAAGCAAACACCGTCAGCATTGAAAAGGATCTTCGTATGCCTGAAAAATCACGTGACTTACAGGGCCGGTGGATGTCCGGTTCTAGCGGTAACCCTGGTGGCCGACCTTCGGGGAGTGGTCATGTTGCAAGGCTCCGAGCCGAGTTAGCACAAGAATTGCCGGGCATTATTCAGTCATTGGTTCGGCAAGCGAAAGCTGGTGACATCGGAGCAATCCGAGTGGTGTTGGATCGCGTGATTCCACCATTGAAGGCCGTAGACGCGCCCCTAAGCCTCGAATTGCCAGAGGGTGGCTTCACAACCCAAGGACGCGCAATCGTTGCCTCAGCGGCCTCTGGTGAAGTTTCAGCGCAAGAAGCTGCTCAACTTATTGGAGCCATCTCGAACCTAGCAAGGGTCGAGGTTCTGGACGAACTCGTAAAACGGGTAGAGCGCCTTGAACAAGCTTGAGCGCCGCATAGAAGCCCTCGAATCGAAACGGATTAGCCGCTGTGGTGAGTGCGTCGATAGGCCGTGTCCAGCCAACTTGGATTGCCCGTTAGTTCTATTTGATCAACTGATTCAAGAAGCAGAACGGCGGCGTCAGAACGGTGACCGTGAATTTGTAATCATGGCAGCCAAGGCCCTCGGGATTGAATGATAAATGTCTTGATTAAATGGCAGGCTCATTAGGACGACTCAACTCGAGCATGAGCCGCTCGAACTGGCCATACCATGTAATTAACTCTTCAGGGGATGTGTCAAACGACTCGGGCGGCCTGCCCTGATAGGCCCATGAGAGACAAGAAGCTGCGCTTGTCAAAGCTTATCGGCCGAGTCAAAATTCAAAACCCTTAAGCCCGACTTGACTTGGGCCATTCCTGACGACTGCCATCGCTTGAGCAAACCGAACCATGCTTTAGGCCCCAATCGGTGGCAGTAACCCTTCGACGATTACATTTTCAACAACACCAGCGCCGGCGCGTCGATAACTAGCGGCGGCAACATAAGCTGGCGACTCAAAACAGGCAACAGCAGCTTCCATACTTGCGAATTCAATCACCACAAATCGTGTGAAATTTTCGGGACCTTCCATGATCCGGTAAGGGCCTCCACGCGCGAGGATTTTTCCACCAAAACTGGCAATGATTTGAGGAACAAGTTCGGTATATTTTTTATACTCTACCGGATCATCGATGCGCGAACGCGCGACCCAATATGCTGGCATGATTTATTCCCCAATCGATGAATGATTCGAGATGGCGAAGCCTGTTAAGGAATAATCAGGCAGGCACCCGAGGTTCTGCCAGATTCGAGATCATGATGCGCCTGGACCACCTGTTCCAGACGGTAATCAGCGCCACGATGAACGCGCAGATGACCGTCACGCAACATGCGAAAAACCGTGCCGGCACTGTCAAGTAGCTCTTGTCTGGATGCCGTATAAGTCACGAGGGTGGGACGCGTGAAATAAAGCGAACCGAGCTTTTGCAGTTGCGCTGCCTCAACCGCCGGTGGCGCACCGGTTGTCGTGCCAAAGGATACAAAGGTACCTCGCGGTTTGAGTGCGTTGATGGAGGTTTCAAAGCTTGCCTTGCCGACTGAATCGTAGACGACATCAACGCCCTTGCCGCCGGTTAGTTCGCGGATTCGTGCAGCCACGTCCTCACAGCTTCGATCGATCACGTGGCTATAGCCATTGGCTCGGGCAAGACTACACTTAGCCTCACCCTGAGCAATACCAATCATTGTTGCCCCAAGGTGATGCCCCCATTGACCAGCAAGTAAGCCAACGCCTCCTGCTGCGGCGTAAACAAGTGCGGTCTTCCCAGTGCCAATGGGGACGCAGCGATTTAACAAATATTCCACGGTCATACCCTTGAGCAGCACGCGGGCAACATCTCCAAGTTCAACACCGTCATCAAGTTTCACCATTCGGTCGGCAGGCATGATTCGATGCGATGAATAAGCCCCAGGAGCACCACCAGCGTAGGCTACTCGATCGCCAGGTTTGAACTCATCAACACCCTCACCACAGGCCAAAACAACACCTGCAGCCTCGGTTCCAATCCCTGAAGGCAAACTAAGTGGATAAAAGCCAGAGCGGTGATAGACATCCTGATAATTTAAGCCAAGTGCCTTTTGCTCGATAAGCAGCTGACCAGCACCTGGCGCAGCAATCTCTTGCTGCTCGAGAACCATCTCCTCCGGCGCTCCCTGCCGCTTAATGCTCACCGCATTTGCATTGATCATCGCCAAGCCTCTCCAATTAAGTTCCAAAAAGTATATGATCCAGCCGAGGTCATTTGAGAAATACTTCATTCAAGCTCAGCAAAGTTCTCAATAACAGGCACAGCTAACGCTCGGCAATTTACACTAAGCGGCCTTGGTTCCTTAAAGAAAATCCACCTGGAGACAACAATGACAATGATTTCGAAAAGACCCGAACCGCATCAACAGGCTGATCTGGATCCGATTCACGTTGAAAAAAATCAATCGGGGCGCCTGGGTTCAACGCGCATGCGCGGCATGTTTGGCGCCATGATTGCACTTTGCGCTGGTTTGCTTCTGGGCGGCACTGCACAAGCGGAAAATATCCGTCTCCGAATCGCCTCGGGCCATCCATCTGCCAATGCTTATGTCAATCTGATGCAAAACTTCTTCGTTCCTGAGGTCACGCGGCGGGTCAAGGAAAGGACCTCGCATACCGTCGAGTTCGTGGAGGGTTATGGTGGTTCGATGGTAAAGGTGGCCGACACCCTCGAAGGCGTGCAGTCAGGCATCATCGATATTGGTGGGTATTGCTTTTGTTTTGAACCCTCCAACCTGCCCTTGCACGCGTTCCAGGTGATGCTTCCCTTTGGCACCATGGATCCGGTCACCAGCGTCAAAATGGCTCGCGCGGTTTACGACAAGGTTCCGTTCATGTCCAAAGTGTTTGAGGATAAGTACAATCAGGTCCTGCTCGCCTTGATCGCAGATAATGGTTATAACCTTGGTACCAACTTTGAATGGAACAGTGTTGCCGATCTCAAAGGGCGAAAGCTTGCAGGTGCCGGTTTAAACCTTAAATGGCTTGAGTATGCCGGTGCGGTGCCAGTGCAATCCTCATTGCCCGAAGCCTATACCGCGATGCAAACTGGGGTTTACCAGGGCTGGATCATGTTCCCTTCGGGATGGGTTAACTTCAAACTCTACGAACAAGGCAAGTACTACACCGAAATCGGGTTTGGAGCGATAACCTGGCATGGCATGACGATGAATCGCGCTCGCCTCAATCGCTTACCGAAGGAAGTGCAAAGCATCATCGCCGAAGTCGCGAGGGAGTATGAAGCCAAGACCGGCACGGTCAACAAGGAAAACTATCCTCAACAGCTCAACCAGATCAAGACCTTTGGCGGTACGGTGCGCAGCCTCCCCGACTCAGTTCGTGTCGACTGGGCGAATTCACTTCGCGCCTGGCCCCAAGAGCGAGCAAGCGAGCTTGACAAGATGGGACTCCCTGCCACTCAGGTGCTGAAGCTAGCGCTTGAGGAAGCTGAAAAGTTGGGGCATAAATGGCCTGTTCGCTACGCAATTAAATAGTTCGAAGACCTTTAATTGCTCAGGCCTTGCGTTTGCCGATTGCAAACCAAAGGCCAGGCCAAAAACCACATGCTGATTCGCCTCAACGATCTCCTGACCAAGGCGCTGCTCGTGCTCGCAGCCCTATTGGCTTTCGCACTCAGCTTTCTCGTTGTCGCCGATGTTCTCGGTCGTGACATTTGGCTAAAGCCCGTGAAGGGTACCAAAGAGATGGTGGAGATTTCGATTGTCATCATTTGTTTTTTGCAGGCTTCGCACGCTGTAAGGTCAGGTTCGATGATCCGGGTTGATGTCATCCTTGAACTCTGCCCCAAAGCGCTGCGCCGTTTGCTCATGGTGATCGGCTATCTCGCAGGTGCCGGATTTTTTGCATTGATTGCATGGGGAAGCGTGGACGGTGCGATCCACGCCTGGGTGTCCAACGAGTTTGAAGGCGAAGGGGCTTTGCGTATCCCTGTATGGCCTGCGCGTTTCGTAATTGTCTTTTCTAGTAGTTTGGTTGCCCTGCAATATCTCATTGCCGCGCTTTCGGTTTTTGAGATTCTTGGACTTCGAGACGAAGCCGGAGAGGCTCCGCATGTTTAGTGGTACCGAAATGTTTCTCGTGGTTGGAGTGCTTTTGCTGCTCACGCTTTGCGGGGTCCATATTGCCATCGCACTAGGCTTTACGGCCGCCTTCGGCATTTACGTCATGCAAGGCGACATTGAGGTGGTGAAACAGTTTGTTTCCAACACCGCATACGAAGCCCTTCGTGACTATGTGTTCGCTGTCATCCCGCTTTTCATGTTGATGGGGGAATTTCTGGCGCGATGTGGTGCAGCACGCGACGTGTTTGCACTTGTCAACCGTGGCTTGGGGCGAATGCCTGGCCGACTTGGCATTGCAACGATTTTTGCCAATGCTATTTTCGCCTTTGTTACCGGCGTGAGTATCGCCGCCGCCGCAGCATTTTCTCGGATCGCCTATCCGGAGATGCGAAGACACGGTTATGACCGTGGCTTTGCCCTTGGATGCGTTGCCGGGTCGGCCTGTCTTGGCATGTTGATTCCACCGAGTGTGCTCATGATTGTTTGGGGCATCCTCACTGAACAATCGATCGGGCGATTATTTCTCGCAGGTATCGTGCCAGGAATCTTATTGGTTGTTTTTTACAGTGCCTACGTCTTTTTTGTCGCGCTTACTGATCCCAACCGCCTCGGTGAGGGAAAGGCCACCCAAGAAAAAGCCTCGGCTCCCTCGGAGACGGGCAGTGAGTCTGAACAAGGCGAGGAAATTTCGCTAAGCATGGCAAGTTTCAGTACCCTGCTTGTCGTTGCCCTTGTCATTGGAACACTTGGCGGCATTTGGCTCGGTGCCTTCACGCCCACTGAAGGCGCTGGCGTTGGCGCGGTGGGCGCCATGATCGTTGCACTGCTTCGCGGATTGCGCTTGCGTGGTTTGATGGAAGTGATTGTTTCGGTTGGTCGAACCTCAGCACCCTTGCTCTTGCTATTGATCACTGCACAGCTGTATTCCCGTGTTCTTTCGATGACGGGCATAACTGCAGCCGCCAAGGATCTCTTTGTGAGTTCAGGACTTAGTCCCGCTATGATCTTGATGATTATGGTCGGGGTTTGGTTTGTTCTGGGCTGTCTTATTGACTCTATCTCGATCATCCTGCTGACCGTTCCCGTCTTTGCCCCAGTCGCACAAGCGGTTGGCTTCGATCCACTCGCTTTTGCAATCATGGGCATTGTCGCGATCGAAACCGGGCTTCTCACCCCGCCCTTTGGGATTCTGGTTTTTACTGTGCGCGCAGCCTTGCCGCAGGAAAAAATCCCGCTTGCTGAGATCTTCAGAAATTCGATCCCTTATTGGTTTTGCCTTCTCATGCTGGTGCTAAGCCTTGCAATATGGCCGCAAATTGCGACATGGCTACCCGCTTTGGCCTTCGCCAACAAAGCAGGTTGAGTTCGGACCCTCGAAGACCTTAGTTGGAAAGTTCGCTTGCCTTGACAGGTGCTTCGATGCCATGACGAATGGCTTCCTCGTTGGCAAAGTTCAATTCGACCTTGACGCCATTCGGATCGAAAAGAAAGAGTTGATAAAGCCCCTGATCGCTCACCATGCGTTCGTTGAAGGCGATATTACGCGCACGTAAATGCTGCATCATGCCGGGAAGGTCGGTACAACGAAAGGCAACATGATCAAGAACGCCTGTCCCTTGGGTTTCGGTCGATTGCTGACCGAGATAACTGAGCCGGTTTTGACTTACATTGGCCCCGCCCTCCGTGAGATGTAATACGTCCTTATCGCCGAGGTAAAGCCAAACAACCGGGAACTTGAAGTCGGGATGCCAACCCTCCCGCATACCCAGAACATCGACGTACCAATCTCGAGTGGCCTGAAGCTGAGGGGTTTGAATCAGAAAGTGTTCTAAGTGTTCAAGCGGCATTGCAACTCCTTGCTTTACGCAAGCATTAAGCTAGTCTTAGGCATTGGGCTAAATTACGGCTCAAGCAGGCCCTGATCGAAACCTGTTTTTTGTTTTTGTAACGCAGTTAGTGGAAGGGTATCAAGAAAGTGAATCAATTGCGTGTCGGTGTGGTGGGTCTGGGTTGGTGGGGAAAACTGATTGTCGATCAACTCAGTCAATGTCCCAGTGTTGTTGTGGTCGTAGCCACCGATCTAGCTGCAGAGCAGGGCAAAGGTTTTGTTGCTGAACGTGGCATCGATTGGGCAGAGAGCTACGATAGTGTGCTCGCCCTTGAGACAATCGATGCAGTGATTCTTTGCACGCCACACGCAGCACATAGCGCCCAGATTCTTCAGGCTGCAAAAAAAGGCAAGCATGTGTTTTGTGAAAAGCCGCTCGCCCTCAGCACTCAAGAGGCCCATCTCAGTATCGAAGCGATGAAATCCCGAGGTTTAAAGCTGGGTTTAGGCCATGAAAAGCGTTTCGAGCCACCCATCGTCAAGGCGCTTGCCATAATTCGTGACGGAGAAATCGGTACGCCGCTGCAAATGGAAGCTAACTTTAATCAGGACAAGTTTTTAGGGATGAGCCAGGATAACTGGCGATTTGAAGAGCGCAATGCCCCCGCTGGACCATTAACCGCAACGGGTATTCACCTTATTGACCTTGCAGTTGCCGTGTTCGGCAGGGCTAAAGCAGTGACTGCTGCTTTGGGTCGTTTCAGTGGCGAGTTGCGCAACGGCGACACGCTTGGGGTATTGGTCGAATTCGCCGAGGGTGGACATGCTTTAATCAGCGCAATTCTTGCAACGCCATTTTCTGGCCGTTTTGCGGTGTACGGTAGCAGCGGCTGGATCGATATACGCGATAACGCTCATCCTGAAAATCCCAAGGGCTGGACTATGCGGATCGCCCGCCGGGGTGCAGCAGAAGAATCGATCAGCTTTTCCAGTCATCCAAGCGTTCGCGACAATCTGGAAGCTTTTGCCGCGAGCATTCTCACTGGCGCGATTTACCCGATTCCAACCGATGAAATGGCAGCCAACGTTGCCATCCTGGAGGCAGTGGTGCAGTCGACGCGTAGCGGGCTTAGGGTGAGCCTGGCTTAGCCCAAAGCCCTCCGAACTTAGCCAAAAGCCCTCCGAACTTAGCCAAAAGCCCTCCGAAAATGGTCTGGCAATCATTCAAACAAATCGGCAAATCCTCTAGTAGTTTGCTCCCGCGCCTGCTGCGCTCGTTAAGAAGCCGCTGCGCAAGGAATGGCCGCTGAATAGCGCTGCGCACCCTAACCACCCGATCATGTCGCATCAAAGGCCCATCTAGCTTTCTGACGCAATTTACCCAAATGCTTCAATCCCGCATGGAAAATGGCGAATGGATGCTGATCCTGGATTGGGGCTTTGAATCGCAATTAGTTAATCAAGACGGGCAGTTGCAGTTGAGGGCCACTCTTAAGGACTGCCAGGCACGGGTTGCCATTCCGATGAAGGATCAATCAGCCCCTGAGGAAAGCTTTGTCCTCAAGGACCGTCTCGTTGCCATTGATCTCGGTGAGCGGCAGATCGGTTACGCGGTGTTTGATATCCCTGAGTCAAAAGATGCACCAGTGCCTCAACCTCTCGTAGACCCAACGACGCATCATCGGGTGAACGGCACGATCCGGATTCCAGGCGTTCGGAGTCTAATTAACACCGTGAAAACACATCGTGGTTCACAGTCATCCAACACCAAACTGCGCCAGAACTACGACACAAGACTTGAGCAGATGCGCGAAAGCGTGACGGCGGAGATCGTTCAACGGATTGAAGCCTTAATGGCTCAATATGGAGCGTTCCCCGTTTTAGAAAGCTCGGTTGTCAATTTTCAAACGGGTTCAAGGCAACTGGACTTAGTCTACGGTGATGTGGTGCGTCACTTTGCCTTTTCAAGCGTTGATGCTCACAAGGCAAAACGACAAGAACACTGGATGGGTGCTGATCGCTGGCAACATCCCTATCCCACTGCCAGAGAGTACGACGAAGCGACTGGAAAGCATTCGGGTAAACCAAAACCGCTAAGCCTTTTTCCAGGTGCTACGGTCAACCCTGCTGGCACCTCACAAGTCTGCATTCACTGTCAGCGCAATGCACTCACCGCCTTGCGAAATCTCGGTGAACATATCAGCATCCAAGAGGGTGGCGTCGTGAATACGGACGCAGGTCGGTTAACGCTGTTCTCGGGGCATCGGTACGCCGATGCGGTGTTTCAACAGGCCAAGCGGGAGAAGCGCTACCTGCCCCTGAATGTGCCAGCTAAGGCGGGGGCCTTGGCGATCCGTGAGGCGATCTCTTTAGCACGGCGAAGCATTCGACGACGATCACCGCTTGAGATGGCCCGAGATACGACCCAATCACAGTTTCATTGTCTTTTTAATGACTGTCGCAAGACTTATCACGCAGATCAAGGTGCGGCGGTCAATATCGGGCGCAAGTTTCTAAAAGAGCACCTGGCTTTAGGCGCTTCACCGACCAAGCTCCAGTAGGATCGCCAACCATTCAGGTAAACCGGCATCTCTAATTGCTTTTGCTGCCGCGAAATAATCATAAGTTACACGGTGAAAGCAAACTGTTTCCGCCTTGGTGTCAAAAAGAAGGTAACAAGCACGCGGATCGCCATCGCGAGGCTGGCCTGCAGATCCAACCACAGCAAGGTGTCGGCGCCCAGCGATCGCGGGAATGATTTCTCCTGCGAGCGGATGGTGGCGGATTAGCTTATCGCGACTGATCTCCACATAAAGTGCCTGCTCGTGAACATGGCCGCAAAACACCCAGCGAATGTTTCGGTCGTGATTCACGCCTCGCAGGCTGAAAGCAGCCATACTGGCATCAGTCACATAGTGCCAACTTGCTGGCTCAAGTGCTGTTGCGTGGACAAGCCATGCGGAGCCTAGCTTGGCTTCAAGCTTGAGACGACTCAACCATTGCCGCTGTGTCGCCGATAGGGCCTCATGGGTCCAGTGAGCCGTGATACCGCCCATGGTATTTCCAGCGCCCGAAGGCCTTAAGGCCATGGATTCATGGTTGCCTCGAAGCACAATCGCACCCTGTTGCTCAAGCGCCATGCACCGATCAACGACAGCGCCCGGGTAGGCCCCATAGCCTACTAAATCACCGAGTACGGCAAATGAGCTGGCACCCTGATCTCGCGCATGTGCGAGGCAGGTGTCAAACGCGTGAAGGTTGGCGTGTAGATCG
>Ga0194130_10007990_pt1 | contig 11443 bp, 8 predicted proteins | sample TA2KigsurfametaG_FD_160084 | JGI IMG/M metagenome (GOLD analysis project Ga0194130, IMG submission 160084) | Freshwater microbial communities from Lake Tanganyika, Tanzania - TA2015050 Kigoma 12 surface | ecosystem: Environmental > Aquatic > Freshwater > Lake | place: Tanzania: Lake Tanganyika... | reverse complement strand
CGTAAAACTGACCACCAGAAAAGCGTTCGGCTTTCGGACCGCGAAAGGCATTGAAATCGCGTTGTTTCATGTCCTTGGCAAACTACCGGAGCCAGAATCAACCCACAGATTCTGCTGAGGAGGCTGGAAAAAGGACCCTTCGAGACTAATCCCGTGTACGCGGGCCACAAGCGGCGAGGTGAGAAAAAACCCGTTTTTTTCCCGGGAAAAGCGCCCCCCCTCCCGCACGAACGGCGCAACCGGCCCATCTTTCGGCAGCCACCGTCCTCCCGGGATGCCGGCCGGGAGGACGGGGCGGGCCGCGGGGATCGCTCACGACAGCTTGTCGAGCAGCCGGCGGCTGGTGGCGTCGAGCGCAGCTTCGCGCAGGATGCGGTACCGCATCCCGACCGTGTCGGTGATGAACACGCCGCCATCGGGTTGCCGGGCGATGTCGTCGGCGTGCGCGACCTTGAAGCGATGGCGGCCGCGGTCCGTGACCACGGCCCACTCCGAAGGCTCGGCATCGGAGACGGTCTCGATCCGCTCGATCACCGGCTGAAACTCCCGCTGGGCGAGTTCCCGTTCGAGCAGGGCGCGGAGCCCGGGGGGCTGATCGGCGAGTGACTCCACCCAGGCGAGTTCGCCGCCGTCGGCCGCGATGATCGCCACGGGTCCGGCGGGTGCGGTCACCGGAAAGGCCCGCAGCACGTCGACGTCGGCGTGCCGCCTGCCCTGGGCGTCGACGAGGTCGAGGCGGCCGTGGTCGTGCCGCTCGATCCGCCAGCCTTCCGGCGACGTTCCGCTGTTCGTCGAGTGTTCGGTCGGATGCATGGGAGGTGTGTGGCAAGGCGCGCTTGTCGCGCCGGCCAGGATGCCGTCAGCCGGCGGCGGCGGCCTCCTCGGCCGCCTTCATCTGGGCACGGTAGAGCCTGGCGTACATGCCGTCGGCGGCGAGCAGTTCGTCGTGGGTACCGAGCTCCACGATCCGCCCCGCGTCGAGCACCACCAGGCGGTTGGCCCGCCTGAGCGTCGAGAGCCGGTGGGCGATCGCGATCGTGGTCCGGCCGGTCACGAGCCGGTCGATGGCCGCCTGGATGATCGCCTCGGTCTCCGCGTCGACGCTGGAGGTGGCCTCGTCGAGGATCAGGATCCTCGGGTCCACCAGGAGCGCCCGGGCGATCGAGAGCCGCTGCCGCTCCCCACCCGACAGGCCGCCGCCCCGCTCGCCGACGCGGGAGTCGTAGGCCAGCGGCTGCGACAGGATGAAATCGTGGGCCCCGGCCGCCCGGGCGGCCTCCACGATCCGTTCCCGGCTCGCGTCGGGCCTGCCGTAGGCGATGTTGTCGGCGATCGTGCCGAAGAACAGGAAGGGCTCCTGCAGCACGCAGCCGAGGTTGCGGTGGTAGTCCGCGATGTCCACGTCGCGGAGGTCGACGCCGTCGATGCGGATCGACCCGCTGGAGGGGTCGTAGAACCGGCAGACAAGGTTGGCGAGCGTCGACTTGCCGGAGCCGCTGGTGCCCACCAGGCCGATCATCTCCCCCGGCTCGATCACGAGGTCGATGCCGTGCAGCACTTCGCGGGCGCCGTAGCGGAAGTGGACGCCCGCGATCTCGATCCGGCCCGCGACGCGGCCGAGCTTCATGGGCCGGGCCGGCTCCGCGACGGTCGGCTTGCAGTCGAGGATCTCGAAGATCCGCTGCGCGCTCGCCGCCGCCCGCTGGGTCGCCGGCACCATCCGGATCATCGACTCGACGCGGCCGTAGAAGCGGGCGATGTAGGCGAGGAAAGCGGTCAGGCCGCCGACCGTGACGCCGCCGGCGAACACCAGCCACGCGCCGCAGGCCCAGACGACGAGCAGGCCCAGCTCGCTGATCAGGCTCACCATCGGGCCGGTGAACGACCAGACCACGTTCACCCGGTCGTTGGCGTCGAGCACCCGGTCGTTGGCGGTGCAAAAGCGGTCGATCTCGCGCCGCTCCTGGGCGAAGGCCTTGACCACGCGGATGCCGGGAATCGTGTCGGCGAGCACGCTGGTCATGTCGCTCCAGGCCACCGCCGCCCGGGCGAAGCCCCGGCGGAGCCGCTCCCGGACCGCGTAGATCAGCCAGACCACGAACGGAAAGGGCACCAGCGTGAGCAGGGCGAGCGTCGGGTTGAGCCAGATCAGCACCGCCGCCGTGAGGGCCAGGAGCATGACGTTGGAGGCGAAGTCGATCAGGTTCACCGACAGGAACACGTTGATCTTGTCGGTATCGCTGCCCACGCGGGACATCAGGTCGCCGGTCCGCTTCCCCTGGAAGAAGTCGAGCGACAGCATCTGCATGTGGGCGTAGGTCCGCGTCCGCAGGCCCGCGGCGATCCGTTCGCTCACCCAGCCGAGCACCCAGGTCTGGGCCCAGGAGAGGAGCCACGCGGCCAGGGCGGCGGCGAGCAGGCCGCCGAGGTACCACCAGACCACGCCGAACGGCACGTCGGCGCCGTTCTGTCGTGGGATCAGCACCTGATCGACCAGGGGCATCGTCAGGTAGGGGGGCACGAGCGCCGCGGCCGTGCTGGCCAGCGACAAGAGCCCGCCCAGGATCGCCATCCCGGCATGGGGCCGGGCGAAGGCGATCAGCCGAAACAGCGCCCGCCACGAGGCCTGGCCTCCCGCATCGTCGGCAAGTCCGCGGCCGATCGGCGCGGGCTTGGGATCGGCGTCGGCCGTGTCGTCGCTGGCGGATGCCGCAGGGCGAACGGCGCCGCTCGCCGGTTCCGTCAGGCCGTCGGGTCCCGCGACGCGGGCGTCGAAGGCGTCTTCCAGGGCATGGATGGCGTCGGCGCGAGCCGGCGTGAACAGCCAGCGGGCGACGACGCGATCGCCTGCGGAGAGTTCCACGCGTCCGACGGCCGAGCGGAGGTGGACGTCCAGTCGCGTCTGCGGCCCGATCGACCAGGCGAATGGACCGCGGCCCGAGAGTTCCCCGCTACCGGAGGCAGGCTGGTCGGCGAGGACTCGCTTGTTGGTCAGGACGATCCAGCCGTCGCTGAACCGCAGGCTCGCGTCGAGGTCGAATCGCCCTGTGGCGAGCACGGCCTCGCCGGCGTTGAGACGCAAGCCGCCGGGCCACGGCAGCGGACTGTCACCTGCGGCGCCCGACTCCCCGAGCAGCACGGCTACGGATGGTGGCGGAGAGAGGGGCTGCGGCACGAGGATTTCCGAAGGGACGGCGGATGAAAAGTGACTTTCCCGAGATTTTCAGGGGGTTTGGGGGGGTGCGGGTCGGGAAAACAACAGAAACTTGTGTGGCTTACCGACCATGCCTAGATTACCGTCGTTCTCGAACGATCCGCCGTCGGGACTGCGAGAGACGCCGGCTGATCGTCTCCCGCCACCAGCCAGCCTGCCAGGTCGGACGGACTGTAGGTTTTTCCACCGCGTCGTACCGACCGTCCACATTTTGCCAAGCCCTTCGGTTCGTCCCCCCGTGAACCCGGTCCGCGGGACTCGGTTTTCTGCCTTGAAATCGAGCCCTTCCGTGTTTTGGAAGCCTCGCCGGTGCATTCGGCACGCCACGTGCCTTCCAAGTCCGTCGTCGCCGAATAGTTCGCAGGCGGCGCCGCGAAGCGTAAACTTTGCCGGTCGTCCTGCGAAGGTGGCCGTCTCCCGGAGACGGTTGCCGACCTGGCGATGCGTCGTCGGATCGGGTCAGACCCGCCGCCGGCGCGGATGGAATCATGGTGCCACGGGGTACCGGTATCGCAAGCGAACGCGCGTCCGTGTGGCGTGCGGCGTTACCATCGGGCCCTGCGGTGTAGGAATCCTTTCGTCCCATGGCCACTTCGGCCGGTCGGTTGACGGTTCGTTTCTGCCTCCCGTTGTTCCTCTGCCCGTCCGCGAAGAGTCGCTTCGCCGGGGGCATCTCTCCCGCGGCTCCGGATTGCCAGCCGCCACCCTGACGGGCAGAACCGTCGGGTTCGTACGGTTGTCCGCCCCTGCGGACAGCATGCCGTGGGCGACGCGCCTGCGACGTGCCGTTGTGACCCGTGCGACCTTCGCTCCAGCACAACCCGCCGGAACGTCCGGCGGCTGGGCGAGGCGCACATGACCAGACCAGCGCACGCGTCTGCGGCAGGTCTCACGAGCACCACCAATTCCATGGAGATTCTTTCGGTCAAGGTTCTTCGCGGTCCCAACCAATGGGCGTCGTTCCCCTGCCTGGAGGCATGGGTCGACCTCGGGCGGCTGGAGGACTTTCCCTCCCACACGCTGCCGGGCTTCAACGAGCGGGTGATGTCGTGGCTGCCCACGATGATCGAGCACCGCTGCTCGATCGGTGAACGGGGCGGATTCTTCGAGCGGCTGCGGACCGGAACCTGGATGGGCCACGTGCTCGAGCACGTCACGCTCGAACTGCAGACGCTCGCCGGCACGCCCGTGGGCTATGGTCGGGCCCGCGAGGCCAAGACCCGGGGCGTCTACAAGGTGGTCGTCGCGTACAAGGAGGAGAAGTTCGCGATCGAGTGCCTGCATGCGGCGCACCGCCTCATCCTGGCGGCCATCGACGACGCGGCCTGCGACGTGACCGCGGAGATCAAGCGGCTGCGGCAGATCCTGCTCGACGTGCAGCTCGGACCGAGCACGCGGTCGATCGTGGAAGCGGCGATCGCCCGGGGCATCCCGGCCCAGCGGCTCACGGAAGGCTCGCTGGTGCGTCTCGGACAGGGTGCCAGGCAGCGGCGGATCTGCGCCGCCGAAACCGACCGAACCGGAGCGGTCGCCGAGACGATCGCCCAGGACAAGGAACTCACCCGGACGCTGCTTGCGGAGTCCGGGATCCCCGTGCCCGAGGGCAGGCCGGTGACCGACGCCGCCGACGCCTGGGCGGTGGCCGAGGAGATCGGTGGACCCGTGGTGGTGAAGCCCCGGTATGGCAACCAGGGGCGGGGCGTGTCGGTGAATCTCGCGACCCGCGAGGAGGTCGAGAAGGCGTGGATTCTGGCCAATGAAGTCGACTCCTCGGTGGTCGTGGAGCGCTTCGTGACCGGCGGCGACCACCGCATCCTCGTCGTGGCGGGACGGATGGTGGCCGCCGCCCGGCGGCATCCGCCGATCGTCGTGGGGGACGGCGCCCACACGGTGCGACAACTCGTCGACGGCGTCAACGAGGATCCGCGGCGGTGTGGCGACCATGCCACGTCGCTGAGCCCGATGGTGATCGACGAGGTGGCGGTGGCGGTGCTCCGCGAGCAGGGGCTCACCGAGCAGAGCGTGCCCGAAGCCGGGCGCGGCGTGCTGCTGCGGCGCAATGCGAACCTGAGCACCGGAGGGTCGGCCGAGGACGTCACGGACCTCGTCCATCCCGACGTGGCCGCCCGGGCGATCGAGGCGGCCCGGGTCGTGGGGCTCGACGTCGCGGGCATCGACCTCGTCGTGGACGACGTGACGAAATCGCTGGAATCCCAGCGGGGTGTCGTGATCGAAGTCAATGCCGCGCCCGGACTGCGGATGCATCTGGAGCCGACGGTGGGCACTCCCCGAAACGTCGGGGCGGCCATCGTCGACTCGCTGTTCGGCCCGGGCGACGACGGCCGCGTCCCGACGGCGTCGGTCACCGGCACCAACGGCAAGACGACGGTCGTCAGGCTGATCTCGCACCTGGCCACCGCCGGCGGGGCGACCGTCGGCATGACCTGCACCGAGGGGGTGTGGGTCGGTGGCCGGCAGATCGACGCCGGCGATTGCAGCGGGCCGCGGAGCGCCCGTCGGGTGCTCGCCAATCCCGCGGTGAGCACCGCCGTGTTCGAGGCGGCCCGGGGGGGAATTCTCCGCGAGGGCTGCGGGTTCGACTGCTGCGACGTGGCGGTCGTCACCAACATCGCGGCCGGCGACCATCTGGGCATCGCCGAGATCGACACACCCGAGCAGATCGCCTGGGTGAAGGGGGCGATCGTGGCGGCCGTCCGGCCGAGCGGTGCGGCGGTCCTCAATGCCGCCGACCCCCTGGTCGTCGCCATGAAGAAGTGGTGCAAGGGGCAGGTGGTCTACTTCGACGCCGATCCCGCCAATCCGGTGATCGTGGAGCACCTCGCCCAAGGAGGCCTCGCGGCCACCGTCCGCGACGGCTGGATCGTGCTCTGTGACGGGCCGCGGGAGACCAGGTTGGCCCACCTCGACCGCGTGCCGCTGGTGCATCGCGGGCTCGTCGACTTCCAGGTGGAGAACGTGCTGGCCGGTGCCGCCGCCGCCTGGCGGCTGGGTGTGCCGCTGGAGCTGGTGCGGCTCGGGCTCGAGAGCTTTTCGAGCGGCTCGGCCGGCTCCCCGGGGCGGTTCAACCTGCTCGGTCTGCAGGGAGCCGCGATCGTGGTCGACTACGGCCACAACGTGCCGTCGCTCGAACGGATCTGCGGAACGCTGACGAAGTTTCCGCATGCCCGCAGGACCGCCGTCTATTCGGCGGCCGGCGACCGCCGCGACGAGGACCTGATCGCCCAGGGCCGCATCCTGGCCGGTGCGTTCGAACGCGTGGTGATCTACGAAGACGCCTACGTCCGCGGCCGGCAGCCGGGAGAGATCACCCGGCTGATCAGCCAGGGGATCCGCGAGGGCACGCCCGCGGGCCGGACCGTGGGCATCGAGAGCGGGGGGGACTGGGCGACGAGCGCGGCTCGGGTCCTCGACGCCGTCGGGGATGGCGACCTCGTGCTCCTCCAGGCCGACACCATCGAGCAGACGACCGCCTGGCTCACGGCCCGGTATGGCGGCCGGCTGAAGGAGGCGGCCTGCGAGGAATTCCAGGGGCCCACTGCGGTCAAGGCGGCCGCCGCTCAGGCGGCGCTGCCGGGGGCCGCGACCGGACCGACGGCGGGCGGGGGCGTGTGACGTCCCGGGCTACTTGAGTCCCGCCCGTCGGTCGAGCGCGCCGCGGACGCCGAGCTGCTCGGGATGCCGGGCGATCTTGTCGGTGAACACCCGCACGTCGTCGACGATCGGACGGAGGTCCTTCGTCAGCCGATTGACGTTTGCGGCCGCCTGGGCGAGGTCGTTGTAGACCTGCGGATCGCGGACGAGCTTGCCGAGCGTGCCCTGCGACTCGTTGAGCGCCTTGGTGAACGCCGCGGCCTGCTGGAGCGTCTCGTCGAGCCGGCCGATGGTGCGGTCGATCGCGGCCACCATGCCCTCACCCCGTTCGCCCAGCGGCCGGGTGACGCCCTCGAGGTTGCGGAGGTTGCGGTCGGCGGTGTCGACCGTCTCCCCGATGCCCTGCACCGTCGACCGCAGGTCAGCGATCACGTCGGGCAGGGAGTTGAGGGTCCGCTTGAGGCTCGCCCGTGCCTGGGGATCCCCCATCACGTCGTTGATGTTGCCCATGGCGAGGCTGAAGGCGTCGAGGGCGGCCTCGGTCTTCTGGACCATCGTGCTGAACTTGTCGTCGTCTCCGAGCAGCATGCGGTCGAGGTTGTCGGAGAGCTTCTTCACCGACTCGCTCGCCTCCGCAAGCGACTGCATGGCGCCGCCGAGCTTCGGCTCGAGCGTGGCGAACACCTCGAAGGGGTCGCGGGACACGGCGCCGACGAGGGCTTCGTCCTTGCCGACCCGAACCCGCGGCGGCTTGATCGTCCCGGGGACGAGTTGGATCTCGGCGTCACCGAGCAGGGTGGTGGCGATCCGCGGCTGCTCGTCCTTGTAGATCGGCACGTAGGAGTCGACGTCGGCGACGACGCTGACCCCCCCCTTCTCGTCGAGCTGCACGCTCGACACCCGCCCCACCAGGATGCCGTTCTTCCGGACCGGTGTGCCGTCGGCCACGCCCCGGGCGTCGGTGAAGCTCATCTTGACCGGATACGTCGCCTGCACGAGCGACGGCAGGTCGCCGAAGAGCACGATCAGGATGCCCGTGATGATGGCCGTCGCGAGCACGACCACTCCGACCCGGAACTGCATCACCCGATCGTTCATGCTTCGTCCTCCGGCCGGCTGCCGTCGTCCGCCGCCGCGGCCCGCCGCGGCGCGGGAGCGGTGGTGCCCTGCTCCTCCCGCAGCTCCATCAACCGGCTCCCCGCCCGCCCCTCGACGAACTGCCGGACCCGCGGGTCGCGGGAGCGGTCGAGGTCCTCGGCGGTGCCGTCGAAGACGATCTGCGGCTCCCCGGGTGCGAGCCGGAACGCCGGGTAGAGCATCACGACGCGGTCGGCGACCTTGCGGGCCGTGTTCATGTCGTGGGTCACCACCACGCTGGTGACGTCGTGCTGACCGCCGACCCTGAGGATCAGCTCGTTGATCACGTCGGTCATGATCGGGTCGAGTCCGGTCGTCGGCTCGTCGTAGAGCATCAGCTGCGGGTCGAGGGCGAGGGCCCGGGCCAGCCCGGCCCGCTTGCGCATGCCGCCGGAGAGTTGGACCGGCTTCCGGGAGAGCACCGCTCGCGGCAGCCCCACCTCGTCGATCAGCGACTCGACCAGGTGCCGAATCTCCCCCTCGGCGAGCCGCGTGTGCTCGCGGAGCGGGAAGGCGACGTTGTCGAGGATCGAGAGACTGTCGAACAGGGCGGCCCCCTGGAACACGAACCCATAGCGGGTGCGGAGGTGGGCCAGGGCCCGGGCGTTGAGGGAGGCCAGCGAGGTCCCTTCGAAGCGGACATCCCCGGCGGAGGGCCGGATCAGGCCGATCATCGACTTGAGCAGCACCGTCTTGCCGCAGCCGCTCTCGCCGAGGATCACCAGCGTCCGGCCGACCTCGAGATCGAGCGTGATGTCGCGGAGCACCACCTGGCTGCCGAACCGGACGTGGAGCCCCGACACCTGAAGGATCGGGCCTGCAGGCTCTTCGCGGCGACGGGGTTTGGCGGGGGCGGCGGCGGGCATGGCGTCAGAGGAGCCGGCGGGGCCCCTCGGGGCGGAAGAAGTCGTGCACGTTGTTGAGCCAGATTCCCAGGAACAGGTCGAGGATCAGGATCAGCACGAAGGAGTGGACGAACGCGTTGGTGGCCGCCCGCCCGACGCCCTCGGCGCCGGGCTGGCAGTGAAAGCCGTGATGGCAGCTGACCAGCGAGATCGCCGCCCCGAAGAACAGGCTCTTGAAGATCCCCAGCAGGAAGTCGAAGGCGTCGACGTACTCCCGCGAGTTGGCCCAGTAGTGGTGGTAGTCGATGCCGAGCAGGACGTGCGAGTAGAAGTAGCCGCCGAGCACGCCCATGAAATCGGCCATCACGGTGAGCGACGGGATGAGCACCAGGCAGCCGAGGAACCGGGGCACGACGAGGTAGTAGATCGGGTTGGCCCCCATGCTCTCCAGCGCGTCGATCTGCTCGGTGACCCGCATCGTGCCGAGCTCGGCCGCCATGGCGCTGCCGACCCGGCCGGCGAGCATGGTGGCCGCGAGCACGGGACCGAGTTCCCGCACGAGCGACAGGTTGATCACCGAGCCGAGCCTGGTCTGCAGGCCGAGCGCCTTGAACTGCGCATAGCTCTGCACGGCAAGGACCATGCCGATGAACAGGCCCGTCAGCGCCACCACCGGCAGCGACATCACGCCGATCCGGTAGAAGCTGGGAATCAGCACGTCCCGCCGCTGGCGGCGGGCGAACAGCCAGCCGATCGTCTGCAGGGCGAACACCGCCACGTCGCCGACGCCCGCCACCCAGCCGATGGCGAAGGCGCCGAGGTTGGCGACCTGCTCGGCGAGCCAGCCGGTCGGACCGCCGGTCGGGCGGGGCGTGATTGATGGCGAGACGGTGGCCATGGGCGTTCCATGCAGCGGGCGCGCGACGAACCCTGCGGGTTGTATCGGCCGTGCCGGTTGGGAAGCATGAGCGACATTGCGGCGACCGGGGCGGAGCGGGCGGTCTGGGCAAGCCGACCGGGGTCGGGGCATCACGCCGTCATGGTCGTGGCCGTGCTCGTGCGGTCCCCGGGGGAGAGGATCCAGGGTTCGTTGTTGAGCCCGGCGTCGCTGCCGCTGAAGATCAGGCTCGAGCCCAGCGACGCCAGAACGCCCGTGCTGGCGGAGGTGTACTGCTGCCCCGTCAACCCCTGCCAGCGGATGTCGCTGACCGTGACCGCCGCGGCCGCCACGAGTTCGGCCGCCCGTGGGCCGCCGTCGGTTCGCCACAGGCCATGGACCAGGGATGGCGAGGGTGCGGTCAGGGGCCGGTCGGGCCACTGGCTGGTCGGGAGGCTGGCGAGGCTGACGTACAGCTGCCGACCGACGACCGCGACATGCGTTGCCTGCCGCCACCACGCCGGCATCGGTGCCACCTCGCTGAGTCGCCAGGTACCCGCGGCGGTTCCGTCGCTCGACCAGACCTGCCGGCCGTGCGTTTCGTCAAAGGCCGTGAACACCACGCGACCGTTGAAGACCGTGAAGTCTCCCGGCTGCGAGCCGGCCGTGACCCAGGGGTTGAAGCCCGGCCCGACCAGACTTCGCGTCGTCGCCACGGGCGGCGTCCACGTCTCCTGGTCGTACGCCCGTGGCTGGATGTCGAGCACGAGCCGCGTGCCCGCCTCCGTGCCGTCGGACCGCCAGAGTTCCGGCCCCGTGATGCCGTCGTCGGCCGAGAAGACCACTCCCCCGCCGAGCGGCGTGAGGGAGGCGATCGACGAGCCCTGCAAGCCAGGACGGATGTCGCGGACGAGCCGAGCCTCGGTGGCACCGGCGTCGAGGGCCCAGAGTTCATCACCCACCTGTGGCCCATGCGCCCTGGCGAACAGCCCGCCTCCTGCGGGCGTGAGCTGCGACACCACGTCGCGGACGCCGGCGGGGAACCGGGCCACCCGCACGGTGCCCGCGGCGGTGCCGTCGCTCTGCCAGATCGTGGGCACCAGGCCGTCGTCCACCGTCGGGTCATAGGCCGTGAACATGAGCGTGCCGTCGGCATCCACGAGGTTGCCCACGGCCGATCGCCATGACTCGGGCCAGACGTCCTTGACGAACGTGGTGCCCGCCCGTGTGCCGTCGCTCTTCCAGAGCTCCGCACTGGAGTCGAGCGGGTCGGGCGCCACGAAGAAGAGCGTCGAGCCCACGGCGGTGAGCGAGGAGGGTCGGGACGTTTCCCGGAAGCGACGATCCAGGATCGCGAAGGTTCCCGCCTCGGTGCCGTCGCTCGTCCAGATCTGGTAGCCGGCGTCTCCGTCCGCCGCCACGAAGAATGCCCGATCGCCGACCGCGGTCAGCGACGAGATGTTCGCCGAGCCGAAGGGATTGATGTCGCGAACGAGCCGCGTGCCCGCGGGTGTGCCGTCGGTCATGCAGAGTTCACGCCCCAGAGATGATCCAAAGACGATGGGGACTCCGCCACCGAGTGGGGTCGACGTCGACAGCCGCTGAGGTTCGGCGACGAAGAACAGGCGCTTTCCGGCAGGGTCTTCAGCGGAATTTGTGGGTAGAAAGCCTGGGTTTCTGCGCGGGGCTCTGCCCCGGACCCCGAGGTTTATGAGCCATGGCACAGGCATCAGCCTGAGTCTGTCGGCGTGAGGCTGA
>Ga0194130_10007989_pt1 | contig 11444 bp, 8 predicted proteins | sample TA2KigsurfametaG_FD_160084 | JGI IMG/M metagenome (GOLD analysis project Ga0194130, IMG submission 160084) | Freshwater microbial communities from Lake Tanganyika, Tanzania - TA2015050 Kigoma 12 surface | ecosystem: Environmental > Aquatic > Freshwater > Lake | place: Tanzania: Lake Tanganyika... | reverse complement strand
TTTTCTCCACTTTAGCCTACCTTGAATCATTAAATAACTAGGCCCCCTGGTTTCCCAGGGGGCCTAGTCGTACTACCTTTTTAGAAGTTTAAGACTTACGCCTTTACCTTCTTCGCAATCTTGGCAACTGTGTTAGCCAAGGTTGTGATCTGAGCCTTCAGAGCGGCCATCAACGTGGCAACCTGAGTAGCAAGCTCTTCAACAGCAGCTGTTGCTGCATCAGCAGCATCGCGTGCTTCTTCAGCGGCGACAGTAGCTGCATCTGCTGCTTCAGCAGCGAGGTTTGCAGCATCTGTTGCAGCGTTGGCAGCATCGATTGCTTCAGCAGCAGCATCAGTTGCAGCTTCAGCTGCAGCCTGTACTGCTGATATGCCAGATGAGTTAACAGTTACAGACAGATCATCAACACGGGCAATTGGAGCTGAACCCTGTGTTGTTGTCGTGGTAGTTGCAAGAACTCCACCAGTTGTGGTGACTCGCAATGTACCGGTTCCAGCCTTATCTGAATAAACTCCAATTATGAGTTTACCAGCAGAGTCTGTTGTAGCTGAGGATCCCTGTGCGCCATTGTAAGAAACAATGCGTGCATTTGAACCTGTGTAGGTCACAGTCAGTGATGCTGATGGAACTACGTTTCCGTAGATATCAGTCGCTGTTACGGTGATGTCTGTAGTGGCATCAACTGCTGCCTCAACCTTAGTTGAGGAAACAGCCAGAGAGCGTAACTTGCCAGAAGTTGACTGGCAGGTTAGGTCGACAGTCTTTGTCAGAGCTCCTACTGTCCATGTAACAGTTTGTGCACCAGACTTGTAGCAAGCTACACGAATAAATGCTTGACCGTTTGAGTCAGTAAAGCCGCTGAGCTGTGTTAGACCTGAGGCGTAGGTTAAACGCTCATACAGACCAGCTGAAATGGTGGCTGTATAAGGAATACCTGACATGACAGTTCCGGTATCTGTCTTCACAGTTACTGTTTCGTTAATAACTGTATCAACAAGATTGTAAGTACCAGAGGCTGCACCAGCAGCATTAGTGACTTCAGTTCCAGAGGTTGTTAAGGAACCAGGCGCCAAGAATGAAGCTGTTGTGTAGTTGATAGTGTTTGAACTACTCAAATTGCTTGAAGCGTTCGCAGTTTGTACATAATAAGTAACAGTTCCTGCACGATTCAAAGTTGTTAGTCCAGAAGCTGCCAATGTAAGCGCATCCGTAAATGTGAAGGAAGCGGTTCCATTTGCATCAGTCGTGGTTGAGGTCAAATCAGAGTTCGTTCCATTAGCAGTTCTATTGTGCTGAACTTTAACGGTTGCTCCAGATACTAGAGATCCAAAGCCATCTTTTACGGTGAATGTGACAGTGTTGGTTGAGCCAACGGCAGCTTTCATCGCATTTCCTGCGAGGTTCGTTACTACAGAACCAATTGAGGTGGCAACTGTAGGAGCCTTGTAGGAAACTGCATACGATGCAGTCTTACCATTCGACATACCGAAGACAACTTGGTAACCCTCTCCAGCGTTTGGAGCAGTTGCTGCAAGCGAGATGCTCGAGTACTGCGAATCGGTGGTGTAATTCAACGAGCCAGCTGTGATGCCGGTTGGAAGAACGACGCCAGTGATTGCTGCAACGCTCACGGTTACCAATCCACCGGTTGAAGCCGATGTTTCGATTCCGAAGGAGATGGTCTTACCAGTTGAAGTGCTTGCGAACAGATCTACGTCAGTCGCTGAAACAGCTCCGTCTGCCTGCGTAAATGCAGTTGGTTGCCCATACGATGAGTTTCTTACGCCCAGAGTCGCGCTTGACGTATCTGCACGATTTGTGAAGGCGAGCGAAGTCGTTGGAACAATCGCCGTTAGAACGGCTGGATTATTCATCGTAAGAGTGAAATTACCTGAAGTGATTCCTTCTAGATTGTTCTTACCATGAATCTTAAAGGTTCTGGCAGTGCTAGAGCTATTTCCAACATAGAAATAGATCTTGCTGTCTAGTTGCGGAGTCACTTGACGGGCGTTTAAGGCACCGGTTAGTCGTGTTCCCGGGTTAATACCAACTGCGTTAGCAGATGTGCTGTCGACGCTTGAAATTCCGATAACGGAGAGCGTTTCACCGCTGATACGCGAGAACCCTGGAGCAGCATCACCCGTCCTGATGTTGAACGATTCATTTGTACTAAGAATTGTTGCAACACCATCTGCATCCTTGATGGTTGCAGAGACGAGGGTAGTCGTCACAGATGAAGAATCTGCCGTCGCACTAGTTGCGTCCAAAGCAAATTGAGTTGGAGCACCACCCAGTGTGATCGAAAGTGTTCCTGAGCGAATAAGGTTCGAGGCTACGCCAGAACCACCACCATCGCCGACAGAAAGAGCTCTAGTCTTTACGGCAATTGTATCTACCCACCAACTGAAGGTATAAGTACCTGCAGCGTAGGTGTCACCTTCGGATCCAGTTGTACCACGAAGCTGAACATAGGCAACGCCACTAGCATTAAACGCGTTTACTGTCACAGAATCGCTTCGAAGCGCATATCCTGGACCACCGGCGTCATCTGGGTTGACAGTACCTGCAGCTGCTGGCGCACCTGTTAATCTCGTGTGGAGATAGCAATCCGTTCCGCAAGAATTCTCTTGGCCAGCATAGGCTGCTGAATACGCTAAGAAATCAATACCAACACTAGCTCGACCGACCCCAGAGAAGGTGATCGTAGTTCCGTTTGAAGCTCCGTTGTACGCAGCATTCGCGGATGGTATTACGGCAAGGACGCTAAATCCCAAAGAAGATACCACTGCAAGCGCAATGCGCTTGAAGATTGTCTTTGTAGACATTTGTTTCCTTTCAATAGTCGTAAAGGAGACGTTCCCCTTCACGGCTGGCAAAGAGAGACTCTTTGCCTCGTGATGCAATGCACGTGCTACTGCACCACATTCCCCGCTGTGTATCCGGACACGACGAGGAAAACTAAACGGGGAGTTCATTACTTAACTCCCTTTTCAACTACAAAAACTGCCTGGGATAAAATCTGGGTCTTTCCTGGGTTGAGCACCAGGCGAGTAATTACCTGCCGTGGAGCTGTCAGTAGATCTCGGCCTGAGGCGCTCGCTGGGATCACAACGGGCGTTTCAACCTCAGATTCTACTTTAATAATGGCTGTAACTAGGTAATCCCCGCTGAGCATACGCTCAGAATTGAGGTAAATGAGCTTGGTTACGAGGGGAATCCAAGCTCCATCCTTGCCATAGGAGATAGAGGGTAGGTAGCTAAAGCCCCGGGAGTCACTTACCAGTTGTTGGGAGATAAAAATGTTAGCTGCGCCAGTATCAGTCTTCGCAACTTGAGAGAGGGTTAACTCAGTCTCTGAGAGTATTGGTGCGCGGTTAGTTATATAGAGAGAGCCTAGAGCTCCAGACGAATCGGTAACGGTAAATCCTGTTGGAATTCCTGCCTTATCAACACCGGTAAAACTAAAGGAAGTTGCCTTAGCATTTTCCACGGCTGTTTGCGCTTTAGCTATAGCAGTTGGAGAAATTACTGGAGTAGCAGAAGCTTCAACAGCAGGTGATGCTACTTCGGCTTCATTTGAAGCCTGACTTAAAGAACTATTTTCCTGAGTTGCCACCACAGGAAGCTCGCTATCTGTTGGCATCGCATTAAATCCAAGGAAGGCAAAGAAAACTAGAATTAGCGAAAGAGCAGCTTTACTTGATTTCTTCGCGATTCGCGCTGCTTTCTTATATGTTGTTGAGAGCATATCCAGAGCAGTTAAACCGCGCTCTTTATCAACGATGAGCTCGCTCATTACCCTGCGCAGAGATGCCCTAGCTCTTGAAATAGTATGTCTGACAGCAGATTCTCTAATTCTAAGCTCCGCAGCGATCTCTGCAGTTGATCTTCCTTCTATCTCCCACATGACAAGAGCTGCTCGCTCAGCAGGGGATAGCATTGCAAGAGCCTGTCTAACAATTGCAGCATCATCTGCAGCAGCAATTACATCAACATGATCTTCATTCTCGACCCACCTTGATTCAAGCTCTGATGATGCATCATCTAGAACTACAAGGTTTGGACGACGACCCTCGATACGGAAGATGTCGATGCAGAGGTTCTCTATCGTTCTATGCATGTAGCTAAGTGCGTGGGCAGTTGATTCAAGCTCGGGGGCGGCGAGCATGACCTTGATTAGGGCATCTTGGATTACTTCTTCAGCTTTGGCTCCATCTTTAAGGATTCGAGAGGCATGGGCAATGAGCTCACTACGGTGCTCTGTGTAGAAAGCACCAAGCTCCGCAACGGTCCAGACTTTCAAACCTGCGGAGGCAGTTTTCTTGCGTATTGCCACTTTAGAGAGCCCCTATTTGTATACCGGTTTTGTACTACAGAGTCAGCCGTCGCCGCCTCTACCCCCTTCTACGAACTAGGTGTGAATTTGTCGCGGTCATGGGACAAAACGGACAAATCACCTATATTGTTGATCCACGCTTCGTTCCCCATCATGAGCCCCTCTAAGTTCCCGGTTGACGGACTTTAGAAATGAAGTCACTTCCTCTCGTAGAGCGGAACTACAGCTTTGGGATTCCGTATAGCTTAGTTTGTTCGCGCTGGAAATAATGGAGTCCCAAGAGCCACTGTTAAGCCAATCTGGCAAAGTCACCGGCGGTCGAAAATCTGGATCAGTTGGGTTGGAAATCGCTTGAAGAGGTATCGCTCCACAAATCACACTCTCAAGCCAGCGAAAAGTCGAACCTGAATAATTCCCTGGTGGTGAAATAACAAATCTTGAGTCTAGAAGAATTTGCACGTACTCTCTAGCAGTCTCCAAGGAGGCACCATTGGCTCCTTTTGTACCCCCGAAACTCGGTCTCTCAATATACGCAAAATCCTTTTTCAAAATCGTTTCCTTTAGTCTTGCAAGGGCAAACTCTCTCCAAGTTCCCCCTTTCTGCCCGACGAAAGAATACTGAATCTTCTTATTCGATTGCAGTAATTTGAATTCGGACCTCAAAAGCGATTTTTCAGAATATTTTATTCCTGTAATTGCCTCGATTGCATCGACAAAAAGTTCTGTGTAGCCAGGAAGGAAATTAATGCTTTGTTTCTTGTTCTTTCTATGAAGAATGTTTATGTAAGTTTGACGGAAAACTACCACACAGGAGAAGGCTAAACCTCTCACCAATTTTCGGAAGGAAAACTTCCGCGGCAAATAACGTAAAGAAGCCAAGTACAACGTCCTTAGTGACCTTAGAGATTTGGACGTTGCTGGGTAAGGTCTAATAGTTCCAATTAAGGAATGCGTCTTCAAAAGTGATTTATTCAACCTCGGATTCCATGTTTCGTCTCCATAAAGTAAAACCCATAAAGATGATCTTGGAAAACCTTTAATAGCCTTAATTTCAGCCATAGCATTACCGATAAGGACCACTTTTATTCGACTTTGCCATAAAAGAGGGTGGTCAAGCAAATATTCCAGCTCTGATCTCTTGTTATGAATCCAACCCATTTCATTACTTAGAAAAGAGACCTTTGAATCAGAAAAGTAATGGATTTCAGACTTACTATCTTTTTTTGATGCTTCCAACATGGCATTACTCCTGTGAATTTTTAGAAAAGAGTAAAGCGATTTTTAGGCTAGAAATCATGTTTCTCATACCACTTCACCGTCTCTCGAAGCCCTTGTTCTAGGGGCACAAAAGACAATTCCCCAAGAATCTGTGTAGCCAAGTCAAGACTTGGAACACGGCGATTGACACTTCCTTTCGGCGCTGGAAACTCTTCACAAGCTTGACCTTCAAGATTCATTAAATCTAGAATCACTTTTGCTACTTCTCTCACTTGAGTCTCATTACTTGAACCAATATTTATGATTTTATTCGCTGAGTTTACGTGAGACATGTGACTTACGGTTTGGCTAATAGCGTCAGAAATGTAAGTGAAGGATCGCGTTTGATCTGCGCCAAAATAGAAATACTCTTTTTGCTTTAATCTCGAAATAAAGTCTGGGATAAAGTGTTTATTCCCCATTCTCGGTCCGTATACATTGTGATATCTGCCAATCAACCACTCAAATCCATACTCCTCAGCTGCGCTAATGAGAGCGCTTTCAGCCGCAATCTTCCCTGCAGCATATGACCATCGTAGATTACATACGTTATCGATTCCGATTGGAGTATTTTCGGAAGTTGGAATTTGGCTTACGCCTAACTCTGTCATGGATGCATAGACTTCGCTGGTGCTCGCAAGGAAGAAACGTTTCGGAAGAACATGCTGTTTTAATACCTCGTGAAGTAAATGTAGAGTTGGAACGACTACTGAAAAAATAACTTCAAAAGGCTGTGTATAAAAATTGTCGGTTCCATTTATCGTTGCCAAGTGATAAATGTAATCAAACGGTTCAGAGAGAATGACTGATAAATTGAGTTCCTCAATTGAGGATTCGTGCCATTCAACTTGTTGATTTGCCATTAACTCCAATACGTGACTATCTTTCGGAATTCGCGAGAAATTATCTATGCAAACTAAATCATTACCCTCCGCAAGAAGCGAATTTGTTAAGTGGTAGCCAAGGAATCCCCCCGCGCCTGTAATGAGAATTCTTGCCATGAGTTAGGATCCTGAGCCAAAACTAAAATATCTTGAACCCGCAACTTCATCTTTGGAAAAATTGGACCAGAGATCTAAAATTACTTTATCCGAAGAGCTCTTGGTTTGTTCTTCGACCTTAGCTCGGTCATTTTCATTTAATAGATGCCAAATTGTAATAACGTGAGAATTTTCAAAAACTTCATTTAGAGATGCTGCTAAAGCTAGACTTTCTATCCCATGCTGCTCTAGTTGTTCACTCTCAATTTTCTGAGGGTCCCAGCCAAAATACACCCAGGAGGAATTGGCTCTTAATATTGTCTGCAGGAAGTCGACCGAAGGGGAATTTCTGAGATCGTTGGTAGGGGGGTTACCCTTAAAAGCTAAACCGACAACTCCTATTCTTAGCGGTTTCTGATCTATTGTTGTGGATAACTCTTCGATTTTATGAACCGCCCAATCGACCACAGATTCATTAACTCTCCGTGATAAGTCAAAAAGACTTCCACGACTGAATCTCTCTGACGAGGAACTGGCCAGAGAAACGCCGTCTTTAACAAGGCAGGGACCGCCTACTGGCCCCGGTGTAGCAACTTTAAATCGTGGGTAGTCATCTTGAGCAATGGAAAGAGCCTGCCTTGCATCTATTCCCAATTCTTCACCAATTAAAGCAATTTCGTTAGAAAAGGCGAAGTAAAGATCTCTCCAAGCATTACACGCCAATTTTGCAAGTTCTACAACTTCAAAATTCTCTGAAAAAATTATCTTAACATCAAATACCTTGAAGAGTTCATGAGCATTCTTTGCTGCGATCTCGGACTCTGCACCGATAATCTGTGGAAGCGTGTTCAGCTCTTTTAGAGCAAACCCTTCTATTGTTCTTTCAGGACACATGGCTATTTGGCCACTGTGTCCAATACTTTGAAGTATTTCCATCAACTTCCTAGATGTCCCAAGGCCCACCGTGCTCCGTAAGCAAAAAACTGTTTCGGAACTAACGATTCCACCAAGCAAATTAACCACTTTTTCTATTTGCGTCGTATCAAAAGCATTACCCTTTAAAGGAGTTCCAACCGTGATAACACAGTGCGTGATTTCTCTAAGACGATTCTTATCACTTGTAACTTCAAGCAATTGATCGGCTAACACTTCCCTTAATGAAGGCTCAAGATCTAGTTCATAGAACGGTGGGAGTCCACCCTGGATTTTCTCAAGTTTCGATTGGTCAACGTCAAGGCCAATTACACGAACACCTTTCTTCGCCAAGGCGACGGCGAAGGTAAGTCCAACGTAACCAAGTCCTACTATTCCAACATACAAAACGGAAGTCCTTTATTAGCACAGTTCTTACCGGGAAATGACAACGCAATTATAACCTCTTGTGCATGCGTTAGGCTATCGACACCTATGAAAAAGAAGTTGAAAAGAACCCTATCGCGTGTTTATTTTCAAATGCTTTCAAAAGCACTTTCCAATGGACTTGCCGCACCGTTTGAGTGGATTGATAAAATTCGGTTCTCTCATTTAATCGAAGAGGACATTACCCCTTCTGCTATTCGTGAAGAAAAAGAGAGGCTTATTTTCAAGATAAGGGATTCTCAACTCCTACATACGGAGCCACGGTATCTAAAACTCAACAAGACCTCAACTGATTCCAGGACGAAGTTGCGTATTGCTATATTGATAAATGAGAAGGAAAATCACTTGCTCGTCGATATATTTAATGACTTAAGGAATAGTGCTAATCATACCGGACATATTTGTGAGATCTTTACTTGCTCTAATGAGTATCTAATTAATAAAGCTATGAGCCGAGAACAGTCACAATTAGTGCAATTTAAACCAGACTTAGTTATAGCAGAGGCCCACAATGATCCAACTAAATTTTATGCATGCAAGAACTTGAATCTTTTGAATTTGAAAACCAAGCTTGGATTCAAGTTATTCCTTGTTTCCATCGACTTGTGGAGAGATTTCGATGTAAAGTTCATAGAGAGTTGGAGATCTTTATATGACGCTCTTATCCACCTCGATATTCAAAGTATTGGAGAGTTCAAGATCGGAAAAGACTTCTGGTGGCCGTATTTTTCACATCCTACAACGAAAACGGATGAAAGTGTTGCTCGCAAAAAAGTTCTCTTCTCTGGCAACCTTAGATTTCCTGAAAGAAGATCTTGGTTGTATCAATCATCAAAACTCGCAAAGCAAATGAATGTCAAGTTTAAAGTAGAGGCGCTTGAATATACCTCAGCCGTATGGAAGTCGAGAAATGAGTATCTGAGAGAACTCAATAATGTCACCGCCTGCTTAAATTTCTCATGGAAGAAACCTGGTTTTACCCTAATTACATTTCGCACGCTTGATGTAATTTCGTCTGGCTGTGCTCTTTTGCAGCAGGAAGATCCCGAATCTATGCCTCTACGAGACTTCTTAGTGCCTTACTTACACTATCTTCCGTTCTTTTCAAAATTAGAACTTTCTGCCATTTTTCTCTTAATTAAGGAAAATCCTGACCTGATTGAAAAAATTGCACTAATGGGATCGGACTTTTATAAGAATAGATACTCCAAGACTTACTTATGGTCGATTTTAGAAAATCGTTTTAAATTTGAAGCTGCTTACGAATAAGACTGACAAGAAACTTTATCTCAGCCACTTTATTCAAATCAAATGACAAAGAAGAAACCCACCAATCTTCGTACCTTCCAAAATTCTTAGCTCGAATATCTTTTGCTACTCGCACATATCTGCCCTTTGAAAGAATTATGGAGCTTGCCATTTGCACCCAAGAGCCAGAACGATACTTATCATGCTCGAACGTAATGATTGAGAAGTCAATTCCATCCGTCATGATCTTTTTTAACGCTAAATAAGACTGGAAGCTTGGATCAATATCCAAACTCAGATATTGGAATCTTGGCTCAAAAGCATTCTCTCGACAAAAAACCTGATAATTTAGGAGTGTCGCATCTGCAACATGCGCCAAATTGCTTCTCTTGCTATTGAAAACACTTACGGTATTGGGATCTATATCGACACTTAATCCTTTCCAACCACAAACCTTCTCAAGGACAAATGTGTTTGAAATCTTGTCGGGCCAAGAGCTACCAATCTCCAAGTAATTACAATTCCCATTAGCGCGAAATACCAGCTGGGCAAATAAGTCTTGACCACTTTGCGAATTAGTACCATATTGCACGCCATCGATAAAATAAAACCGCAACTCATTGGCATTCAGGCCGGATGAACTATGTTTTCTGCGCGGAATCACATGATTGAGAATTCGTCTTTGAATTATTGAAGAAATCCGACGAATCCTTTTCTTCAGATTCCAAAATAAAGACTCGCGGACTTTTCGCCGTAGAATTCGAGATTCTAAATACTTCAAAGCAAGGAACTTTAACATGTGACAGTCTTTCGCATGCTGCCAGTATAAGTTATCACTTCAATTACTCTCATCTAATTATCTGAATGTTGTACAATATAGCGGTGTGTCTCAGTAGTGCAATTAGAAATGTCAAGAATGTATTTTTCAGAGTCGTAATCAAATTTCACGATAAAGTGGGAGAATGTTATAGTCACCTACTGAATTCCGGAAAAATTCGAAGCGCTACGCTTTTGTCCTTTTTTTTGCCGAATAATGACATCCGACCGCACGTTCATCGGATTACTGGCCAGACTCCTCGCTTAAAATCAAGTTTAAGCATCGATGAGTTTTCAGCAAGAGACGAATTAAATGTCCAAAGGAATATGGTTTTGATTTTAACTCCAAGGAAATTGGGATCCTATCCCAACGTGATTTTTCAAGGGCTTGAGAATTTTCTCTCAGAGCGAAAAGTCAAGATAACTTGGATATGTTTGAATGAACTCGACGTTAACTACCTTGATGAAGTTTCGAAGGTTATTTCAGCTCTCTGTAAGGATTCAAAATTGACAATCATTATTGACCCATTAGCACCTTGCGAACTCTACGAAAGATACCGTTCAATGTGCGCATCTTGGTTCGAAACTGAAAAGAGCACTCATAGTTTCTCGCTTTTTGCATTTTTAGGGGATATATGGCGAGAAAAAGATTACACAAGTATTGTTCCTTGGGGTGGCGCGGTAGACAGTTTTTTTCATGTGGATCCGGTCGCATGTTTGAAATATCCAGCAGAAATACGCCTAAAAATGGTCTTCTATCCTTTTGTTTCGCTTCCAGAAGCTTCTTACAAATCTCAATCTCAATTCAAGAAGAAGCATCAAGTCTTCTTCTCGGGCCAGGTAAGGGATTCAGATAGGCGTTGGTGGTTAAAAGAGTGTTACTCTCTCTCGAAAAACAACAACATCAATTTCGTTGTAAATAGCTGGTACAAATTTAATAGCGGAAATGTATTGAGCCGTGACAGCTATTTAACATCCCTCATGCAGAGTTCGGCTTGCCTAGGACTTTCTCAGCGGGGGTTGAACCATTGGATTCTACCTGCTAGATCCTTTGAAGCACTCAGAGTGGGCACAGCCCTCATCCAACAAGAGGGACCGAACTGCTCACCTGGTCAAACTTTCTTGCGACCTTATGATGATTACATACCATTCGCAAGTCTCGAAGAACTTCACGAAATATTCAAAACAGTCCTGCATGATCGTGATGAAATTGAAAGAATTGCACGAAATGGGCAGGGTACATTCAAGCTCTATTTTCCAGATGACTCTTTTTTGCAAATTCTATTTGACAATTAGATTATTCTGCAGATTCTAGAATTGGGCGTTTCTGAATCAGCCTTATACAAAGCGCAGACAAACTTACGAAGAATAAACCTGCAAAGATATTCCTTAGTGGCGATAGCGAAATATGAATACCGAGGAATGTTGCATAAAGAAAACTAATATTG
>Ga0194130_10007985_pt1 | contig 11448 bp, 8 predicted proteins | sample TA2KigsurfametaG_FD_160084 | JGI IMG/M metagenome (GOLD analysis project Ga0194130, IMG submission 160084) | Freshwater microbial communities from Lake Tanganyika, Tanzania - TA2015050 Kigoma 12 surface | ecosystem: Environmental > Aquatic > Freshwater > Lake | place: Tanzania: Lake Tanganyika... | reverse complement strand
GATGCTCAAGGCCCCCCAGTGAACTGGCAAAACCGCATCACAGTCGACCCCCGCGTCTGCCACGGCAAAGCCTGCATAGCAGGAACCCGCGTGATGGTCTCACTGATTCTCGACAACCTCGCCGCCGGCATCCCGCAACAGCAACTCCTCAGCAGCAGATCCCTCACTGGCCGCAGAAGACATCGAAGCCGCACTCGCATACGCCGCTGAAAGTAATTCTTCCGCCAGCACCGCCAACAATTTCGCCAACATCCCGGCCACCTTTCCCTCACCCTGACCGGCGCTCTGTGACAGCAACCCCAACGGTGGCCCCGTCACCGCATGGTGACTCCGAGTTGAGCCGGCCCTCGAGACACGCCACTGCCGTGGACGGCGACTTCGACCTGCCGTTCCCGCACACTCGCGACGCCGCCGCTCAGGTGATCTCGACCTGCTCATTCTGACGGTGTTGAATGCGCTGTTTCCAGATGCCGCGAATCACGCCGACCCGGACTGTCCGGGCTTTGTTCATGGTGACCGGATATATCTCTGCGCCGTGTCCACAGAGTTCTAAGCGTGGGGCCGACTGGAGTCGATCCAAAAGTCGCTTTGACGATGGATTCCAGCCCTCAAACATCTTTTCTGGCTCTCCGGACTCGTTGCCGACGGTTTCCTTCAAGAGTCTTGTCCGGATTTGTCCGGATTTGTTCAATGGGCTTTCTCCGTGATGGGTGACCGGGGACACAGCACCGTTGCGTGATGTCGGGCTGGCACATGCAGCTGCGAGCCTTTTTGATGGCACGGTTTCACAACTGAACGCTGTTCATCAGCGGTACGTCACCGCGGCATAGCCAGTAGCCAGCATTGAATGTTGCCATGATTCTTCGCCTGATCTGCGACGGGAGCCGGTATGCTCGCACGGAGAAATTCAGCGCCGGCCCCTGGCCAGGAAACACCAGAAAGGGTGATTCAGTGCTGTGTCCCCGGGTAACCGCCTCGGTGTGATGCCGACGGTACTTCGTGGTGCCTTGGGGGCAAAACAAGAGGCGTTTGAACAGGCGGATGTTTCAAGGTGACAGGGCACTGTTTCAGGCGCTGCTGATAACGGGATACAATTCATGTTTGCGTGGTGTGGTCGTCGACTGTTGAGCACCAGCGTGAGCTTAGGGGATTGGGGAGCATGACTGAGTTATCATTTCCGCCGGGTGTGGCCGAGAAGCTAAAGACCTATGTCTACCGTCTGATTGATCCACGCAACGGTGAGACCTTCTATGTTGGCAAGGGGCAGGGGGATCGAGTATTTGCACACTGCCGCGCGGCAATCGAGTCAGACGAGCCGAGCAACAAACTGAAACGTATTCGGGAAATCATGCTGTCCAATCTGGAGGTAGCCCACGTCATACACCGGCATGGTTTGGATGATGCAACCGCACTTGAGGTTGAAGCTGCTGTGATTGATGCGTACCCGGGTTTGACCAACGCGGTGGTGGGTACTGGCAGTTCAGATTTCGGTCCGGCTCACTCGCTGGAAATCATTGCTCGATACCAGGCAGAACCGGCGGAGTTTCAGCATAAGGCTGTTCTGATCAACGTAAATGTGAGCGCAACGGAAACGTCTCTTTACGAAGCCACGCGATACGCGTGGAAGCTCAACCCTGCGAAGGCTAAACGTGCTGAGTATGTGCTGGCGACCCGATTTGGAGTCATCATTGCTGTCTACATAGCCGAGGACTGGCTGCCGGCCACGTCCGAAAACTTTCCGGGCCGGGAACCCGTCCATGGCCGTTTTGGATTTGTCGGCAGCGAGGCACCTGAACATATTTCAAACCGGTATTTGGGTAAGCGGGTCCCGGATGAGTTTCGCAAACGGGGAGCTGCAAATCCGATTCGGTACACATTTGAGTGACCAGCCTGACGGATTTAATGCGGTCGATGCGTTGAGGCCGGGGTCTTCTGGCTGCCCTCTGCAATTGCAAAAGAAGCACTGGTTCGTCAGTCGTCCCCTCCCACTTGGTGGATCCTCGAAACAGCACATTCGCAGCAGCCAAATTCAGCAGCGCGGCGACCTCCTGCGGCTGAGGCCTGTTTCCTTCCCGGCAGCTTTCGCGACAGCTTGTTTCCTTCGAAGAGCCTGCATGCACTGAATTTCCGTCTGTGTTTCCTTCCCCGCAGTTTCCTTCCGAGGGGCCCGCTGGATTCAGCGTGGCCGGGATTGTGGCTTTCGAAGCTTCAGCGGCAAGCGGCAAAGTCTCACCCCTGGTCACCGCACTGACCAGCGTACTGTGGTTGCGGCCCCAGCGGCGGGCGGCACGATCTCCGTCCGGTGCAACCAGGTTGAGCCGGCACTTGAGACACGCCACGGCCGCGGACGGCGACTTCGACCTGCCTTTCCCGCACACTCGCAACGCGACCACTCTGCTGTGCAGCACTGCCCATGACGACAATTGAGCAGAATCAGAACTCCGCAGGCAAAAACAGGCTGCGTCGAGCCCGCGGGAGCTGGGCAACACCCTGACGCTGCCGCTCAGGCGACATGGAGCCTGCTGATTCTGGCGGTGTTGAATTTGCTGTTTCCAAGAAAGGGTGATTAAGTGCAGCGTCCCTAGTAATCGCCGATGCATTCGCCATCCCCGCCATGATCTCAGGCGCGCATGCCGCCACGCTGCCATTCGGCAGCTCAGTTTGGTCGATGAGCATTCAAATCAGCGGCAGGTCCTCGGCTGTCTTGCAGGGCTTGATTCCTTGAACAATTCCGCGGCTGAGAAGTGATGAGACCGAGTGTTCTCTTGCGTTATAAGTGCTGTGTCCCCGGCACGCACCGTATTCACGTCTCGCCCTGCCCTGTCGATCACTCAACTGACCGGACGATGGGGTGTCTGGTCATCCAGTTGACAGTTGCGCAACTCAAGGGGGGGGGGGGGGGCCGGGGGTGTGGTGCGGCGGTTGGGGGGGGGGGGGGGGGGGGGGGGGGGGTGGGGGGGCCGGATCGAGTGCTCCCTCCACTGAATGACCCGATCTTAAAGCTGTCCAACGTTCTGTACGAGTGTTTTCGTGACAGGCTAGATTCGCCGTTCTCGCATCGACTGCTCGATCTGCTGCACCGTGTCGCACGTCAGGAGCAGATCGAGATCACACCGCACTCGACGGTTGTACATACCGGGTCCGGTCCGCAGTGTTCTATGGAGCGGCACCGGAGGTTCAAGATGCCAGATCGTTGCCGGCTTCTTCGCCCAGGCGATACCCCGCTTTTTCAGCGGTGGTACGTGATCGGCAATTGGCACGTCATGTTCAATTCCATTCACTCGCCAGATGGAATCCAGTTCACCTGAAACCCGGAAAGCAAGATACAGCGGACGGACCTGTGTTTCTGTGTAGTCCCACCACAGATGAAACTTGCGATGAATGTCCCAATGGCTGAGCCCATTGTCCCAGATCGGTTCCGTACTTGCTGCGAGGATCCAGGCTTCAGTCGTGTAAGTATTCATCGCATATTCCTGCTGTAAAAACTGATGAAGGTGGTCACACCAGACTCGCGATTCCGGACTGATTGCGTTTCCAAAAGCCAACCGTCTGCACTCAGAAAGCACCTGCTGCCACGTCACAAGACACAGCACTTCGCCAAGAGCCGAATTCATCGCAGCATACCTGCCCACGAAGCCATGATCTTCGGCCCGCACTAATGCCACCAGCCTCGTTTTATCGGCAGAACTCCGCTGCAGTCGCGCGGCGTATTTCTTGCACTGATTCAACGACGGCACCGCTGGGCCCACCTTGGCCTCGATGATCAAGTGCAGGTCTTGACCCAGCCGAATCTCAATATCCGTCAATCCCCGACGTCCCCGAAAGTGCTCGTACTTCTGAAGCACAATTTCAGCACTTGCGATGCGTCGCGTGTGAATTCCAGAAATACCAACCTGCTGCAGGAACCATCGCAGCAGTTCAGGACAGCAACGAAACGACCACGCCAACGCTGCAGACAGAGCGTTTTCATCTGTGCCAATCAGGCCAAATGGAGAAGTGACGAGTCGGTGACCGATGCTGAACGAGGAAATAGTTCTACTCCTGTACGTGGAGTTGCGGCTATCGGGAAATGTCAGCGAACACATCTGTTACTGAGATTTGCAGCTTTTGAGCAATCGTACGAGTTTCTTCCAAAGCCATTTCTCGCGAGGTCTTCCGACGTACAAACGTGGGCATGGGAGGGAAGTCTTGTAGCAGCGTGCCAATCAGCGTTTCAATCTTCCTGAACCGTTCCTGAATCGCAATTGAGTCGGAAATTACGCCTTCAAACTCTCGCCGTAGCAGAAGCACTCGGTTCTTTGCAAAATTCACGACATTTGCCGCTGCGGTATAGATCCTCTGCATCTCTCCGAGCTTCAGGCAGTAAACACTTTCAGCACGCGATTCTTCAGCCCTTGCCGCAGCCGCATCTGCTTTGGCTGCAGCCAACTGGCCCTCCAGTACGTCGACGGCCGCTTCCGCAGCAATCCTGGCTCCGGGTTCTTCATCTTCATCAATATCACTTGCTTTGGACCGCGCAGCTGAGAGTCGACTGTTGATCGACCTCACGGCCGATTCAGCGGCAGAACTGACGGCGCGAGCGGCCGACACGGCAGCTCCGAGTGGCTTCAATTCTGTCGCCTTTTTGATGTATTCGGCGCTGAGCATCTGGATGTCGCTTGGGATTGCCGTCTCGAGGCTGTCGAGTTCCTTCGCGATCACCGCCGTTTGCTCCTGCAAAGACGCCTTGAGCTTATTCGCAAAATCAGCATCCTTGTTTCGCCGTGCCTCCGCTGCCGAGGCTATCTCCTGCTGACCGGCATTTGCGTGGATCACGTCTTCTGCCTCCAGATTATTGACAATCCGATTGACCACACTGTCAGAAACGTCCGGCAAAGTAGCCAGCTGATTGGTTGCGTCTTTGACCCAGAGCAACTGCTGGCGGCAATCCTTGAGAACGGCCGGGTCAGTGTTTCCGGCTTTTGCAGCCGAAAGCACTGCTTTCTGAAACCGACTAACAACCACAATCGCTTCATCTGCGTCACCAAAAACCAATTCAGCAACTAACGCTGTCTTCCATGCGGCCCAACTTGTCTTCATTCGACTTGCCAATGTCACAGCTTCGCGCCGGACATTCACTCCGCGATCGATCTGCACCACTACAAGTGCTAGCTGCACCTTCGTTGAGGCTGCGGCGCGTCTGCTCAGACTCTTCTTGAACTGGGCGATGTAGGGAACTGCAGAGGCTCCAAATAGTCTGTTCTCCGAAAGCTCCTTATGCTTGCTCTGCAACTCAGATACCGCCTGCTTCTCCTCATCCGACAGATCTGCAACCGCACTTTGCCGTGTACCAGCCAGCAGGAAAGCCAATAGACTGAGGATTTGCATCAGCCGCAAACACACTGGCCGCGGAGAGCCCGCTAGCCGTGGCGAAAACAGAGATAGTACCCCGAGGACTGCAGCGTGACTCATAGCTTGTTTGGGTGCTTGATCACTGGAGATTGATTCGGAACAAACGAGGCGCCTGTCCCGCGAGTTTTCTTTCGATGGTACTGCGAGACACTTCGGTGTCAAGTCTGAACGATCGTAGGGTCTTACGGTGTGATGAGAGGAAGGGCGGCAACCTTCAAATCTGCGATTCTGTCGCGCATGGCACGGCAGGGTGTCAAGCCACTTTTCTGCCGGGGAAGTCACTTCTGACAATAATCCCCTGACAGCCCGGACATACGTCTGTCCGACCTTGTGTAAAAATGTTTCAGTGAAGGGCTTTTTTTTCGATTTTTTAGCCACTTGTTTTGCTCGCGGGTGGCTGTTTTGCCGAACTCGCTCCGGGTAGACTTTCCTTCAACGCGGAATCCCGGCAGCGATCGCTCAAAGCCTCTCTTCAGCCGGATCCCCCGCTATCCTGTCCTCCACCTGCGATGAACGCCACAAGATGTGGAATCATCTGTCCCCTCATTTACGCACCCGGCAAGACGTCAATCATGGCTACTCTGGAACTGTCGGAAAGCGACATTGCCACCCATAACGTGCCCGAACAGGGACAGGTGGTGCAGGTGCGGTCGCGTCAGTGGGTGGTAACTCACGTCAAGCCGGGTACCCTGCCAGCGCCTGCCATGCAGCTGCCCGGCAGCTCTGCCCAAACGCTGCTCACGCTGGCGTCCATCGAGGACGACGGTCTCGGGGAAGAACTGCAGGTCGTCTGGGAAATTGAACCGGGGGCCCGCATCGTCGAAAAGGTGGCGCTGCCCGAACCCACCGGGTTTGATTCCCCACAAACACTGGATGCGTTCCTCGATGCCGTTCGCTGGGGAGCGTCCTCATCCGCCGACCACAAAAACATCCAGGCCCCGTTCCGCAGCGGTATCGAACTGGAAGACTACCAGCTGGATCCGGTCGTCCGAGCCATCCAGATGCCTCGCGTCAACCTGCTGATCGCCGACGACGTGGGTCTTGGCAAAACCATCGAAGCCGGCATGGTGGCTCTCGAACTGATGCTTAGGCACCGCGCCCGCCGAATTCTGATCGTCTGCCCCTCCTCACTGCAGATCCAGTGGAAGGAACAGATGCGCGACAAATTCGGTCTCGATTTTCGCATTGTCGATTCCAGCCTGATGCGTGAACTGCGTCGTCGCCGAGGCATTCATGTCAATCCGTGGTCTCACTTCCCACGGCTGATCACCAGTATCGACTTTCTGAAACGCGAACGGCCCATGCGGCTGTTCCGCGAAACCCTGCCGGCACCAGGCGAATCCATCTACCCCCGAAAATATGACCTGCTGATCGTCGATGAAGCCCACAACTGTGCGCCTTCCGGAGTCGGTCAGTACGCCGCCGACTCGCTGCGAACCCAGTCGCTGCGGCAGCTGGTGCCGCACTTCGAACACAAACTGTTCCTCACTGCCACTCCCCACAACGGCTATCGCGAAAGTTTCAGTGCGCTGCTGGAACTGCTGGACAATCAGCGATTTTCACGAATCAGCGATCCGGACCGCCGGCAGCTGGAAGCCGTGATGGTCCGCCGTCTGAAGAGTGACCCGAACTTTGCCTTCAATCACCTGGGAATCCGCCGCTTTCCGCCACGGATTCTGAAACCCATCGAAGTCCCGTATTCCGACGAAGAACGCAAAGTCCACGCGGCTCTGAAAGAATACACACGACTCCGCACCGCCCACGCTGACGATCAGACCGAACGCTTTGCGACCGAGTTCGTGCTGAAGACGCTCAAAAAACGCCTGTTCTCCTGCCCGGCAGCATTCCTGACCACTCTGACGCAGCATGAACGCTCACTGGTCACAGCCCGCAAGAAGGTGGCTCGCCCCTCGCAGCGGTCACTGCAGCTTGAGCTGGACCGGATGGACGAGGACTACGCGGACGACACCGAGTACGACGAAGCCACCAATGACGCACTCGACACCGCCACTCGCCTGTTCCGAGAACCTACGGAACAGGAAAAAGCCCTGCTGAAGACCATGCAAGACTGGGCGGATCGGGCATCAAATCAGCGGGATTCCAAAGTCCGCCAGCTGATTGAATGGCTGAAGACTCACCTGAAGCCCGGCGGAAAGTGGGGACAGGAACGAGTCATCATCTTCACGGAATACCGAGCGACTCAGCACTGGCTGCAGGAAGTGCTCGCCAGTGAGGGCTTCACCACCGGGGACCGTCTGCTGACGATGTACGGTGGCATGGATCCGGAGCTGCGCGAGGAAGTGAAGGCCGCATTTCAAACGGCTCCCGACATCAGCCCCGTCCGTATTCTGCTGGCCACCGACGCGGCCTCGGAAGGTCTGGACTTCCAGAACTTCTGTTCCCGGCTGATTCACTATGAAATTCCGTGGAATCCAAACCGGATGGAACAGCGGAATGGTCGCGTGGACCGGCACGGCCAAAAAGCGTCTGAGGTGCTGGTGTATCACTTCGTGGGTCAGGGCTATGCAGAACGGCAGAACCGCCAGTCCGGCGGGACTGTCTCTGACATGGATGCGGACCTGGAATTCCTGATGCGGGTTGCGTTGAAGATCGAGACGATTCGTGAGGACCTTGGCAAGGTCGGCATGGTGATTGCGCAGCAGGTGGAAGAAGCCATGCTGGGCCGTCGCACGCGACTGGATACAGAGAAGGCCGAAAAAGAATCTGAGCCGATTCGGCGTATGCTGCGGTTTGAGCGGGACCTGCAGAAGCAGGTACAGGCCCTGATGGCGCAATACCGGGAGACGCGGCGGGAATTGCGGTTGTCACCTGAAAACATCGCTCAGGTCGTGCAGGTCGGCCTGTCGCTGGCGGGACAGCCCGGACTGGTGGCGGGTGATGCGTGGCGGGTGGAGGGGGAAAACGCAGGGCAGGACCGGGTGCGCGTCGCCGTCGATTCGAAGAAGCAACGCGGCAGCCGTACGGGAGACCCCATTCTGATAGCTGAAACAGCCCCCGGCTATGCAGCCCCTTCACATCCCGCCACTCGCCACCAGCCACCCGCCCCGCCCACCCGCCTCTACACCCTGCCACCGCTCAAAGGCAGTTGGGCGGCCTGTGCCGAGGGGCTTGAGCATCCGCACACGAAGGACGTTCGTCCGATCACGTTTGACGAGTCGGTATCGCGAAATCGCGATGACGTGGTGCTGGTGCATTTGAACCATCGTCTGCCGCAGATGTGTCTGCGTCTGCTGCGAGCAGAAGTGTGGGCGGATAAAGGGCGATCGAAACTGCAGCGAGTCACTGCGCGGGTGGTGCCGAACGACGTGCTGGAGTTCCCGGCGGTCGTTGCCTTCGCGCGACTGGTGGTGATTGGTGGTGACAGTTATCGCTTGCACGAAGAGATGATTGCCGCCGGCGGATTGATCAAGGATCAGAAGTGGAGCGGTCGCCTGAATGTTGGTCAGACAGAAGCGGCGATTGCCGGGGCCACAGATCGAGCAGTGTCTCAGCAGGTCCAGCAGCGTTTGCTGGAGCTGTATCCGGCATTCCGGACGTCTCTGGCGTCGGCTCTGGAAGCGAGAATGAAGCAATTGGTGGACGGCCTGCAGAAGAAACTGGCGGAACGGGCTGACAAGGAAGCGGGTGATATCGCCTCGATTCTGACGGAGCTGAAGAAATCGATTGAAGACGAGCTGAACGATCCGGTTTACGTGCAGCCGACGCTGTTCGCAACCGAGGAGCAGGAGCGGTATGACCGGAATAAAGACGCCATGCGTGCTCGAGTCAACGAAATTCCGGAGGAAATCGAACGAGAGACGGAAGCAATCCGGGCACGATTTGCTGATCCGCGGGCCCGCATGTTTCCCGTGGCCGTGACGTTCTTGGTTCCTGAAAAAATGGCGGGGGTGGATAATGTGTGAGATGCCACACAACGAGAATGAATCGGTCTTCAATGCGTTCCTAGCCCCTTCTGGAATGTTTACCTGTAATTACGCCCCGTTCGATCTTCCCCGCAGCGAATTGTCTTTGAGAGATCGGCAGCATTCGGATGAAAGCACAATCGGATTGCTTTTCAATCCATACCAGCCAGACGTGCGTTGTGAGCTAATCGACAAGTCGCCGCTGGAAAGACAGGCGATGTTCCTCGATGAATATCGGGGTGCCCAGAAGCTCAAGTGTGTTGACCGCTCTGAATTTGAGGATTACGCACTGACATTGCTCACCGAACTGATCCCCAACCTTATTCGCTACAAACACGATGTAATCCTCTTTCCGCTCAGAGGGTGTCGGCAGCCGGGTATTGTCACTAAGGTCGTTGTTGGCCTTCGAGACGAACAAGCTGTTATCTTCAACTACACGTATGCCACCGCAGGTTCTCAGCAAGAAATCATCCGTTCTCAGTTGGTTGAACGACTGACTGCAACATTGCCGAACCAAGAACTGGCGAGCATCGGTGTAGTTGATACAGCGAAGGGCGGCAACGGCTCCATTCATCTGGCCGGTGTGTTGGCAGAAATTCAGGCAAAATATTTTTCTGACCAGAAGTGGTCTGTGCAATTCCATCTCTTGCATGACCGAGAACGAACTCCTGACTTGTCATCGAAATCGTACCTAATCCCAGATTCGGGGAGTTCGTCCGTCTTTTTCCTCTGGCCTAAGCTCTACGCTGTTGACAGTTTGATCGTGGAAGATTGGGACGACGGAATTGGCATCTCGACATACAGAGACGGAAAAACGTACCAGCTAAAGAAGGCGGAGACGCCGGGACGGTTGATCGTGTGTGACGATAAAGAAGTCTCGCTAATCGAATCATCCGATCTTAGCAAGGTCGTTACCGGCCTGATGGTTGATTCCGTTAATGACTTGATGTTGAACGATCCCACCGTGAAGTACGTCTGCGACGTGCTTGAACATGATGCTCGGTCGAACAACAAGGAGGGCGAGGCGTAGCCCATGTCCATTGCACGTCATCACACCGAATGGCTGTCACTCGTACCGGTTTCCGGTCCGTTTCTCAGTCTGCCCGTACTTCTTGAAGCCTTCAGTGCGGGCCTCGAACCACACGACCCGGATCACGTTCGCCTGCTGCGCCAGCAATACGACGAGTGGCGGGTGCTGGGTGATGGGGGGCGCGTGATACCACGGGATCGTCACCACGCATTTATCCGGTTCATCCTGCAGGAGACATTGGATCTGCCGGACAATCTGCTGCTCCAGGGCCAATCCATCCCCCAGACGCTGCAGGTCGAAATCCCGGAACACGGCGAATTGCTGCGCCCGGACTTCGTTCTCGTGTCGCCACCATCAGGAAACGCGTCACCCGCCACCCACCACGCGCCACGCCTTCTCATCCAAACTTACTCGCGCTCCCAGGATCTCAGCAGCTACGTCAGTGGTTCCACATGGAAAGCCTCGCCCGATACCCGCATGACAGAGCTGCTGCATGGCACGGGCGTGCGGCTGGGGCTGGTCACGAACGGCGAACACTGGATGCTGGTGGATGCGCCGAAGGGAGAGACCAGCGGGTATTCGTCATGGTATGCCTCGCTGTGGCTGGACGAACCGATCACATTGCGAGCATTCCGCAGCCTGCTGTCGGTGCAGAGATTTTTTGGTGTACCGGATGACCAGACTTTGGAATCGCTGCTGGCAAAGAGTGCGTCGAATCAGCAGGAAGTGACGGATCAGCTGGGTTATCAGGTCCGCAAGGCGGTGGAGGTGCTGATTCATTCGCTGGACAAGGCGGATCAGGATTTTGGCAGGGAGCTGCTGGCGGACGTGACGCCGGAGCAGTTGTACGAATCGGCGCTGACGGTGATGATGCGGCTGGTGTTTCTGTTCTGCGCGGAAGAGCGTGAGCTGATTCCCAGCAAGCCTTTTCCGGTGTATGAGCAGAACTATTCGGTCTGCACGATCAGTCGGCAGTTGCGGGAACTGGCCGGCAACTGCTGATGTCTGAACTGCCGCTTCCGCCCTTTTTGAACCAGTGGGGCGACATCCAGCGAACCGCAGCGGCCGAACACAGCGTCCTGCTGATCCCCAAACAAGTCTTTC
>Ga0194130_10007974_pt1 | contig 11459 bp, 16 predicted proteins | sample TA2KigsurfametaG_FD_160084 | JGI IMG/M metagenome (GOLD analysis project Ga0194130, IMG submission 160084) | Freshwater microbial communities from Lake Tanganyika, Tanzania - TA2015050 Kigoma 12 surface | ecosystem: Environmental > Aquatic > Freshwater > Lake | place: Tanzania: Lake Tanganyika... | reverse complement strand
ATCTAAGTGAGGTATATAACCTAATATTAATAAAGTATTTGTATTATCCAAATTTTTATTTAACTCTTTCACAATTACTGAAACATTATGATATTTCATTTTTTTTTCAAAATTATATGAAATATTTAAATATTTAAAGCTACTCAATAATATATGTCTATTTAATAATATAATAACACATTTGTTCAATGATTGTGATAAATAGAAACCATATTTAATTTTAATTTCACATTCTTCTTCTTTGTCAATGATAATTGTATTTTTTGTTATATTTTTAGATATATTTTTAATATCCCAGTTTTGAAAATCATATTTTATATCTTCATAAAAACTAATTACTACCAATGGATTGTTTTCATAAACAGCATTACCTATACATGATAATGATGTTGCAATTCCTGGTCCAGATGTAACAAATAAAACTCCTATTTTTTTGGAAAAAAAACCATATGATTGAATAACAAAACCGTTATCTAATTCGTTTCCTATATTTATCCAGTTAATGTTATTTGGTTTATGAGCTAAAATATCACAAATAGGTGAACCAGCAATTCCAGAAACATATTCTATTTTATAATAACTTATTATTTTCCATATGAATTCGCTTATTTTCATATTATATATATATATAATATGAAAAGTAATATGAAAAGTAATATGAAAAGTAATATTAAAACAAAAAGAAAACACTATTTACAAAAAAATAATAAAACTAAAAAAAGAAATTTTAAATATAGTTCAAAATACTATTTGTATAATAATACTTTAGAATCTGTCAATAAGTTGTATTTAGATTTTAAAAAAACATTAGAACCAGGAAAATTTTTAAATAAATTTTTAGGATATAAATATATTGACCCAAGTATTTTTTATAATAATTTTATTAATGATCTAAATAATCATTTTTTTAAAAATAAATCTGAGTTACATAAATTAGTTAAAACAAATAAATCATGTAAATATCCTCTATTTTGGCAAATAATTATAATTCCTCCACGAACAATTTTTTCTTTTCATATTCATCCAAATATTGAATATGATTATGTAGTCGATGGAAATTTACATACATATTATTTAAAAAATAAATTAGCTAAGATACATTCGTGTGTAAATTACTCACATAACAAAATATTTAAACATCTAACAATTGAAGATTTTGAATATAAAAAAGCAGAAAAATCTCAAGCAATCATAAATGATTCTGGAAGTTGTCATATATCATATACTAAAGATGATGGTTGTATTTTATATTCATTATGGTCAGGTCACCATATAGAACTTAGTGAAATACCTAAATTTTTTAAAGATATAAATTATAAAATATATTTATAATAATATAAATTTATGATACAACTTTTAATGTAGCACCACTTTTAATTTTGTATCTAATATTTTGATCTTCAATTACAATACAACCTTCTGAAGGATTACCAGAGCATCCACCACCATGAATCAGAAACCCACTTCTACCACACATATTATTTGATGAAGATGGATATAATTCATAACAATAAGACATACCTTTAAAAGTCATCATGTTACCTAAAGTATAAGTACCCTGAGGTAATGGTCCTACTGATACCTGACATTGACATGATGGATTATTTCGACAAGATCCTGATTGTCCTGAACAACATCCATATGTATCAATGTATGTTCCGTCATATCCACTTCCATAAAAATGATGTTGACTCTGTGAATAAGTATAAGGGCCGCCAGTTGTTAAATTTAAAAGGTCTTTCATATCAGTTGGTGGTGCAGGTTTGTCTAAAAATAAATTATCTCCAAAGGAAGTGGAAAGAAAAGCAATAACAACAAGAAAAATATTCATTTTCATATTATATTATGTATTAACAAAATTTTTAAATTGTTTAACTAATTTAATAAATTTTCAATTACATCAAATAACTTATTAAACTCTATAAATATTTTTTGCTTGCTTTCGGTATCTAAGTCCCTTATAAATTCTAATTGAAATTCATTTAATTTTCTACAATTTCTAATATCATCAATTATCATTTCATAATAATCTACTTTAAAAATTTTCTCTCCATCTTTTTGATAATAATGTGGAATAATTACAAACGAATTTTTTAATCCATGTTCTTTTGGAGGTTTCCAGTCAGTTTGAATATTGATATTTATATCAGAACCAGGTTCAAAATATTTATATGTGTAAAAAGAATGAATATAAAAATTTTGATATTTAATAAATAAAAAATTTAATAAATTTACTGCATTCCGCTACCAATTTCTAAAGGAGGGCGCATGAAGTCAGGTTCAATAGTAGATTGGTTCCAAGGTCCAACACTTAATTGAGGGTTAGGAGGTTCAGATCTAATTTGAAGATTAGCATTTCTCAATGTTTGACCGATAGTATCAATACCAATGTGGTAACCAGCCTTGAGTAAGTTAATATTGGCAAGTTCGCCCTTACCAGAAGGGTTTAATTGAGCCCATTGGCTATTGGCATCACTGGGTAAGAGTTCAGCGGGATTTTGAATATTTGGTTTAGAACAAGAAGAAGGAATACCAGGCATAGAAGTTTGGACACCATTAGCAGATGCGAAAACTTCATTTTGTCCCATAGGTTCAGAAGGACGAACCGCGCCAGAATAAGCGGCATTTGTATTTTTATATTGAGGTTGCATTTGTGTATTAGATTCAGGTCCAGGCATACCTTTTGCCCCTAAATAACCAGCAAAGGCAAAAACACAATAGGCGACAATTAATAAAATAATTATGGCTCCAATTCCGTAGTCATTCCATAGTTTCTTTAAAGAGACACTCATTATATAAAATTAATGATAAAATAATTTTTATGATTAATATTAATTATCCTAAACTTTTCTTAAAGACCTTCTAATTCACTTTCTGAAACATCATCAATTTCTGCGTCAAATTCACTATCACTATCATTAATATTTTCTATCATGTAAGTTTTCTTAATATTCTTGGCTTCTAAATAAGCTAAAATTGCAGTTTTTTTTGCTTGCTTAGCTTTATTTCTTGCTTCCTTATATAATTGAAAATAAACTTGATTCGGTTTTTTTAATGTCATAGTAGAATCATTTTTGTCTAAATTTAAATCAAGAGTATCAATCTCTCTTAATTCATCAGTATTTTCCTGAATATCTCCATTTAAATCTTCAAAATCAATATCTAAAGTAATATTTTCTTGTTCAGTATTATCTTTTACTTCATCTTTTGGTAATAAATCAAGCTCTTCAATTTCTTCTAAATTATCTAAAGTATCTAAAGGATCAGTATGTTTATTTTCTAGTTCTTTTAATGTATTTAATTCTTTATTTATTCCAATTGGTTCTAAAATATTTTCATCTACATCGGCATCTATATGAAAGATATCTTTTGTATTTTTTTTAGTTTCTTCTAAAGACTTTGTTAGATTTTTATTGGTTTTTATTAAACAACTCTCAAATATAGGTTCATTATCAAGAACCATAACTTGTTTTAAATCTATTTCAATTTGAAAATTTCTTGATGTAAATTTAATTCCTTGTATATCTAAAATAGAAATGATATCAGTTTCACTTGTAATATCACCTAATCCCAAGGTGATTTCTTTTTCGTTATAAATCTTTACTGATGGATTATCATCTTTTGTATTTTTAATATTTGTTCTTAATAAATAAAATTTACCTGATTTATAAACACGTATTAATGGATTGAAAGCAGTTTCAATATCATTTTCTTCTAAATTTCCTTGAAACCAAGAATTTTTTTTTTCATAAATTAATTTATGACATTTTTCTTCTAAATTCTCAAACCAATTTATCAATACTTCAGAATTTTTATCAAACATTAAATCAAATAATATTTTTTACCAGTCTTGACAAACCCTTGTCTTGTCAAACTTTTTGAAGTTTGTATATATAATGGTTTCTTATTATATTCAATTTTAGTAAAATATGCACCACCTTGAATGCCAACTGGATGTGCTAAAGAAAGTTTTGAAAAATCAAATGATTCATTTGGTTCAATAATATTATCCATATTACTGGAAATATAGAAAATTTAATAAATAATAACACGCAAAATATTATTATTAATTCTCTTATAATTAATTATGAAGGATTCATTTGTACAACAATGTTTAGATATTTTAAAGAGGGAAGATATAAAAACTGAATTTAAAATGTTATTGAAACCTGTGATTGACTTTATATTATACGAAATAAATCCTTATATTTATATAACTGTTACATTAGTCTTTTTAATTTTTATAATGATATTAGCTATTCTTATAATTTTAATTTTAATTATTAGAAATAAACAACTTGCAAATAAATTATTTTAATATTGCGGAAGAATTTTAGGCAAATAATTATTTTTTATTCTCATTAGTCTATATAATGACAAAACGTAGTAGTCGTAAACATAGAACTAGAAGTAGAACTCGTAAAATGGCAGGTGGAACTGGAAATTATTCTGATGCTGCTAGTTATGGTATGTATGTAAATGGAAATGGTGGTTCACAATGGGCTAGAACAATGGATCAGTCTGGACCATTTGGAAAAATTCAAGGAAATGTTATTATTGGAGCTCAAGGTCAAAATATTAGTCCACCTTCTCAAGTACCAAATAGCAGTCAATTAGCTTTAGTTCAAAAAGCTGGTAAAAGAGGCAGAAAAGGGGGTTTTTTAGGTGAAGTTATTAATCAAGCTATTGTACCATTAAGTATTCTTGGTTTACAACAAACTTATAAACGTAAGAGAGGTGGAAATAGACACACTCGTAGACGTTATAAACATTAAGTTACTTTTATTAAAAATTAGTATATATTTTATTAATTTTTTATAGATCTAAAATAATGACTTCATCTGTATTTGAAAATCAAATTAAACAATGGGTTGTATTAGATAATCAACTTAAAGAATTAAATGAACGTACAAAGGAATTGAGAGAAAAAAGAAATAATCTTGAAAAAAATATTACAACATATGCTTCATCAAATAATCTCTCTAGTTCGACAATACAAATTGGTGACGGGAAGTTAAAATTTTCAAATACAAAAGTTCCAGAACCCTTAACTTTTAAATATTTAGAGAAAACACTTGGAGAGATAATTAAAAATGAATCTCAAGTCCAGGTCATTATGGAACATATCAAACAAAAAAGGACTATCAAAGTTATTCAAGAAATTAAGCGCTTTTCTAATAATTAATTTATATATTAATAATTTATATGAGCGAATTGGATTATATTGGAGCAGGTGAATTAGTTTTTAATAATGATAAAGTAGGAGGAATTCATTCGGGTGGATTTAGTGTTAATTCTATAATGATGAAGGCTGGTATGTCACCTATTATGACACTTAATACAGAACAAGTTGGTGGAGATTTTAATAAAGTTTCAGATTTATTTAATAATTTAGTTGTTCCTAATTGGACATTATCTTACAATAACCGCATAGTTGGTGGTAAATATAAAGAAATAGATCATGAATCCGATAATGATGATGTTGTTGATGAAGATTTACACGATAAATTATTAGAGCTTGTTAAAGAGCATAACATTAAAGAAAAAGTAATTAAAAAGAAAATGACTAGAAAGGCCAAAAAAAATGTTCCAAAAAAAGCAGGAACAAAAAGACGAAAATAATTAATTATTAATTATTTATATTTAAGTATTGTTCTAATATAAATAATTATGTTTTTTGGAACTTGCGAACATTATGATGATAATCAGCCATTTTTAAAAATTATTAAAGATGAATGTTTTATATGTTATGAATTTATTACTTTTAATAAGTTTACTCCAATAAGTTTGAAGCATAAATTATTTTATGTTAAAACATGTGGTTGTGATGGATCAGTTCATGAATCTTGTCTAAAATTATGGTTAGACAAAAATAATAATTGTCCAATTTGTAGAAATAAATTAAAAGAAAAAACTAATATTGATACCATAATATATACATATTTACCATACAATATAATTTTTACTTTCTACTATAACAAAATAACTTTTAAAATTATTCGATTTTTTGTTATTTTCTTTTTTTTATATTCAATTATTGATTTTTATAGTGTTGTATTAATTAATAAATTTAATCAACCTAATTATACAGATTTTGATTTTTATGATATTGATATTTTTATATCAAATTCTACTACTTTATTATAAATTAAACGTCGCTCCATGTATTATAATTAAATGGTGACACTAATAATTGGTCTAAATTATTTTTTAATGCATCAACTTTCTTTTGAAATGCAATATCTTCAATTGTTTCTGGATATGGTGAAGAAGTTTTCATTAATTCTTCTTCTTCTTCTGTTATTTTAGGTTTATAACCATAACAATTCACTCCGAACTTTACATTTTTATTTGCAATATAACCACCATTTACACCTGGTCTTCCACAATCATTTTCATGACCTGGAATAGTTTGTAAAATATTATATGTTTTTTGTTGTGTTGGAAATAATGCTAATTGGTTTGCTGACCATCCGTAATTACACCATTCTGCTCCATTATTATATGCTTTTTCTATTTGATCATATGACGCTAATTCTGCACCATAAGCAGTACATATAGCTTTAGCATTATCATAATCATAATAATTACCAGGAATGTTAAAAACTTGTTTTTTAAATTTTATTTCTGGAACTGGAGCTGGTTGGTATGTACTTTGATCTACTACAATGTCAACAGAAGTTGTTGGACTAAATAGACCTTGAATATAAGCTGTTACATTAATACTAAAAAAGTATTGGAAAGCATTTACTAGAATTAATATTACTAAAATAATAAATATTATTATTCCAAAAATACCACTTCCATCATTTGAATTTTCTGTACTTCCTAAATCACCTGTTCCTAAAGATGATGAAAATGAATAATATGCTATAACTATTAATAATATTATTATAAAAACAATTGGATTCATTATATATGAATTTAAATAATTATACATATTAACTGGATCAGTTGTTGTTGTTGTATTTACTACTTCCATTTATAATATATAAATAGTTAAAAAATTAATAGTCAATTATTTATATTTTCTTTCTATAAAACAAAACATATGCTTTTGATGAAACAATTGATTCATTAATACCTACTTCAGAAACTGATGTATCATTATAGTGATACCATTTACCATTCGCATTTTTTACGTATGAAGTATAATGACCACCCATAGTTGAACCACTATGATTACATACACCATATAGTTCATATTTAAAATTATCCTTTTTATAACCAATTACATAAGGTGATAAATCTAGTTCATCTAGAGGAAATGTTATATATATTTGATTTTTTTGTGAACGATCATTAAATCTTTTTAAATCAATTGCAAGAATATTTGGAAAAGACCAAAATAATATTCTTTTTCGAATAGTTATTAATTCATTTGTTTCTTCATCTTTAAAATTTTCAATAATCTCTCCTTTAACATAATTATTTAGACAATCAATTAATGAAGGAGATTTATTATTCGGAGGAATTGGCAAATCAATCATAAAAAATGGTTCTGGTTTGATGCTCAAAATTTTATCATTATCCATTCTCGAAACTTCAGAAACATGAACAGCATAAAATAAATTCCAAATCTCAGAATAATCCTTTGAATATGTTTCCTTTACCATTTCAAAACATTTAATTGCTATTTTATCTGTTTCATTTTCTGGATTACCTGAAATAGTAAATTTTACTTCTCTTGAAAGTGATATATGGAAACAATCTATTAAAAATAATAAAAATTCTGATACATCATTTTGTGAATATCCTGTAAATAATTCTATATTTTTAAAGTGGGATACCTTTTGAATTATTTTTATAAATTTACCTGGAGAAATAATACAGTTTTCATTCCACAAAATTTTTCTAAGATTATCCCATTCTAATAGTAATGTTGATTCATATTTATTTTTCAATTTCTTTTTATAGGTTTCATCTTCTAGAAAATTATTTAATTCATAAGTATGTGATAAAATTTGAACACATGAGTTTATAAAACAAGTATTACCAAGATTTGCTAAACCACTTAAACCTTTATTTTTATATTTTGTTAAATCCATTAAATTAATATTATTATTATTATTTTATATTTAAACAGATTTCATATAATATATATAATGAGTTCGACAAATTTACAATCTAATAGATTAAGTAATGAACAATTGATGTTAATTAATATTTTGAACACTATGTATAATGATAATCTTAGAAATATAAATTCGCTTACTGAAACGCTAAATTCTTTAATATCTTCTAATCAACAAATTAGAAATTTAATGGTTCAATTATTAAATGCAAATCAAAGTAATGATAATCAATATAATAATAATAATAATAATAATAATAATAATAATAATAATAATAATAATAATAATAATAAACGTAATAGACATGCAAGAAGAGGATTAGATGAAAGATATGATTATGATAGAGTTTATGTATTTAGGTCACAAACACAACTTGATAGAGAACCATTATATACATCTTTATTAAGACCTACTTATGATAATAATAATAATAATAATAATCAAAATAATATATTATCTCAACTATTACAAAATTTTTTACAACCAGTTGAAATATATCCAACACAATCACAAATTGAATCAGCAACAAGGCGTGTAAGATATTCTGATATATCTAGACCTATAAATACACAATGTCCTATATCAATGGATAATTTTAATGATAATGATACTGTAAGTATAATTAGAAATTGTGGTCATATATTTCATACTGATCATCTGATGAACTGGTTTAGAAGTAATTGTCGTTGTCCTGTTTGTAGATATGATATTCGCGATTATAATCAAAATGCAAGAAATAGTTTTAATAATTTAATAGGTTCAACTTATCAGAATTCAATAGCAACACCAATAAGTAGTACAACATCTACTACTGTTAATAATCCAATATGTTCAACTTATTAAAATTTAACAGCAACACCAATAAATACCACATCTATTGATAGTTCTAATAACCTATTAGAGAGAAATAATAGTATAGATAGAGTATTAAATGGTTTTGATGAAATATTAAATAATTTAGATCAAGAAAGAATAATTGATGCTTCTGGAAATGTTATAAATTCTGATATTTTAGCATCAGCTAGTTATTTAATAAATAGTTTAAATAGATTTCGATAATTTGTGATAAATTATATAAAGATAATATAAAGAGTTACATTTATATAATTTTAATAATGACATTAAAGTCACGTAAATCAAATAAAGAAAATAAAAATCTATGTAATGAATTAAATATAAAAGAATTTGAAGAAAAAAATGTGTTTAATGATATAGAATTAGAGAGAATATCAAAAGGTGAAATTTTTGAAAAAATACATTACTTCTTTGATAAAGTTACATCATTTGTTGTAAAAATTTGTATATTATTATTTAAAACATCAGGTATTTATTTTTTATGGATCAGTTTACATTATTTTTCTGCACATTTGTATATTAAATTTTGCGTTCCTAATACAATAATTGGATTTATTATGTCTCCATTTATGATATCGACACCTCATTGTCAAGGATTAAGATGGATTGTATATAATGCGGCAAATATTATTAATAATATGTGGATACTTATTGGCGCTTGGATATATTCATTTATATGGATATTTAAAGATAATACACAGGATACATCCAGCACACTTTAATATATATATTTAAATAATATAAAGATATAACAACTACTATAGTATTATAAAAATGAACATGTATTCAAGAGCTGGTTTTAAATGGTCTGTTAATGAAATTCTTTCACTTCAGAGAGAATTTGAATTGTTGGAATGGAATATTGATCAAATTGCTTTAAAGCATAAGAGAACTCCTGATGCTATTATGTACAAGCTTGATGAAGAGGGTTTCGCTGATTTCAATGTTTTATATAGTAATTATCATGATTTGAATGCTCCTATTCAAGTAGAAAGAAAAGCATCATCTGCATTAAATTTACTATCAGATTATGATGACAATGAAGAAACTGTTTGTGATGATGACACTGATAAAGATTATTCTTATAATGAAGATGAAGATGAAGATGAAGATTATGAAGATGAAGATTATGAAGATGAAGATTATGAAGATGATGATGATCATGATGAAGAAGATGAAATTGCAAATCTTTCACAACGTGTTGATGGATTAGAAGAGGGGATTAGTGAAATTAGAAATATGCTTAAACAAATGATTGGTTCTTTTACAAATCAAAACCTAAAGTTTTCTGGATGTGTATAAAAATACAAAAAAGTAAAATAAAAAATTTAAAAAAATATTTTTTATTTTATATAAATTTTAAAAACTTATTAGTTTCTGCAATAGTTTTTTATATTTATGCAGTTTTTTATGTTTTGTCATGTCATTATGTTATTTCTTTGTAAAGAATTTTGTTAGACTTTGGTTACCAGCTTTTTCATTATTTGTTTCTCTTAAATATTCATCAAATAATAATGATTTTATTTCTTTGCATCTAAATTCTTCTAATTTTTCTTCAAATTTATCTTCATCATTTATATATTTTTGTTTTAATGCTTCAACATCTTTTTTATATTTAAGTAACTTAGGTCTTTTATTTTGAATTGACCATATTTTTTCAAGAACTAATGCAAATAACTGTTGGACAGGTTTCATAATTTGATTGGTAATATAGAATGAATAATCAATTTTTAATTTATTTTCTAAAATAAACGATGGAGTTTCAATTTTATCACCTTGTAAAACTTTTTTACCAGGAATAGCAATATATGCAAAAGGAATTCTATCACCAGGTCCAGGTTTATTTCCAGGATCTCTTGCAGTAATTCTATCAGCTAAAACTTTATGAGCTATTGATTTAGGATTTTTATAACCTGAACGTAAGGATTTAGTTATAATTAATTTTTCAATAGGATACATTTCGTCAACAACATTTTGTAAACAAGATTTTAAGAATTCAACTGCATCTGGAATACTTTGCTTTTTCATAAGAATATCAATAATACCTCCATAAACATCTTTAACAATTGGTGCATTATCTCTTCGTTTTAATACAATACCCATTTCTTTACGCTTACATTTATTCGGATCTGTTTCATAAAGCATACCAACATATCGTTTCTTAGATAACAAACAAAATGGCATAAATGTTTTTTCATACTCGAAATCATGTGGTGCTTTCAAAAAGCTAGCTGCTACATCACCAGCCTGCTGTGCTAATTCAATTGTTATTTCTAATGCTTGTTTACCTCTAATAGGATTACCATTTAAGTCTTCAAGATTAAATGTATAAAATACTGAATCAGTATCACCATAAATATATTCAGCTTTAGTTCTTACTTGACCATAATTTTTTGTATCACAAATTTTGTTACCATAACACTCTTCAATAATACGCTTTCCATATGTTAAGAATTTGCGTCCCATAGCAGTAGTACAAGCAGCAATATCTTTTTCATAAAATGAACTAGTTTTTGCACCACAACCACC
>Ga0194130_10007972_pt1 | contig 11461 bp, 6 predicted proteins | sample TA2KigsurfametaG_FD_160084 | JGI IMG/M metagenome (GOLD analysis project Ga0194130, IMG submission 160084) | Freshwater microbial communities from Lake Tanganyika, Tanzania - TA2015050 Kigoma 12 surface | ecosystem: Environmental > Aquatic > Freshwater > Lake | place: Tanzania: Lake Tanganyika... | reverse complement strand
GAACGCGGGAGGACGGCGGGGTGGTTGCCATGGCAGCGGGGGCGTGGTGGCAGAACGCCACTCTTGGCAACCGTGCACCCCGGGCGCATTTTCGTCCAGCGGGAGTTATCCACCGCCGCCCCACGTACTTGTCGGCCGCCCGGTTCCGCCCGCACGTTTGTGCGTCGGCGCCGGGTCGCGCCGATACCCAAGCCGCCGCTCCCAGCGGCTACCCACCGCTGCCATGGCCACGGCCAACGCCCAAAACGAGCCCGACCCGGTGACGATGGTTGCCTACCATCGCGCGCTGGCCGAGCACGCCGACAGCCTCAAGGCCTACGCCGCCCGCCTGCTCGGCGACGCGATCGCCGCCGAGGACGTCGCCCAGGACGCCTTCCTGGCCCTGTACCGCCACATTTCGCAGGTGCCGACGGCGGCCTTCCGGCCGTGGCTGTTCCGGGTCGCGCGCAACCTCTGCCTCGACCAGTTGCGGCGGCGCAAGTTCAAGCTCAGCCTGTTCCGCGACCTGCAGCGGGTCGACGACGACCAGCCGTTCACGCCGGTCGACCGCGCCAGCGATCGCCCTGACGAGGTCGCCGAGACGCGCGAGGCCAACGCGGCGATCGAACAGGCGATCGAGCAGCTGCCCATGAAGTTCCGCGAGGCCTTCTTGCTGTGCGAAGTCGAAGGCCTCAGCTACGAGGACGCGGCCGCCGTGATGGGCTGCCCCGTCAAGACCGTGTCGACCCGCCTGTTCCGGGCCCGCGCCCGCTTCCAGTCGCTGGTGAGCCGCCTGATCAAGGTTTGAGCCGGAGTCCGAGTGCCGAAGTCCGAGTGCAACCGATGAACTGCAACCACAGCCACTACGAACTCTCGCAGTGCCTCGACGGCCGCCTGCCGGCGGGCCGCCGCGCCGCGGTGCTCCAGCACGCGGCGAACTGCGCGCCCTGCGGCGCCTTCTGGGGCGAGCTGCAGCAGGCCCAGCAACTGGTGCAGCGCCTGCGGCAGCCGCGCGTCGGGTCCGACTTCCGCGAGACGCTGTTCGCGCGCATCGCGTCGGGCGAAGGCACGCCGGAGGCCGTGTTCCACGAGCCGGTGCCGGCGCTGACCAAGGTGCGCTACGCCTTCACCGGCGCGGCCGCCGCCGCGGCAGTCATCGCCGCCGCGCTGTGGTTCGCGCCCGGCCAGACGCAGCGCCCGGGCGCACAGGTCGCCGCGGCGACCAACGCCACGACGCCGGTCGGCCCCCGCGCCGAGCCGCTGCCGTCGGTGCAGCCGCCGCTGATCGCGGCGACGCAGCCGCTCGGCTTCCACCTCGTCGCCCGCGAAGCGGCGCGCCAGCTCGACCAGCGCTACGACGCGGCGGCGGCGGCCCTGCGCCGGGTCGAAGGCGGCGACGCCAAGGCGCTGCCGACCGTGCTGGAGAACGCCGACGAGGTGCACGCGTTCGGCGAACTGCTGCTCGACCTGCGCGACCGCAAGCGCCTGCTGTTCACCGAGAGCGAGATCGAGCCCGACCTGCGCTTCGCCGTCCGCGTGCTCGGCGAGAGCCAGCGCGGCCGCCGCGACCTGCAGACGATGCAGGCGATGGTCGCGCCGGCGCTGCGCAGCAGCCGGCTGGCGGCCGTGTCGCGCACGATCGCGCCGGTGCAACTCGACCGCAGCGAGGAGATGGAGGTGCTACAGCGCCTCACCGCGCAGCGGCCGGACATCTTCCCCAAGCTGTTCATCGTGATCGGCAGCAGCGGCGGCCTCGACGACGACTTCGCCATGCTGCGCAGCGGCACGGCGTTCCGCTTCGACGACGACTGCGGCCCGAGCTGGGTCGCGCCGCGCAGCGAGGTCGAGTCGCGCGAGGGCGTGTGGCGCCGGGTGTTCGATCGCTCGCAGAACGGCGCCGCGAAGGTCCGGGTGGCGCCCAAGTAGGCAGGCAGTGCGGCGGGAAGTGCCGCTGGCAGTGCAGCCGGCTTGCCCGATGGGCCTGCCCGCCTGTCGCCGCCGGCGGCTAGCATGCGGCCACACCCCGCCGCCATGCTTGCCACCCTCGCCGTCCTGCCGTTGCTGTTCGCCGCCCCCGCGTCCGCCGCCGCCCTGCCCGCCGTGCCGACGGCCGCGCCCGCCGAAGCGTCCGCCGACGACAAGGCGATCAAGGCGCTCGACGCGTGGGTCAAGTTCTACCGCAGCGGCAAGATGGACTACCGCTCCAAGAACAACGTCGGCAAGGACTCGTTCGCGGTGAAGTTCGGCGTCGCCAAGACCGGCCTGACCGTGCCGACGTGGGCCGGCGACCTGGAGGAGATCCTGCGCGCCGTCGTCGCGCTCGACGATGCCGCCGCGGCCCGCGCCATGCTCGACATCGCCGCCATCGGCATCGACAACGGCAAGTACGAGTACACGATGGCGCCGCACGAAGTGCGCGCCGCCGCCGAGACCGCCGCGGCGAAGTTCAAGGGCGCGGCCGCGCTCGCCGAACTCGCCAAGGCCGCGCGCGGCGAACTGAAGGCCGACAAGGGCATGGCCGTGGCGCTGCAGACCGCGGCGGTGCGGTGCCTCGGCGCGACCAAGGACAAGGGCCAGCGCGCCGCGCTGGAGGCGGCGCTCGCCGACCCCGACGCCGTCGTGCGCGCCAGCGCCGCCGAAGCGCTCGGCATGCTCGACGACGAAGCGACGGCCCCGGCGCTGGCCGCCGCGATCGAGAAGGACGCCGCGCACGCCGTGGTGATGGCGGCGGCGAAGGCGCTGCGCGCGACGTTCGCCAAGCACGCGACGGTGGCCGACGCCAGCGGCACCAAGGCCGGCGACGCCAAGGCCGTAGAGGCGAAGGCGGGCGAAGCGGGCGGCGCCGACGGCAAGTCGGCCGAAGCCAAGGCGCCGGCGAAGGCCGAGCCGATGCCGCCCCCGCCCGCGCTGCAGGCCGCCGTGCGCGCGTGCATCGGCGCGCTCGGCCGCACGTCGTGGCGCGCCGACATGGAGCTGGTGCGCTTCCTCGACGACTTCCGCAGCGCCGACGTCGTGCCGGCGCTGATCGGCGTGCTGGAGCGCTTCGCCGCGAGCCCGGCCGACGTGAAGTCGGGCAAGCTGTCCGGCCTGCTGCTGGCGCAGTCGCACGAGCTGCTGGTGGCGATGACCGGCGCCGTCTACCGCGCCGACCAGCCGGCCGAGTGGCGCACGTTCTGGGAAGCGGAGAAGGGCAAGATCACCGTCGCGCAGAAGCGTGCGCCCGACGCCAAGAAGGGTCCCGGCACCGCCGCCAGCGGCTTCTGCGGCATCCCGGTCACCGGCACGCGCGTCGTCTTCGTCGTCGACCTGTCGGGCAGCATGCAGTGGCCGATGGACGAAGAGGACGGCGACGGCAAGAAGAAGCGCTCGGTGCGCCTGGACTTCGCCAAGCGCGAGCTCAAGCGCGCGTGCGACGCGCTGCCGGTGAACGCGCAGTTCAATCTCGTGTCGTTCAACGGCAACCCGAAGTCCAAGTCGTGGAAGGACGACCTCGTGCCGGCGAACGAGAAGAACCGCGAGGGGTTCAAGAAGTACGTCGACGAGATGCGCGCCGACGGCGGCACCAACGTCTGGGCCGGCATGGAGACGGCGCTGAAGCTCAAGTCGCTGACCTACGGCTCGCGCTACGAGACGAGCGTCGACGAGATGTTCGTCGTCTCCGACGGCGCGCCGACGGTCGGCGAGGTGTTGGACCCGTTGGAGATCCTGCGCCTCGTCAGCGAGAGCAACCGCTGGGCCGGCGTGCGCATCAACGCGATCTTCATCGACTCGGCGACGCCGCCCGAAGCGCGGCAGGCGCAGCCGGACCTGTCGATCCCGCCGGCCGAGCTGATGCGCCGCATGGCCGAGCAGAACGGCGGCAAGTTCCGCAAGCTGTGAGCGCCTGGGCCGCCGTCACGGCCCGCGCCGTCACTGCAGCGGCAGCTTGCAGTCCTTGCCGTCGAAGATCACCTCGAAGCGCGGCGCGAGGCGGCGCACGAGGTCCTGCGGCGTCTTGATCTGGTCGGCGGCGATGCGCGCGGTGACCTCGCGGTCGCCGGTCTTCTCCATGTTGGCGGTGTAGACGAGCACGTCGCCCGGCACCTGGAAGCGCACCACGAGGTCGAGGCCGGTCAGTTCCGCCTGCTTCTTGCGGAAGAAGGCCTCGGCGATCGGATCGTTCTCGGTCTGCATCGACTCGGCCTTGGCACGCGCCTCGGTCCACGCCGCCTTGCCCTGCGGGTACAGCGTCAACTTGACCGTGCCGGGATTGGGGCCGGCGGCGAGCGTCCACTCGGCGCGCGAGCCGGCGAGCGGGCTCTGCTGCAGCGCCGCGAACGTCGGGAAGGCCGCCGTCACCTCGACGTTGCGCTTGCGGTCCTTGGCCTCGGTCGCGTGGGCCGCGAGCGTCATGCCCACGGCCTCGAGGTCGCGGCGCACGAGTTCCTTGTCGAACAGCGCGCGCGCCGCCTCGCTCATCGCGCCGGCGGCCGCGCCGACGCGCTCGACCTCGGCGAGTGTCGTCTCGCGGATGGTCATGCGGACCTTGTGCGTGCCGCTGCCGTCGGCGGTGATCGCGATGGTCTGTTCCATCTCGAGGCAGCCGGGCAGGAACGGCAGCAGCAGGACGACCAGCAGGCGGAGGATGCGCATGCGGCATGGATCGGCCGATGCCGTGGGCGGAATGAAGCCGGGGCCGCCGCGCCGGTGTCGACTTCCTCGACACCCGGGTTGGTATCCTGCGCCCCCATGCTGGCCACCCTCGTCGCCTGCCTGGTCGCCGCCCAGGACCCGAAGCCCGCGCCGACCCCGCCGCCGGCGGACAAGCCGGCCGCCGAAGCGCCCGCCGCCGCGCCGACGCCCCCGGTCGCCGTCGAGGCGTGGGACGACAAGAAGGCCAAGGCCGCCGTCGACGAGTGGACCAAGCTGACCAAGGGCAGCCCGTCAATGGCCGACAAGAACCGCGGCCTCGCCGCGCTGGCCGAAGGCTCCAACAAGCTGCTGATCAAGCCGCTCGCCGCCGTCGTCGAGACCGACAAGTCCGTGGTGCTGCGCAAGCGCGCGGCCGAGCTGCTGGCCAACCAGCCAAAGGCCGACGCCAACGCCGCGATCCGCAAGCTGCTGAAGGGCGGCAAGGCTGCGGCCTACCCGACGGTGATGGCCGAACTGGTCAGGGGCCTCGCCCGCTGCGGCTACGACAAGTCGCAGTGGGGCGAGATCGACGGCCTGTTCGAACGCGAGTACCACGTCGACCGCGTCGTCGTGCAGGAGGCGATCCTGGAGCTCGTCATCGCGCACAAGGAGACGCAGGCGCTGCCGATGCTGCTGCGCAACACCGACGAGCCGGGGCCGACCAACGTCGAGGCCGCCGACAACCCGCCGGCCGAGCACTGGGAGGCGCGCTGGAAGTCGTGGGCGGTGTGGAAGGGCAAGGTGAAGGACGCCCTGTTCGCGGTCACCGGCCAGCGCTTCAGCACCGCCGCGGAAGCGAAGGCGTGGCTGAAGAAGAATCCGCTGAAGTGACGGCTGCGGCGCGGTCGCGCGGCACCGCAGCCGCGCGCCGGTCCACCGCTCACTTTGTGCGCAACTCGACCTGCGCCGTCTCGCCGGCCTTGACCTCGGCCTCGACGACCGGGCCGTGCGCCGCCTCGTCGGGGCCGGCCTTGCGGCAGCGCAGCTCGTACCGGCCCGCGGCGAGGCCGGGCATGCGGAACTTGCCGCCCATCGCCACGACCGGCGGCTCCCACTCGGTCGCGCCGACGCGACGGCACTCGACGAGCGCCATGCCGGCCTTGCCGCCGTCGGCGGCCACGACCGCACCGCGCACCGCGCCCGCGCCGGCCATGCGCACGTCGCCCGCGTCGGCGGTCTGCCGTTCGACGACGGCCACCGGCGGCGCCGTCTTGCGGGCGTGGCCATTGTGCGTCACTTCGAGCGACCAAGCGCCCTCGGGAACGTCCTCGAACACGGCGACACCCTGTTCGTCGGTGCGCGCCTTCTGCGCCCCGAACGTCATCGTCGTCATGCCTTCGCCGCCCGCGTCGTCGGCCATCATCGACAGCCCGACCACCATCGCGCTGCGCGTCGTGCCGCCCGCGGCGTCCTTGCGCACGCGCTGGATCTCGACGTCCGCGCCGGCGATCGGCTTGCCGGTGGCTTCGTCGAGCGCGCGCAGGCGCACGACGCCGGTGCGCAGCGCGAGATCGAGCCGCACGTCCGTTGCGCCGGCGGGCACGGCGCAGTCCGCCTCCGCCTTCACCAGCGCCTTCTCGCGCCCGTAGCTCACCGTGTAGTCGCCGGCCGCGACGCCGTCGAACGCGTACGCGCCGTCGGTGCTGGTGCTCGTCGTCGAGCCATTGCCGCCGAACCCCGGGATGCGCGCCGCGCCGCCGCGCTCCAGTTCGACGACGCAGCCGGCGACCGGGCCCTCGGCGCCGGTGACGACGCCGTGCACGCGCGCGAGCACCGGCTGACGCAGCGTCACTTCGACGGTCTTGCCGGCAGGAACGGTGACGGCGAGCCGCGATGCGTCGAGCACGTCCGGTTCGCCGCCGAGCATCACCATGCGGTTGCCGCCGGCGCCGACCGAACGCGACTTGACGACGCGCGCCAGCACGGCGCTGTACTCGCCGGGCGCGAGCGCGGGCGAGGTCGCCTTGCCCTCGGCGTCGGTGACGAGCTTGCGGCGGCTGTCGCCGCCGCCGGCGGCGGGTTGCACCATCACCTCGGCCTCGGCAAACGGCTTGCCGTCGACGCCCAACACGGTGACCGCGACGAAGCCGGGCACGCGCAGCGCCAGCGCCACGTCGACGGCGCCGACGGCCGGCAGCACGACCGTCGTCGGCGCCGCGTCGGCGTGGTCCTTGTGCTTGGCGGTGAACTGGGTGTCGCCGGCCGGCAAACCCGCGAGCTCGCAGCGGCCGTCGGCGTCGGTCGTGCCGGACGCGATGCCACCGCCGCCGACCGGCGTGAAATCGCCGCTCTCGCCGCCGATCGCCACCGCCGTCATGCCGATCGAGACGTTGCCGTCGCCGTTGGTCTCGAAGGCGCGCGCGCGCGGTTGCGGTTTCGTGGCGCGCACCTTGGCGCCGGCCACCGGCGCGCCGGCGGCGTCGACGACGCGCACGCGCGCGACCGCGCCGCGGTCGGCGACGAGGCGCACGCCCGGCGTCGTCTGCGCGGGCAGCACCTTGATGCCGTCGGCCCGCGCCGGCCGATGGCCCTTGCCGCTGGCGCTGACGGTCAGCGTGCCGGGCTTCACGCCTTCGAGCCGGAACGCGCCGTCGGCGCCGCTGCGCGCCGGCCGATTGCGCCGCATCGGGACGACAACGGCGTCGATCTCCTCACCGACGAACTCGAGCGCGCCATCGCCGCTCGGCCCGCCCAAACGCACCTCGCTGCCGGCGATCGGCGCGCCGTCGGCGCCGACCAGCACGCCCTCGATCGCGCCGAGGCGCTCGACGCGCAGCACGACGTCCATCGTGCCGATCGCGACGTCGGCGGCCGTGGCCGTCGTGTGCTCCTTGCCGAAGGCGCTGACCGTGACGACGTCGTCGGCGAGGCCAGTCAGCGTGAACCAGCCGTTGGCGTCGGTGACCGCCGCTTCGTCGGCGGTGAAGCGCTCGACGTCCATGCCGGCGCGCACTTCCTTGCGCTTGGCGCCGACCTTGGCCGCGGCGACGCCGACGCCGCGGTCGTCGACGACGCGGCCGGCGATCGCCTGCCCGGTGCGCAACGTGACGACGACGCCGTCGCGCTGTTCTTCGGCCTGCAGTTCGAGTTCGGCGGCATGCGGCAGGTAGCCGGCGAGCGCCACGCGCAGCGTGCACGCGCCCGGCCGCAGCTTGCCGATCGTGAACGCGCCATCCGCGGTCGTCGCGGTCCGGCCCCGCTCGTCGAAGCCCAGCAGCCCGCGCTCGGTGAAGACCTTGGCGCCGGCGATCGGCGCGCCGGCCTCGGTCTGCACGCGGCCGCGCACGACCGCGGCGCGCACGACGACGACGTCGCCCAGGTCCTGGTCGCCCTTGCCGCCGCGCACGTTCGGCGACGCGACGGCGAACACGAAGGCGTCGTCGGCGAGCCCGATCGCGCCGCCGCGGTCGGCGGCCAGCGCGAGGGTGAAGCGCCCGTCCGCGCCGCTGCGGGCGCGCAGTGCGTCCGCCTTGGCGTTGGCCGCGCGTTCCGGCAGATCGAAGACGATGTCCTCGTCGAAGTCGCCGGCGGGCCACGTCGCGAGCGTCAACTCGACGCCGGCCCGCGCCGCGCCGGCGGCGTCGACGGTGCGGCCGCGCACCACGACCGAGGCCCCGGCCGCGGTCGGCGTCGTCGCCGCCGCGATGCGTTTGCCGTCCTCACCCGCGGCAGCGACGGCGGCGGGATCGTCGACCGCGCCCTGCGCATGGACCAGCGGTGCCGCGACCGGGACCGGCGCGGCGCCGGGCGCGTGTGCGTCCGGTGCGGCGACCGGCGGCGGCGTCGCGTCCGACCCGAGCGCCAGCCAGAGGGAACCGCCGACCAGCGCGGCGAGGAGGACGACGAGGACCTTGGCGTTCATCAGGTTGGGCGGGGGGCGCGCCACGACGTTGCGCGGCGCGACGGAACTCCGAAGCCCGCACGGTAACGGCGCGGCGGCGCGCGCGACCAGTGGCGACGTGCAAGGTCGCGGTCGCGGCCGCGGCGCGCCCCGCTGCCGCGCCCTAGGAGTCTGCGTCACGGGACGCGCGCCGATCCAGTGCGTGGATTCGCGGTCGGGGCGAAGCCGACGACCGCAGGCGAATCAGTGGATTCGCCGAGGATCGACGGCGAGCTCCCGGCCGCGAAGACGCGTACTGGGCGGCGTGGCCTTCCGTGACGCAGACTCCTAGTCACTTCGCGCGCAGTTCGACCTGGGTCGTCTCGCCCGTCCTGACCTCCACCTCGACGACCGGGCCGGCATCACCGGTGTCGCCGTCGAGCGCAATCGGCCGCGCGCGCAACTCGTAGCGCCCGCCGGACATGCTCGGGATCCGGAACTTGCCGCCGCTGGCGACGACTTGGTCGCTCCACTCGGCGGCGCCGACCCGGCGGTACTCGACCAGGGCGAGGCGCACCTTGCCGCCGTCCGCGGCCGCCACCGTGCCGCGCACGCTGCCAGCGCCGGCCAGCGCGACGTCGCCGGCATCCGCCGTCTGCCGTTCGGCGACGACGACCGGGCCGACGTCCTTGCCGACGTGGCCCTTGTGCGCGATGGCGAACTGCCACGAGCCGACCGGAACGTCCTCGAACGCCGCAACGCCCTGTTCGTCGGTGCGCGTCTTCTTCGCGCCGAACGTGATCGACGTCATGCCGCCGCCGTCGTCGTCGCCGGTGTCCGTCATCGCGATGCCGAACGCGACGCCGCCGACCATGCCCTGGGGGCGTTCGCCGGTCTCGCCCGCAGCGGGGCGGATCTCGACGTCCGCGCCGGCGATCGGCTTGCCGGTGGCTTCGTCCAGCACGCGCAGCCGCACGCTGCCGGTGCGCAGCGCGAGGTCCTGGCGCACTTCGGCGACGCCCGCAGGCACAGTCAACGAGGCCTCCGCCTGCGCCATCGCCTTGGCGCGGCCATACGACAGCGTGTACGCGCCGGCGTCGACGCCTTCGAACACGTAGCTGCCGTCGGCTCCGGTCGTCGCCTTGGGACTGCTGCCGCCGAAGCCGCCGAAGCTCATCTCGCCGCCGCGCACCAACTCGACGACGCAGCCGGCGACCGGGCCATCGGCGCCGGTGACGACGCCCATGACGCGGGCGAGCACCGGCTGGCGCAACGTCGCCTCGACCGTCCGGCCGGCCGGCACGGCGACCGCGATGCGCGAGCCTTCGAGCACGTCGGCGCCGCCGCCCATCACGACGAAGCCGAGGCCCGCGGCCGGGCGCCCCGAGTTCGACTTGGCGGCGCGCGCCAGCACGGCGGTGTAATCGCCCGGCAGCAGCGCGGGCGATGCTGCCTTGCCCTCGGCGTCGGTCCGCAACCGCTTGCGGTCGCCGCGATCATCACCCGCGCGCTCGACGAAGACCTCCGCCTCGGCGACCGGCGTGCCGTCGCTGCCCAGCACGGTGACGGCGATGTAGCCCGGTTGGCGCAACGCCAGCTGCACGTCGACGCCGCCCGTCGCCGGCAGCACGGTGGACGCCGGCAGCGCCGCGGCGTGGTCCGGGTGCGTCGCCTGCACTTCGACGTCGCCCGCTGGCAGGCCCGGGAGCTCGCAGCGGCCGTCGGCGTCGGTCGTGCCGCGACCGAGCGTGGTCGGCCCCATGAACTGCGTCTCGTCGCCGTCGGTGACCACCGTCGTCGACTGCATCGGGACCTGCATCGAACCGTCGGTGCCGATCGTCATGCCCTGGCCGCGCGGCGACGGCTTGTCGACGCGCACCTTCGCGCCGGCGACCGGGACGCCGGCGGCGTCGACGACGCGCACGCGCGCCACGGCGCCACGGTCGGCGACGAGGCGCACGCCCTTGCTCGTCTGCGCGGCAGCGACCTGCACGCCATCGAGCTGCGCCGGCCGATGGCCCTTGCCGGTGGCGCGGATCGTCAGCTTGCCGGGCTTCACGCCCTCGATACGGAACGCGCCGTCGGCGCCGCTGCGCGCCGCGCCATTGCGCGTCCTCGCGACGCCGCCGACTTGGTCGACGTCGCCGAGGAACTCGAAACCGTCGCCCGGTCCGCCAATCCGGACTTCGCTGCCGGCGATCGGCGCACCGTCGGCGCCGACCAGCACGCCTTCGATCGCCCCGAAGCGCTCGACGCGCAGCACGGCGTCCAACGTGCCGACCGCGACTTCGGCCATCGTCGCCGGGGCATGCTCCTTGCCCATGGTGCGCAGCGTGACCGCGTCGTCGACGAGGCCGGCGAGCGTGAACCAACCGTTGGCGTCCGTCGTCGCCGCTTCCTCGGTGGCGAAGCGCTCGAAGCCGATGCCGCCGCGCGTCTCCGTGCGGTTGAAGCCGACGCGGATCCCCGCGACACCGACGCCGCGGTCGTCGACGACGCGACCGGCGATCGCCTTGCCCGTGCGCAGCGTGACGACGAGGCCATCGCGCTGTTCCTCGGGCCGCAATTCGATGTCCTGGCTGACCGGCAGGTAGCCGGCGAGCGCCGCGCGCAGCGTCAACGCGCCCGGGGCCAACCTGGCGACGGTGAACGACCCGTCCGCCGCCGAACGGACGCCGCCGCGCGCAAGCAACCCGAACAGCCCGCGGTCGGCTTCGACGCGAACGTCGGCCAGCGGCTGGCCTGCTTCGTCCTGTACGCGGCCGCGCACGATGGACGCGCGGACGACGGCGACGTCGCCGAGGTCCTGGTCGCCCTTGCCACCGCGCACGCGCAGGGCATTGCCGACGAAGACCAGGCCGTCGTCGACGAGGCCGAGCGCGCCGTTGCGATCGTTCGGCAGGGCGACGACGAAACGACCGTCGTCGCCACTGCGGGCGCGCGGTCCGTCCGATGTCGAGGTCGTCGACCGGGCGAACGCCTCGAAGTCGA
>Ga0194130_10007969_pt1 | contig 11468 bp, 10 predicted proteins | sample TA2KigsurfametaG_FD_160084 | JGI IMG/M metagenome (GOLD analysis project Ga0194130, IMG submission 160084) | Freshwater microbial communities from Lake Tanganyika, Tanzania - TA2015050 Kigoma 12 surface | ecosystem: Environmental > Aquatic > Freshwater > Lake | place: Tanzania: Lake Tanganyika... | reverse complement strand
AATCCGCCATCAACGCGCTCGATGGAGCGATGATTAGCTCTACACGAAACAACAATCGTCACCGCGCCGAGCATATCAACGCCTTTTCCCCGATTTTTCAGCAGCCTGATAGGGCAACAGGACAGAAGAGATGTTCAAGATTCCGAAGCAGGAATACACGGCCGAGTTCAAGGAGCTTGCCGTCAAGCGGGTGAAGGCTGGGCAAGGGGTGGGGCCGGTAGCACGGGAGCTCGGGCTGGTCGAGCAGACGCTACGCAACTGGGTCAAGGCCGCCGAGCGTGGGCAATTGAATCCGCCGGGCGCCAAGATCATCACGCCGCAACAGATGGAACTATCGCGGCTACGGGCCGAGAATGCGCGGCTCAGGATGGAGTGCGAAATCCTAAAAAAAGCGTCGGCATGCTTCGCGAAAGACGCGCTGTGAAGTACGCCTGGATCGACGGTCAGCGACGAGGCTACCCGTTGCCGGCGATGTGCGCGACGGTGTCGGTCAGCATGAGTGGGTATCAGGCATGGAAGCGCGGCAGCACGCCGCACCGGAAGCGGCTGACGGATACACAGATGCTGGCGCTGATCCGGGCCATCCACGCCGAATTCAAGGGCGCCTATGGCAGCCCCGGAATGGCCGAGGAACTCCGTGGTAGAGGCTTTCCTGCCAGCAAGGAGCGTGTCGAACGCCTCATGCGCGAGAACGGCATCCTCGCGTGGCACAAGCGGCTCTTCAGGGCGACGACCGATTCGAGGCACAGCCTGCCGGTGACGTCTGACCTGCTCGACCGGAACTTCACGCCGGCAGCGCCGAATCAAGTCTGAACAGCCGATCTGACCTACATCTGGACGACCGAAAGCTGGCTGTATCTGGCGGTGGTGCTCGACCTGTTCAACCGGGAAGTCGTCGGCTGGTCGCTCAAGCCCAGGATGACGGCGGACATCGTGATTGATGCGCTGACGATGGCGTGGTTCCTCCGCAAGCCAGCCCCGGGGCTGATCCATCACTCTGACCGGGGACGCCAGTATGCCAGCCACGCCTTTCAGGCGCGGCTGAAGGAATACGGGATGGTCTGCTCAATGAGCTGCAAGGGGAACTGCTGGGACAACGCACCGACGGAAAGCTTCTTCAATAGCTACAAAAATGAGCGGGTGCATCGCACCCGCTACGAGACTCGAGCCGAGGCCATTGCCGACGCCTTCGATTACATCGAGCCGTTCTACAACCGCAGGCGCAGGCATTCCACGCTCGGCTACACCTCGCCACGGCAGTTCCGGAACGATTGGGCCAGCAGTTAGCATGAACAGGAACTGGCGGCATATTGCCAATAAGTTGGAAGGTGAAAGATCAACGAAAGCTCACTCTTCAAGATGCACCAAGACCGATACGAAAAGCAGGCACCATGAAGAAAGACGCCCTGATTGACCTGTACTGGATCCTAGACACATTGCTGCGTGGCGGCCAGCCCGAAGCTGGCCATGTCGAGGTGTGCTTCGTCGCCATCCGCGATGCGCTGCTGGACCCTGACACCGAGGAGATCGTCAACCACATCCGCAGCGTACTCGAACGCTCGGAGGCGGCTGCTGACGTGCTTGCGCGCCAGATCATCGGGCGTTCGTCGGCCGGGACCCGCCGCCCGCTGCCGGCGTCGCGGCTGCGCGAGCTGATGGCCGAAGCGCAGGACGAGACGGCTGGCGGCGACCTCGCTGTAGCCTTCGGTCGGCGGGTCGAGGCTGCGCACGGCATCGGGACCTGATCAGGCCTGTTCCAGCATCCTAGCCCTGGCGTCGAGCTGGTCGTAGCTGGCCTTGGCGGCCTTGTACCCGGTCAGGTCATCCTTGCCGGCGCCGGGCAGGATCACGTTGCCGTACGCGGTGAGCACATCGAAGAACTCGTTGCGGAAAGTCAGGCAGTGCGTGCTGCCGCTCTTCAGGTAGTGGCTGGAGATCACTTCATTCAGCCCGCTGTCGATCAGCTCCGGCTGCATGACGCGCGAGGCATGCACGTGGATCTCGGCATAGTCGGTCTTGAAGCCGTCAGCCAGACCGGAATACTTGGGCACGAAGCCGATCCACTGCTGGAGCACGGCGTCCCACTTCGAGATCGCCTCACCCGGCAGGACCTGTACACCGGGGTGCGACAGCTTGGCAACGTCGAACAGCGTGCACTTGTGACCGCTCTTTTTGAGCGCCCGCAGCAGATGTTCGCCCCCCCCGCTGACGGCCCAGCGCATAAATGAATCGGCGACGAAGCGGTTGGTGACCATCTGCTTGAAGCGCTGGCGCACCTCCTTCAGGCCAGTGCTGGTGTAGGCCGACAGGCGCTGCCAGCTCTGCTCCGACGAGATCACGAAGAAGCCGCTGGAAAACGGGTTGTCTGCCGCCTTCAGCACGGTATCAACCGCATCGATCGCCTGGTACTGCGATGCGCTGTTGAAGTAGTCGCCGTCGCCGCTGTGGCTGAGCTGGCCGACGCCGACCAGCCGGGCACCCCCCGGCAGCCGGCCGGCGAGGTCGCGCGCCAAGTCGATTGCCATGCCGCTGCCGGTGCCTCCGGCCAGGCCGAATGCCAGCAACACGACCGACGGGCTTTCGACGGACTTCACATGGTCGGCAAATCGCTGCAGCGTACCGCCAACAGGCGAGTCGTCGCCGTTACTATTCAGCCCGAGGATGGCCTTGGCGATGGCCCGCGGGATGTGTTCCCCGGCCTTCGGCAAGGCTGCACCTTCAGGCAGCTTGGGCAATGCCGATGCCGCGGGCACCGTCAGCGCCACCGACTCGTAGTGAAAGCGCTCGGCCGGGATACCGCGCGACCTCAGCCTTGCCTTCAGCGAACGGGCATAATCGTCGGGCACCATGCTGTCTTCGTCGCCGATGTCGATCAGCAAGGCAGCGAAACTAGCATCAGGTGCGGCGAGCAAGTCTTCTACCTCGCCGGTGCGGATCAGTGCTTCGATGTAGGCTGCGCCAGTGCGGCCGATGCCGACGGCGTGGATGCGGGTCGCGGCGCTTGGGGTTGTGCTCATGGTCGTCTCCGGGTGGGTGCCCTGTCGGGCGGTGGGGTTTGGGGCGGACGGGGAAGTCAGTGCAACAGCCGCAGCACCATCGGTGGCAGCACTCTTGGCAGGCTGTCGATGCAGTCGAGCACGCGGTACTGGCCTGCGCCGAAGATGTGACGCACATAGTTGTCGGCGGCCGGATCCAGCGTCACGCAGAACACGGCGATGCCACGGCGCCCGGCTTCCATCACGGCGCGGCGGGCGTCTTCGACGAGGTAGCGGCGGTCGTGGATGTCGATGTCGTGCGGCTCGCCGTCGGTGATGAACAGCAGCAGCTTCCGGCGTCGCGGCTGGGCCTCCAGTCGCGTCGTTGCGTGGCGCAGCGCAGCGCCCATGCGCGTCGACAGCCGGCTGCGCAAACCGGCCAGCCGGGCAAGGGCGCTGGCGCCCACCGCGTCGCCGAAGTCCAGCGCCCGTTCATACCGCACCTCGTGGCGGCCGTTGGAACAGAAAGCGTCGATGGCAAAGACGTCACCGGCACGCTCTAGCGTCAGCGTGGTCAGCAAGGCGGCGACACGTGCCAGGTCGAGCACGCTGCCACCGCTCGCCACCAGGTCGACGGTCGAAATGGAGCTGTCGATCAGCACCAGCGCGGCGACCTCGCGTTCGCGGTGGTCGAAACGCTGGTGCACCTTCTCGCCGGGCGGGCGGCGGCTGCGGCGTTCGATCGCCGCGCGCACCGCAGCGTCGACGTCCAACTCGTCGCCGCGCCATTGCGCCCGCAGCTTGACACGTTCGCGGAGCCGGCCGGCTCGCAAAACCTTGTCCAGGCGCTGCAGCAGTTCGGCGTGCTCTTCGAGTGCCGCCTGCAGCGCGGTGGGGTCAGCATGCGCCGGCCGGCCTTCGAGAACGGTGCACCAGGCGCTGCGATAGTCTCCAACCAGACGGTCCCATTCACGGTACTGCAGCCGGGCCAGCGGCGCTTCGGGGCTGCGTTCACCGGCCAGCTCGGCTTGGCCACGGGGTGCTGCCTCGCCGTCGTCAGCCTGCACGTCGTGCTCGCGGTCGGTGTCGTTCCGCGGCGGCACAGGCAGTTCGTCGGCCACCATCTGCAGCACGGGCGGGGTGTCGTCCGAGTGTTGCCAGAGGTGGCTGTTGTCGTCGCGGTAGGCGGGTTCGACGACGTAGTCGCGGTGGTTGAACTGCAAACGCATCTGGCCGATGTCGTTGCCGAGCCTGGACGCGATGTCGCGCAGCAGCGCCGGCAGCAGCGTGATCCACCCGTTGTCGGTGGCCTCGGCGACAAGTCGCCGCCCCTTTACGACCCAGGGATGCGGATCGGCGTAGGCCGGGTCCAGCAGGCCATGCGCCAGCCGCAGCATCAACACATAGAAAGACGTGCCGTGCGCTGGCTCGGCCACATGGAAGGTCGACCACAGGGCTCGCAGTCCAGGCATTTCGGCAGCGGCAATCCCTTCGACGCGGGCGTCTTCGAGCACACCGACCAATGCCATCTGAATCGGCTTCAGGCCGCCACGTTCGAAGCGGTGCGTCGAATGGCGTAGGTGTGCTGCGGCGTGTGCCGCAGCGGCGTCGTACCAGCGACGCGCCGCCGTACCGCCCAGTGCGCGGCCGGCCTCGGGCAGGTGCAGCCCGAGGTTGCTGAGGAAGGGCCGGCGCGATGCCAAACCATGCTCGATCGGTAGCAGCGCCGGGCTGATGTCGAACAAGGCCCGCAGCAGGTGGGCCAGCCGTGCCTTGCTGGCCGCTAGGTCGCTGCCTTCAGTGCCATTCATGCCGGGCGACAACACCCGCGTCGACTCGCGCGAGCGCAATTCGAAGTGCGCCAGCCGGGCGTCATGGCCTGCTTCGTCGGTGTGGGGAACGACCTGACCGAGTCGCAGCCCGAGCCGCGCCCACATCAACAATTCCGCTGGCGAGCCGTGGCGCACTACCTCTTCATAACTGGCCAGCAGCGCCAGCGAGCATGGCCGCGCATGTACTGCGACCTCCTGCACCGCAGTGAGCCAGGCCGCCAGGCCACCAGGACCCGACAGCCGCGGCGCGAGCTGGGCGAGCCGCTGCACGATGGCGCCGAGCAGCGTCTCGTCGGCGCCTTGCAGACGCAGGTTGACCAGGCTTTCGGTTACGGTGTCAGCGGTGGCGCCGCCGAGCGTGGCGTCCAGCACCTCCCGCGCGCGAGCAAGCTCTATGCCGACGCTTTCGGGCAAGCCGGCTGCAGCCAGCGCGTCACCCAGGGTCGCGAGCGGGTGGCGAAGGCGGCGCGGATCGCTGCTCACCGGGGGCTGGACAGCATGGCGGCGTCAGAACGACGCCAAGACGGCGGTTTCCAGGGCCTGCACCATGTCGGCGTCGTCGGTCATCGGCTGCACGATCGCCATCCAGCAGGCGGTTACGGGGCCGATGCCGCGCGACATCAGCGCGCCGGCGTGCACCAGCATGCGGGTCGATGCCCCCTCGTCCAGACCGTGGCCTTTCAGGCGGCGTGTGCGCTCGCCGAGCGCCACGAGGCGGGCCGCATCGGCGGCGGGCAGCCGCGCTTCGTGGGCCACGATCTCGGCCTCGATGGCCGCTTCGGGGAAGCCGAACTCGATGGCGGCAAAACGCTGCCGCGTTGAGGTCTTTAAGTCCTTCATCACCGTCTGGTAACCCGGGTTGTACGAGATCACCAGATGGAAGTCGGGGTGGGCGTGCAACACCTCGTTGAGCTTCTCGATCGGCAGCATGCGGCGCGCGTCGGTCAGCGGGTGGATCACCACCGTGGTGTCGGCCCGGGCCTCGACCACCTCGTCGAGGTAGCAGATCGCGCCGTGGCGTGCCGCCAGCGTCAACGGCCCGTCCTGCCAGCGTGTGCCTTCGGCGTCGAGCAGCCAGCGGCCGACCAGATCGCTGGCGGTGATGTCCTCGTTGCACGCCAGCGTGATCAGCGGCTTGCCCAGCCGCCACGCCATGTGTTCGACGAAGCGGCTCTTGCCGCAGCCGGTTGGGCCCTTCAGCATCAGCGGCAGACGCAGCTCGTGGGCGACGTCGAACAGCGAAACTTCGCCACCGACCGCACGGTAATAGGGCTCGCGACCGATGCGGTACGCGGCGAGCGGGTCCTCCGGCGTGCGAGCCCCGCCCACCGGCCGGGACGGCACCGATGCTACAGTCATCGGGCTTCAGCGGTGGGCGATGGTCTGGTCGTTCGGAATGCCTTCGATCGGTGCTTCCGACGTGCCCACGGTGCTGCGGGTGAAGGCCTCGACCGCCTCGCGCGCGCCTTCGGGGTCGTTGATCCACCTGCTGTAGAACTCGTACGGGCAGGCTGCCACGCCCTTATCGCCTTCGCGCGAGTTGATCAGCCCTGTGTAGCCGCGGTGCACCAGCTTGAACAGGTGGTTCTCGCTCTGCGCATTCTTGCGGAAGTCGCGGATCAGGCTTTTGCTGAGGGCGGCGTACTGGATACCCATGTCTTCTTCTCCGCACTCGCCCAGTGTGCGGCCATCGAAACCGATGATCGCGCTATGGCCGAAGTAGGAATACACACCGTCGAAGCCCGCCGCGTTGGCCACCGCGACGTAGCTGTTGTTGGCCCAGGCCATTGCCTTGGCCATCACCACCTGCTGGTCCTTGGCTGGATACATGTAGCCCTGGCAGCGCACGATGAGTTCGGCGCCCTTCATCGCGCAGTCACGCCAGATTTCGGGGTAGTTGCCGTCGTCGCAGATGATCAGGCTGACCTTTAGGCCCTTCGGACCTTCGCTGACGTAGGTGCAGTTGCCCGGGTACCAGCCTTCGATCGGCACCCAGGGCATGATCTTGCGGTACTTCTGGACGACCTCGCCCTGGTCGTTCATCAGGATCAGAGTGTTGTACGGCGCCTTGTTCGGGTGCTCTTCGTGCCGCTCGCCGGTCAGCGAGAACACCCCCCAGACCTTGGCCTTGCGGCATGCCGCGGCAAAGATCTCGGTCTCGGCACCGGGCACCGTGGATGCGGTGTCGTACATCTCCTGGCTGTCGTACATGATGCCGTGGGTGCTGTACTCGGGGAAGATCACCAGATCCAGGCCCGGCAGGCCGAGCTTCATGCCTTCGATCATCTTGGCGATGTTCCTGGCGTTGTCCAGCACCTCGGCCTTGCTGTGCAGGCGCGGCATCTTGTAGTTGACGACTGCGACACCGACGGTGTCCTTGCTGCTAGAGATATCTCCGTGGATCATATTGCGTGCTCCTGGGGTTGGGGTGGGTCAGAAATCGTGACGCCGCTCAAAGGACAAGCAGCGCCAGCCGCCCACAAAAAAAAAGCCTGGGGAACGGGGCGTTCCATCAGGCGCTTTTGCCGGGCTGCTAATCGACGATGTTGTCGACCGGTGCGATGTTAATCTCCAGATGTTAATTTAGGCCTCGATAGACTGTCAAGCCTTATGCCAAACTTTTTCAGAACCGGCAACATTGGAAGTAGCACAAGAGCCAGCGGGAGCCCCATTCTTTGGCCACCACAGACCCCATCCACGTAGGCGTGCTGTTCTCGCGCACTGGCATCACCTCGCGGGTCGAGTACAGCCAGGTGCTCGGCACCGAGTTCGCCATCCATGAGATCAACGCCGCAGGCGGTATCGACGGGCGTGAACTGGTGGCCAATTATCTGGACCCCGAGTGCCTGCCGCAGAACTATCGCGCGATGGCAGAGAAGCTGGTACAGGACGTTCGCATCCGAGTCATCTTCGGCTGCTACATGTCAAGCACGCGCAAGGCGGTGATGCCGGTCGTCGAGAAGTGGCAGCGGCTGCTTATGTACCCGACCCTATACGAGGGCTTCGAGTACTCGCCCAACATTGTCTACACAGGTGCTGCACCCAACCAGAACAGCGCGCAGCTTGCCGACTATATGACACGGCACTTCGGCAGTAGGGTCTACCTCGTGGGCAGCGACTACATCTACCCCTACGAGTCGAACCGCATCATGAGCGACTTCATTCTCGAGCGGCCGGGTGGCGCCAAACTGGCAGAGCGCTACGTGCGGCTGGACGCCAACGAGCGGGATTTCGCGGCGATCGTTCGCGACATCAAGGACAAGCAGCCCGACTTCATCTTCTCGACCGTCGTCGGCAATGGCACGCGCTTGCTCTACGAGGCTTATGCCGATGCCGGGCTTGACCCTGCTCGCATGCCGATCGCCAGCCTGACCACCTGCGAGGCCGAGGTGTCCGAGATGGAACCGCGCGCGGCTGTAGGCCACATCACCGCTGCGCCCTACTTCCAGACCGTCGACAGAGAAGTCAACAGCCAGTGTCTCGAGCGGTTCCGATCTCTATACGGTGACGCCGTCGAGCCTAACATGTGCTGGGAGGCGGCTTACTTCCAGGTCCACCTGTTTGCTCAGGCGATGCAGCGATCCGGCTCTGACGTACTTGAGCGACTGCTGCCACACCTGCTGGGCAGCGACCTGGACGCACCGCAGGGCCGGGTCCGCATCGACCCGGTTAGCCACCACACCCGCTTGTACCCGCGCATCGGCCGGATCGACGACGACGGTCGGTTCGTCATCCTTGCCGAGTCGGCGGTCGGCGTCGACGCCGACCCCTACCTGGTTCACCACGCCGCCAACGCATGGGGCATCCGCAACGTGGCGCTCGGAGACGTAGATGCCTAAGAGCGGCATCGATCGTGGGGTCGCCGGACGCATGCAGCGCTCCACCCCCGACCTGTTGCGCAACCTGCGCAACATGCGGGTGCTGGTATTCCACCCGAAGGACGTCGACGGTGAGCTGCTCGCGCAGCAGCTCGAGCGGATCGGCTGCCAGGTCATCACGATGTGGCCGCCGCTGGCCGAACTGCCCGAAGCGGTCGATTCAGTTTTCTACGCCGTGCGCCCCGACCATACGCCGGTACGTTGCTCATGGACGGAGGGTGAGCCGCCAGTGCCGGTGATCGCGGTCATCAACTACGAGAACCCGACCGTCGTCGATGCCGCCTTGCGGCTGGGAGCCAGTGCGGTGTTGATCACTCCGCTGCGGCCGGCCGGTATCCTTTCCTCACTGGCGATGGCCAAGTACCAGCACGCCGCGTTACGCGACTCGCGCCGGCGTATTGCGCGGCTGGAGCAGAAGCTGCTGTCGGCCGACCATATCAGCACCGCCAAGGCGATCTTGGTGCGCACGCGCAACGTCAGCGGTGAAGAGGCCTACCGCATCATCCGCGAGCAGGCCATGAGCAAGCGGACGGCAACCGAGGACATCGCCCGCGCTATCATCCATGCCGACGGCCTCCTTTCGTACGTATCCCGGGGACAACGTTGATGTTGCGCTTCTCCACATCCCAGGCAGCCGCATCGAAGCTTGAGTGTCGGACACCCGGCGGGTTAGTCGCAGCCGCCGTTTCGCGCTGCAGGGGGGGGGCCGGCGTCGGGCAGTTACACCCACCCCGGCGGATCTCCGCCGAGACTCCCCATCGCTGACCTGTCAACTGCAAACCGACACCCACCCAGCGTAACCTTCGGCCTTGCCATGCCCCACTTCGTCTTTGACAACAGCTACGCCCGCGAGTTGCCCAGCCACGCAGTGGCCTGTAAGCCGGCTGCGGTGCCCGCGCCTCGCCTACTGTTCCTTAACCGCGAACTCGCCGAGGTACTCGGCCTGGATGCCGACGCGCTCAGCGGTGACGACAGCGCCGCCGTCTTCGCCGGCAATGCCGTGCCCGAGGGCGCCGCGCCGATCGCCCAGGCCTACGCCGGACACCAGTTCGGCAGCTTTTCGCCGGAACTCGGTGACGGCCGTGCGCTGCTGCTGGGCGAAGTCATCGACCGCCACGGCCAGCGGCGCGACATTGCGCTGAAAGGCTCGGGGAGGACGCCGTTCTCGCGCGACGGCGATGGCAAGGCCGCCGTCGGCCCGATGCTGCGCGAACTGCTGATCGGCGAGGCGATGCATGCGCTGGGCATCCCGACGACACGGGCGCTGGCGGTGGTCGCGACCGGCGAGCCGGTGTTCCGCGAGACACCACTGCCTGGCGCCGTGCTCACGCGCGTGGCCGCCAGCCATCTGCGCGTGGGCACTTTTCAATACTTCGCTGCACGCGGCGAGCTCGACGCCTTGCGTCTGCTGGCTGACTACGCCATTGCCCGCCACGCCCCTGAGCTCACGGGCCAACCTGGGCGCTGGCTCGGCCTGCTGCGTGCGGTCGCCGAGCGTCAGGCCCGTTTGATCGCCCAGTGGATGAACGTCGGCTTCATCCACGGCGTGATGAACACCGACAATATGACGCTCTCCGGCGAGACCATCGACTACGGCCCCTGTGCCTTCCTCGAGGCCTACGACCCTGCAGCGGTCTTCAGCAGCATCGACCGTGGCGGCCGCTATGCCTACGGCAACCAGCCCAAGGCCGCGCGCTGGAACTTGGCGCGCCTGGCCGAGGCGCTGCTGCCACTGATGGCCGATGCCGACAACCCGGCCGAAATGCAGGCCGCGGTGGCGGAGGTCAGTGCGGTGATCGACGCTTTTCCGGAGCTTTGCGACGCGGCGCTGCGGCGCGGCCAGCGCGCAAAGCTCGGCCTCTTCGACGACGCACCGGCCGACCTCACGGCCAGCGATGGCCAGCTCATCGACGCCTGGTTGGCGCTGCTGCAGCGTGGCCGTGTCGACTTCACGCTCGCGTGGCGTCGGCTGGGCGATGCCGCTCTGCCCGTCGACGGCAGTGACACGGCGCTGCGTGCGCTGTTTGCCGACGACCCCGCGATCGTCGCCTGGCTCGCCCGCTGGCGCGTACGCATCGCCCTCGATGGTTTGGCGGCGGCCGTACGCAGGCAGCGCATGCACGCGATCAACCCTTGGGTGATCGCGCGCAACCATCGCGTCGAGGAGGCCCTGTTCGCAGCGACGCAGGGTCGGTTGCAGCCGATGAACCAGCTCCTCGGCGCGCTGCGCCGCCCGTTCGATCAAGATCCGCAGCAGAACGCCTACGCTGAGCCGGCTCCTGCGGTACAGACGGCGGGATACCAGACGTTCTGCGGTACTTGAGAACTTGTAAGCAGGCCGCGGCGGCCTGCCGGCAGGTGGCGGGCGGATCGATGTCTCTCCGCGCCCGGTTGGCAGTTACGGGTGGGGCGGCGAGTCGAGCAGATCGGGACTCGCCGATGGACCATCGCAACCCGCCATGTCGAAAGCCGGGAGACGTTCGGTGAGTCTCGACGCAGGTCGGCAGCGAACGCGCGTTCTTGACCCCCCGAGTTCGGGGTCATCGCGCAGGCCATGCCGACTACGCCAGCATCGCCCCTCATGTCGGCCGCTGGCGGCAAGTCCATATGCGGGCCTGCGTGGGAGCGACCCCCACCGTTTTATGTGCAGCGAGCAGCGCCGCGCGGATCGTGGGGCGCAAGAGCGCAAGCGAGCGGGCCGAGAGCGTTTGCGCCTCCTCCACCCAGGCGCGGCCGTAGCCCTCGAGCGACTTGATCGACTCGGCGTTGTGCTCCTGCATGCC
>Ga0194130_10007966_pt1 | contig 11469 bp, 10 predicted proteins | sample TA2KigsurfametaG_FD_160084 | JGI IMG/M metagenome (GOLD analysis project Ga0194130, IMG submission 160084) | Freshwater microbial communities from Lake Tanganyika, Tanzania - TA2015050 Kigoma 12 surface | ecosystem: Environmental > Aquatic > Freshwater > Lake | place: Tanzania: Lake Tanganyika... | reverse complement strand
CGGATCTTCGCCATCTCGGGCTTGCCGGCCTTACACTCGGCCACGAAGTTGCGGGCGAAGGTGCCGTCCTGGATGTCGGCCAGGATGCGCTTCATCTCGGCCTTGGTGTCGGCGGTGATCAGGCGCGGGCCGCTTACGTAGTCGCCGTATTCGGCGGTGTTGGAGATCGAATCGCGCATGGCCGTGAGTCCGCCCTTCACCATCAGATCTACGATCAGCTTCACCTCGTGCAGGCACTCGAAGTAGGCCAGCTCGGGCTGATAGCCCGCTTCCACCAGGGTCTCGAAGCCCGCCTTGACCAGCTCGCTCAGGCCACCACAGAGCACGGCCTGCTCGCCGAACAGGTCGGTCTCGGTCTCCTCCTTGAAGTTGGTCTCGAGGATGCCGGCTCTGGTGCCGCCGATGCCCTTGGCGTAGGCCATGGCCAGCTCACGGGCCTGGCCGCTGGCGTTCTGCTCAACCGCAAACAGGGCGGGCACACCCATGCCGTTCTGGTATTCCCAGCGCACGGTATGGCCGGGGCCCTTGGGGGCGATCATCACCACGTCGACATCGGCCGGGGGCTGGATCAGGCCGAAGCGGATGTTGAACCCGTGGGCAAAGCTGAGCACCTTGCCGGCGCTCAGATGGGGGGCGATCTCCTTGTCGTAGACGGCCTTCTGGAATTCATCGGGCAGCAGCACCATGATCCAGTCGGCCTTGGCGGCCGCATCGGCCACGCTCAGCACCTCCAGACCATCGGCCCTGGCCTTGTCGGCCGAGCGGCTGCCCTCGTAGAGACCAACGACCACGTTGACGCCGCTGTCCTTGAGGTTGAGGGCATGGGCATGGCCCTGGGAGCCATAGCCGATGATCGCCACCGTTTTGCCAGCCAGCAGGCTGAGGTCGGCGTCGGAGTCGTAAAAGAGCTGGGCCATTCCGGCTGGGAGCGTGGGCAGGGCAAGAGGCGAGCTTACGCAAGTGCCCTACCCGTGGCCCCGCGCCATCAGGCCTCGCTGGGGTGGGCGATGACGCGGTCGATCAAGCCGTACTCCTTGGCATCGGCCGCGCTCATGAAGTAGTCGCGGTCGGTGTCCTTTTCGATTTTCTCGAAGCCCTGACCGGTCATCTCGGCCATCGAGCGGTTGAGCATGTCTTTGATGCGCAGGATCTCGCGCGCCTCGATCTCGATGTCGCTGGCCTGGCGCTGGCTGGTGCCGCCCAGGGGCTGGTGAATCATGATCCGGCTGTGGGGCAGGGCCAGACGTTTGCCCTTGGTGCCGGCACCCAGCAAGAAGGCACCCATCGAGGCGGCCAGGCCGACACAGATGGTGACGACGTCACTCTTGACATACTGCATAGTGTCGTAGATCGCCAGGCCCGCGGTCACCGAGCCCCCCGGCGAATTGATGTACAGGTAGATCGGCTTGGAATTGTCTTCCGAGTCGAGGTAAAGCATCTGGGCCACCAGGGCATTGGCCACGGCGTCATTGACCTCGGAGCCCAGAAACAGGATGCGCTCGACACCCAGGCGCGTGTAGATGTCGACCCAGCGCTCGTACTGGCTGCCGGGCAGGCGGTAGGGAACGCTGGGGGTGCCGATGGGCATGGTTCAGAAGTGTGGGAAACAGGGAAGAGAGCGTTCGCAGCGGAGCCGATCAGGTCGAATCAGACGCCGTCAGCGGCCCCGGACCAGGCATGAGCACAGGGCTCAACCGATGCCTGCGGGGCTGCGGTCGGTGGCCACCGCGGCGGCGGCGGCGGCACCGCCGGGCAGATCCTTCTGGCTGCTGAGCACCCGATCGATCAGGCCGTACTCCCTGGCTTCTTCAGCCGTGAAATAGGTCATGCGATCGGAATCGCGGGCCAGCTGCTCAACGCTCTTGCCGGTGTTGGCCGAGAGCATCTCGAGCATGGTGTGCTTGTTGTGCAGCACCTCTTTGGCCCGGATCTGGATGTCGGTGGCCTGGCCGCGGGCACCGCTGCGGGGCTGGTGCAGCACGATCGAGGCGTGGGGCAGGGCGGCGCGGTGTCCCTTGGTGCCGGCGCTGAGGATCATCGCGGCCGTGCCCATGGCCTGGCCGATGCAGATGGTGTGCACCGGCGGCTTCACGTAGCGGATCGTGTCGGCGATCGCAAAGGCCTCGGTCTCGAAGCCGATCGCATCTCCCGAGTACCAGCTGGTGCCGGTGGAGTTGATGTAGAAGAAAATCGGCTTGTCCGCATTGTCGAATTCCAGATACAGCAGCTGGGCGATGATCAGCTCGGTGACATCAATGCCCATCTGGCGCTTGGCATCGTCGTCGCTGAACAGCGGCAGGCCCAGGTACACGATCCGCTCCTTGAGCAGCAGGCTCGGCAGGTCGGGCGGCGGGGTGCGCATCACCGCTGAATCGCCGTAGTAGGGGGCGGACACCGTCATCGGCGAAGCAGCTGGGGCAGAAAGCTAGAGCCTAGCGAGGGTTTGCCGCGTCCGGATTGGGGCCTGCGGACGGTTTGGCGCTGCGGCGCCGGCGGCTTTCAGCTTTGGCAGCAGGCTTGGGATCGGCTGTGGCCGCAGACTTCAGATCAGGCTTGGGGTCGGACCTGGCGTCAGTTGCGGCCTTGGTCTCCTCGGTTGGGGCCACGCCATCGAGGCGAGCAAACACGATGCGACCCGTCGGGTTCTGCAGGGCGCCGGTGATGATCACCGGCAGGCGTTGGCCGATGCGGCCCCGGGCCCCCTCGACCACCACCATGGTGCCGTCGTCGAGGTAGCCCACGCCCTGGTCGGCCTCCTTGCCGTCGCGGGCGATCTTGAGCTGCAGCTCGTCGCCGGGCTGCACCTCGGGGCGCAGGGCGATCACCAGCTCACTGAGGTTCATCACCTTGAGCTCCTGCAGCTGGGCCACCTGGGCCAGGTTGTAGTCGGCGGTGAGCAGGGTGCCGCCGGTATCAGCCGCCAGCTTCTGCAACTTGTCGTCGACCCCCTTGCCCTCGTAGCGGGTGCTGTTGACGACGATGCGGCGGCCGTAGGTCTCGCGCAGCTCGGTGAGCAGCTTGAGCCCACGGCGCCCCTTGGCCCGCTTGTCGCCGTTGGCCGAATCGGCCAGGGCCTGCAGCTCATCGATGACGCACTGGGCGACGATCACCTGGCCCTCCAGCAGACCCGAATCCAGCAGGCCGCGGATGCGGCCATCAATGATCACACTGGTGTCGAGGATCTTGGCGCTGGCCGGCAGCAGCACCCCCTCAGCCACCAGCAACGCCTCGGTGTTGGCAGGGTTGAACAGGCGCAGCAGGGTGCGGCCGTGCACCTCGGCCAGGTTGTAGCCCAGCACCCCGAAGAACACATTGCTGAGCACCGCAGCCAGCGGCTTGACGAAGATGATCTCCCAGGGCAGCGGCAGCAGCAGGATCGGGGCCAGCAACAGGTTGGCCACCAACAGGCCCAGGATCAGGCCCACGGCCCGACTGATCAGCAGATCGGTGGGCATGCTGCGCACCTGGGCCATCAGGCTGCGGCGCAGCTGCCGGAACAGCAGGCCGGCGGTCAAGCCAAAGCCGGACCCCACCAGCGCCAGCACCGTGCGCAACCGTTCGGGATCTTCCACCTGCAGCAGCAGCTGCTCCGGCAGCAGATCCACCCCCAGCCAGCCAGCCGCGGCCCCGGAGATCACAAACAGGATCAGGATGAGGGAATCGACCATGCCCGCTGCGGGAGGCCACGCTGCCTCTCCTGGGGGGCAGCTTGCCTGATTCCAGCCCCGTTGGCCTGCCTGGGTAACCGACCACAACCCTGATTGCCCGCACCGGTGTGATGTTTCCGCCACGCAGCGCCTACCTGCACATCCCCTTCTGCCACCGGCGCTGCTTCTACTGCGACTTCGCCGTGGTGCCCCTGGGGGACCGGGCCGGTAGCGGCAGCGGGCAGCCCGGCGCCGCCTCGATCGCCCGGTATCTGACCCTGCTGCGGCGCGAGATCGCCGCCAGCCCGCCGGGGCCGCCGCTGAGCACGGTGTATCTGGGAGGGGGCACGCCCTCGCTGCTGAGCCCAGCGCAGGTGGGCGGTCTGCTGGAGAGCCTGGCGGCCCGCTACGGGCTGGCGTCGGGGGCTGAGATCAGCCTGGAGCTGGATCCGGCCAGCTTTGACCAGCAGCGGCTGGCGGGCTATCTGGCAGCGGGCATCAACCGGGTGAGCCTGGGGGGGCAGAGCTTCGATGACGCGGTGCTGAGCAGCCTGGGGCGCCGGCATCGCCGCAGCGATCTGCTCGCAGCGATTGCCTGGCTGCGGGCGGCGCAGCAGCGCGGGCGGCTGGCGAGCTGGAGTCTGGATCTGATCGAGGCCCTGCCGGCGTGTGAGGGCCACAGCGAGGCGCCGGACTTGGCCCACTGGCGCCACCAGCTGCAGCAGGCGATCGCCAGCGGCGCTCCCCACCTCTCGATCTACGGGCTCAGCGTGGAACCCGGCACCGTGTTCGGAAAACGGGCCGAACGCCACGCACTGATCCTGCCCAGCGACGATCTGGCGGCCGATCAACATGAGCTCACCAGCCAGCAGCTGGCGGCGGCGGGCTACGGCCGCTACGAAATCTCCAACCACGCCCAGCCGGGGCATGCCTCCCGCCACAACAGGGCCTACTGGAGCGGCGCCAACTGGTGGGCCTTCGGCCTGGGGGCCACCAGCGCCACGGGCGGCCAGCGGCTGGCCCGGCCGCGCACACGCGACGCCTACACCAGCTGGGTGGAGGCGCTGGAGCAGCGGCCAGAGCGCAGACTGTCAGTGCCCAGCCGCAGCTGCGCGGATCAGGCGGAAGCAACCCGTCTCCCTCTTGATGAACGGCTGTTGGTAGGGCTGAGGCGGCGCGAAGGCGTGGCCATGGAGACGCTGCTGCGCCAGGCCGGTCTGGGCCGCACGCACCAGCAGGACCTGCAGGCCCTGCTGGAGCCGGAGCGTCAGCAGGGCCTGCTGCTGATCGAAGGTCCGCGCTGGCGTCTCAGCGCGCCGGCCGGCCTGGCCCTCAGCAATGCGGTGCTGGTGAAGCTGCTGAGCTGGTGGGAGCGCGTTGGGCCGCCACCCACTGGCGCAGGGCCGGCAGGGCCTGCTGGCGCAGGTTGACCAGGGGCTGGGCAAAGGGCGGCTGCCGGCTCGTCAGGCCGAGGAGATCGGCCGTGACCAACACCTGCCCATCGCAGGCCGTCCCGGCCCCGATACCGATCACAGGGATCGCCAGCAGCTGCTGCAGCCGCTGGGCCAGCTCAGCAGGCACGTGCTCGAGCACCAGGGCAAAACAGCCGGCGCTCTGCAGGGCTTCGGCCTGGTGCACGAGGCGATCCTGGGCCACCGGGTCGGTGGCCTGGCGCCGGAAGCCGAGCTGATGCACCGACTGGGGCGTCAGCCCCAGGTGCCCCATCACCGGAATGCCGCTGCGCACGAGGCGATCGATCACCGCCAGGGTTTCGGGCTCGGCCCCCTCCAGCTTCACCGCCGCCGCCGGGGACTCTTTCAGCACCCGCCCGGCCGCCGCCACCGCCTCATCGCTGCTGCACTGGTAGCTCAGGAAGGGCAGATCAAGGATCAGCAAGGGCTGCGCCACATGATCCGTGATCACCGAAGCCACACCGCGACCAACCGCACGGCAGTGGTGCAGCATCTCGTCGAGGCTCACCGGCAGGGTGGTGGCATGGCCCAGGGCCACCATCGCCAGAGAATCGCCGACCAGGACGGCATCAACGCCGGCCTCGGCGACCCAGGCGCCGCTGAGGGCATCCCAGGCGGTGAGCAGGGCCAGCGGAGCCCCTTCCTGTTTGCGGCTCAACCAGTCGCCAGGTCGCAGCATCGGTTCACGTGCAAGACCAAGACCCTTGCTAGCATCATCGAGACTCGGACCCACGCGGCCCTGACGCCCAAACCTGGTCAGGACCGGAAGGGAGCAGCCACACGGGATGCTCAGAGCAGGCGTGGACTCCGGGTCACCCCATTGGCAAACTATCTGCCCTGAGCCGATCGTTTCTCACCTGATCGTTTCTGACCAGATCGTTTCCGAGCTGATCAGTTGGGATCGAATCAGCGGTGGTCAGTTCTGATCTGAAGCCTTGGCCTGGCGATTGAGCAGGAAGGGCGGAATCTTGGCTCCGCGTTCCTGAGGCTCGGTCATGAAGGCACTGCCGGCCGCAAAGGCAGGCCGCTCGGCGCGGTAGGGGGTTCCGCTTTCAAAGCCCGTTGCAATCACGGTGACGTGGATCTCGCCCTCCAGGCGCTCATCCACCACTGCCCCCACGATGATGTTGGCCTCGGGGTCCACCACGTCGTAGATGACCTCCGAAGCGGTGGTCATGTCTTCGAGGGTCATGTCCTTGCCGCCGCTGATGTTGATCACACAGCCCTTGGCCCCATCGATGCGGGCCGATTCCAGCAGCGGGCTGGTCATGGCGGCCTGGGCCGCCTCGCTGGCCCGGGAACGGCCCGAACCGACACCGATCCCCAACAGGGCGGTGCCGGCATCGGCCATCACCGAGCGCACATCGGCGAAGTCAACATTGACCAGACCGGGCTTGGTGATGATGTCGCTGATGCCCTTGACGCCCATGCGCAGCACATCGTCGGCGGCGCGGAAGGCATCGTTGAGGGGAGCGCCCGCGATGGCGTCGCGCAGGCGGTCGTTGGGAATCACGATCAGGGTGTCGACATGCTCGGCCAGGCGGGCGATGCCCTCCTCGGCCTGACGCATGCGCTTGCGGCCCTCGAAGCCGAAGGGCTTGGTGACGATGCCCACGGTGAGCGCCCCCACCTCCTTGGCCACCTCGGCCAGGATTGGGGCGGCACCGGTGCCGGTGCCACCGCCCATGCCGGCGGCGATGAACACCAGATCGGCGCCCTGCAACGACTGCTGCAGCTCGGCCCGGGATTCTTCAGCGGCCTTCTGGCCGATCACCGGATTGCCGCCGGCACCAAGGCCGCGGGTGAGCTTCTGGCCCAGCTGAATGCGCTGCTGGGCGGCCGACTGCAACAGGGCCTGGGCATCGGTGTTGAGCACGCGATACCCCAGGCCCTGGAGCTCGGCCGTGATCATGCGATTGACCGCATTGCTGCCGCCGCCGCCAACGCCGATCACCTCGATCCGGGCCGACTGGCTGGGGACAATGCCCGCTGGGCTGGTGCCGGCTTGCGTCATCGGGGCCTCAAGGCCGTTGCTGTTGGGCTGCATTATGTCGTTCAAAGTCGCGCTCGGCTTTCGGCAATGACACACCTTTGCGCGTTTGGCCCGCAGGCGCAATGGCCTGTGTTCAAGGTCTGTTGGAATCGGGCGCAGCAGGCTTCACCGCACCCGGAAGGCTGACCTCGGGCTGGTCGGGATCGCCGAGATCGATGGCCTGCAAAGGCCGTCCCTTGAGCTGTTGGGGCAAGGTGCGCAGCAGATGTTCGAGCACATCGATGCGCCGGCCGAGGCGTTCGTCCAGCGGACCGAAGCGCACCGCGCCGAGGCTGGCGGTCTCGAGCCAGAGGCTGCCATCGGGCTCAAAACGGATCCCTTCGAGCGCCGGTCCCAGTTGGCTGCGCCGGCTCAGCACCAGGGCCAAGGCAGGCCTGTACTGGCTCTGCCAACCCTGCACCTGCAGCCCGAGGTCAGCATCGCTGTGGGCACCGGATTGCTGCCTGGCGGTCATCCAGTTGCCGCGATGGTCGACAAAGCCCGCTTCCGCCCCCTGGGGGCCGCGCCGCTGGGCCCGGGCGACCGCGCGGCGATCGACCAACTGCACCCGCAACCGCGGCGGCGCCATCAACCGTTGCACCTGCACCTGGTCCACGGGCAGGGCCGTGGAGAGGTCGGCGGCGATGCGGGCGGGCTGAAGCGTCAGCAGCGGCAAAGGGAAGCGAAGACCTGCCGCCTGAATCACCTGCTCACGCCGCACCTGCCGGCTGCCGATCACGTCGACCTGGTCGGGGCTGCTGAGCACCCAACCCTGGCGCAACAGGACATAGCCCAGGCCCGCGGCCGTGGCGGTGAACACCACAAACCGCCAGAGTTGCCGCAGCCGTTCGCGACGGCGCTGCTGCCGCAGAGCCGTGCGCCGTTCGGACTGACTCACAGCTCGCAGCGGGAGCGGGCCATCAGCTCGTCGATCCAGCGTCGGGCCCGATCGGCATCGGCAAAGGGAATGTCTTTGTGTTCGCCGCCACCCACCAGCCGCAGGCGGCAGGCCCCCTGGCTCTCCTCGGTGAGCGGGGCTTCACCGGAACGCAGCGACAGCAACTCCACCAGTTCGAGCTGCTTGATGACAAACGAATCGATGACCTTGAGCTTTCCGGCCTCAAAGGCGCTCCAGGTGAGCACGCCATCGACCAGCCGAGCCGCACCGGTGGCATCCAGCTTGGCCAGTTCAGCGCCCTCGGCCCATTCGCGAAACAGGCGCTGTCGGCGCCGCTCCAACCACCCCAGGGCGGTGAGCAGCACGAACACCAGCAGCAGTGGCAGCCAGAGCAATCCGTGGTTCATGGCAGATCAAGCTGCAGCCAGGCTCGCGTGCCATTCTCTCGCCCCCAGCAGCAATTCGTGCAGGAGCGTTTCAAGATCGACGCCTGACGCCGCCCAGAGCATCGGAAACATGCTCAGGCTGGTGAACCCGGGCAGGGTGTTGATCTCATTGAGCCAAAGCGCACCACTGGCTTCGTTGTAAAAGAAATCGACCCGTGCCAGCCCCGTGGCCCCGACGGCGCGGGCCGCCTCGATCGCCATGCGGCGCGCCTGCCCGCTGATGGCCTCGGGGACCACGGCGGGGATCACCATGTGGCTTTTGCCCTCGCTGTACTTGGTGTCGTAGTCGTACCAGTCGGCGTCAAAGCAGATCTCGCCCAGCACCGAGGCGCTCAGGGGCCGGGCACCGCCCCCCTTGACGGCGCATTCGAGTTCGCGGGCCTGCACCCCCTGCTCGACCACCACCCGTGGGTCCAGGTCGGCCGCCAGCTGCAGGCCGGCGAGCAATTCCCCGCGGTTGGTGGCCCTGCTGATCCCCACCGAGGAGCCGAGATTGGCGGGTTTGATGAAACAGGGGTAGCCCAGTTGCTGCTCCAGGCGGTTCAGCAGGGTGTCCTGGGCAGCGGGCTCCCCCAGCTCGGCGGCATCGACGGCCGCATAGGCCACCTGGGGCAGACCCGCCGCCGCAAAGGCCGCTTTCATCGCCAACTTGTCCATGCCCACCGCCGAACCCAGCACACCTGAGCCCACAAACGGCCTGCGCATCAGCGTGAACAGGCCCTGGATGGTGCCGTCTTCCCCGTTGGGCCCATGCAGAACCGGAAACCACACATCGACCGCCAGAGCACCCGCAGGAAAGCCGGCGAAACCACCGGCGCTGAGCAGATCGGCGGCGACTCCGCCAGGGCGTTGATCGGCATCACGGCACGCCGCATCGAGCTGGGCCTCACTCGCGGGCGTGCCCTGCTGCAGCACCTGTTCGGCCAGCTGCGGGCCCCACCAGCGTCCCTGCCGGTCGATGTAGAACGCCGCCAGGCTGTAGCGGTGGGCATTGGCACCGCTGCGCAGACCGGCAGCCACGGTGGCCGCCGAACGAACCGACACCGGGTGTTCCCCCGAATCGCCGCCAAAAATCAGGCCGACACGGATCGGCGAAGGGCTCTCGGGCAGGCTCATCGGCGACGGCAAGCGGCCGCAGCAGCGACCGACACAGGGGTCAGGCCAGTGTGCCGCTCAATGAGAACGCGCGCACCTGCTCGATGCGGGCAGCGACCAGATCGCCGGGCTGCCACATGCCTCCTTCAGGCCGGGCCGCCGGGACAAACGTGAGCCGGTTGGTGCGGGTGCGGCCCATCACCTGATCGGGATCCTTGGGATTGGGGCCCTCCACCAGGATCTCCTCGATGCGACCGGCATAGCGGGCGCTGCGCTGCTTGGCCTTGGCCTCCACCAGGGCATTGAGCTCCCGCAGGCGCTCAACCTTGACCGCCTCGCTGAGCTGATTGGGCCAGTCGGCCGCCGGGGTGCCCGGGCGCGGCGAATAGGCGGCGGTGTTGACCTGGTCAAAGCCGATCTCCTCGATCAGATCGAGGGTGCGGCGGTACTGGGCATCGGTCTCACCTGGAAAGGCCACGATCACATCGGCGCTGATGGCCGCATCGGGCATGCGCTCGCGGATGCGCTCGATGATGCGGCGGTAGCGGTCGATGGTGTAGCCGCGCGCCATCGCCCGCAGCACCGCGTCATCGCCGCTCTGGAAGGGGATGTGAAAGTGCTCGCAGACCTTGGGCAGATCGGCACAGGCGTCGATCAGCCGCTCGGTGAAATAGCGCGGGTGGCTGGTGGCAAAGCGGATGCGCTCGATGCCCTTGACGTCGTGCACAAAACGCAGCAAATCGGTGAGGGTGTGCTGGCGCCGCCCCTCGGGGGTGATACCGGGCAGATCGCGCCCATAGGCGTCGATGTTCTGGCCGAGCAGCGTGATCTCCTTGAACCCCTGGGCCGCCAGACCCTCGATCTCGAGCCTGATCGCCTCAGGCAGGCGCGACTGCTCACGGCCGCGCACCGAGGGCACCACGCAGTAGGTGCAGCGCTCGTTGCAGCCGTAGATCACATTCACCCAGCCGCACACCGCGCTGTCGCGGCGGGCGGTGGTGATGTCTTCGAGGATGTGGTGTTCATCGGTGGCCACCACCTGTTGGCCCTGCTCCACCTGGGCGAGCAGGGTGTCGAGCCGGTTGGCATGCTGGGGGCCCATCACCAGATCGAGCTCGGGCACGCGCCGCAGCAGCGATTCGCCCTCCTGTTGGGCCACACAACCGGCCACCACCAGGGTGAGGTTGGGGTTGGTGCGTTTGCGCTGGGCCTGCCGGCCCAGGTAGCTGTAGACCTTCTGCTCGGCGTTGTCGCGGATCGTGCAGGTGTTGTAGAGCACCAGATCAGCCTCCAGCTCGGCCGGCGCCTCGCGGTAGCCCATCGCCTCGAGGATTCCGGCCATGCGCTCGGAATCGGCCTTGTTCATCTGGCAGCCGAAGGTGGTGATCCAGTAGCTGCCCCGCTGCGCTGAGCGCTGGCTGGGCGCCGCCGTGGCGGCGGCGGTAAGCGGTGTCGCCGTCATCGGTCCAGTCTCCCGCATCGGCTGGGCGCCAGGTGGCGATGGCCAGCGGCAGCAGCACTCGCCAGAGTGGATCGGCACGCCGACGCCACTCCGCCTGCCGTGAAGCTCAACCTGCATCGCCTGCCGCTCACCAAGGCGGTGCCGCTGGCGATCAGCCGGGGCAGCAGCAGCGGCGTGCACCACCTGGTGCTCGAGCTCAGCCACGGCGGCATCACGGGCCTTGGCGAAACAGGCGGTTTCGACACCGGCCATCGTCGTTACAGCACCGAAGCCATCGCTGCAGAGCTGCAACAGCTGGCACCGCAGCTGGAGGGGCTCGACAGCGCCGACGTCCTGCTGCGGGAGGCCGGGCTGGTCGGCATTGGGCCCGGGGGCGATGGGCTGCCGGCCGCCGGGGTCGAGGCCGGAGGGCTTGTG
>Ga0194130_10007965_pt1 | contig 11472 bp, 7 predicted proteins | sample TA2KigsurfametaG_FD_160084 | JGI IMG/M metagenome (GOLD analysis project Ga0194130, IMG submission 160084) | Freshwater microbial communities from Lake Tanganyika, Tanzania - TA2015050 Kigoma 12 surface | ecosystem: Environmental > Aquatic > Freshwater > Lake | place: Tanzania: Lake Tanganyika... | reverse complement strand
AAATACTTCCACGAGTTAGTTGGATCTATTTTAGCTAAAGAATTTCTCGCAAATCTTAAAGAAAAAAACACCGAACTTATTCTTATCAACAACACCGATGATAAAATGCCTGAAACGGCTGAAAGACTTGGTACGTTCTCGGTATTTTGTCGCAGCACTCATGGCTCCCCAGATACAAAATTCTCTGAGCTTTTTGGAAGATTTAAAGCATCTAGAAATCTTGATGATTTTTGCGGAGAAAGTGATGCGATAGGCCGCTACGTAGAAACCGAATGCAGCATAGAATTACTAACCTCAAAAATACAGGGCCACAAAGTTAACATGACCGTGAGCCAAAATTTAATGTCAGAAACATCGATATCTGATGATGAGTTTAAACGTTATTCACAAGGCTTAAGAGAAGAAACCGAGAACTTAATAAAAGCTCAAAACCAACTAAGAAAACTCACACAAAGAATGAGCGCGCTCAGACGTAGATAAAAACATTTTTTACACAAAAAAGGGCACTTTTACCAAGTGCCCTTTTTCAATTTTAGATCTTAATTAATTTGATTTAAGCCACGACCGTAAATTCTCTGCCAACGGCGCTAATGCTGCCGACTGCGTTGATAACAATCCGTTTGATAAATAATTTGTCACTGCAAGCAAGTTACTCATCGCTTTATACGTGGAAAAAGCATCATCAACCTGAACAAACGACAGTAAATTAATTATTTTGCCAAGCGTTTCAACAAACAATGATTTAACCTGCTCAGTAGGTGTTACTACTTGCGCACAACTAAACACCAAATCCTTTAACGATTCTGAAAAATCTACCCCATTTTTATCTTGAATTGCTTTTTTAGTTTGCGCGTACAACGCATCTAAATCTGATGTTAATTTAATAAGCCCAACTTCGTCATTAAACGATTTAAGCCCCTCTCCATTTGCTGCCACCACCACAAGGTCAAAATCTTTATCCGTCAACGTTGTTACTGGCTGAACAGGCGCTACTTCAACCACAGGAAGAACTGCTGGCAAAGCTGCTTGAACAACAGGTTGCAAAGGAGTCTGAGCTATTGGTCCAACAGCAGGAACAACTGGTCTTACTGCAACTGCCGAATCAGAATTAGCAGCAACCGATGCATCAGGCAACGCAGCTAAAGAATCCTTGCTCTCTTGAGTTGCTGTATTTTGCTGAGAGGCAAAAATCGATGTATCAACATTATGTGCGTCAACATCGTCTGCCGATGTCATCAATTCACCTTCAGTCAATTTCTCATCAGCAGCCCCTTGATCAATCACTGCAGCCTCATCAACTGACTGCTGCAACAATGACGCCTGAGCCGCCTCTTGTTGCAGAATCAAAAGCAAACGCTTACGACTCTCAACACCCGTCCACAAATCTTCAGCCGAAATACCAGTAATAGCCATAACCAAATCTTTAAGAGACTGCAAATCAACCATTTTCGTCCTAAACGCAAGTGACGCTAGTTCATCTTGTAAAAAGTCATTAACCGACCGCTCATACGAATAAACCGCAGAGCCATCATCCAGCCGTCCAACAACTCCATCCGAAACGTCCTCAGAACCGTCAGCTGAAGTTTGCACAGAGGCAGACTGCTGCGCTGTACTAACTTGTGTTGCAAGTTGCTCTGCCTGTGCAGCTGCGGCTGATCCGGGAGCAACTACCGATACAACAGCTGAAGCACCCGCAACATCAACGGTATTACCTACCGCTTGAAGCGATTTTTGCTTCATCATATTTTTCAAATCAAAATTTGCTCCAAATCCAGCTCGACGATCGAACTCAAATGTTCGCAAAACATTATTCATTTCTTTTTTCTTAGCCGAAAGCAATTTTTTATTATTCAAATATGTTTCAGTAGCCTGCTTATACTGTGCAGACGAATCCCCAAACCTAGCAAGCGCATCACGCATATTTTGTTCTTGCACAAGCACATTCTGATCATACACCTTAAGCGCACTGGTATAAAAAGAAGAACCACTTGGAACCATATAATATTTACCTGCCGCATCTTTAAACTCGACAGGCCCCTCAGTCATACTCACCACACGAGCTGCTCGAGATAAATCTTGATTTGCTCTCATCAAAATAGAAATTAATCGTAAATACGAAGAATCGTCATCAAAAAAACTATCATCAAAGTGATACTGCTTGTCTCCATCAAATGGTGTATTCAAAAGATTTGAAAGATAATCCAAACAATATGCCAAATAAATAACACCCGGAACCTCAACTATTTTTAATAATTTTTCTTCCGAACCAACCGGGTATATGCCAACCTCTTGCCCTCGCGCTTCTCGCCTACGCATTTCACTTACAAGCTTATCTAAAGCATCAATCTTAGCATTTATCATCTGATCAGAAAGAACTTCACCCGCAGATTCAGCGGCATTATATGGCTCACTCATTGTTTTCGCCTGAGCGACAACCGCTTTAAATGAATTCATCTGCGCATCAAGCGATGACAAAACTGCAGACACTTCATTTCCCACTAACGAAACATAATCATTCAAAATTTGTTTCATAGCTGCTTGCGGAAAATAACGAGCATAATCATCAACTCCTCCAACAGACGCATCTGCTGATGCAGAAATTCGATATCGCGAGTCAATCATAACGTCACCAACCTTGGAGGAAACAAATGAACTGGTGTATTTTTTTACAAAATCAATGTACTTAGAAAGAGCATCGACTCGAGCTGGGAGTATTTTATTTTGTAAAAGATCAAAATCTATATCCTTGTAATACCCACCCATCCCCATCGCATATTCTGGTAAAACCGAACTGTCTTGCATGCCAATCGGAGACGAATCAGCACCCTTAAGATCTTGTGTTTCCCCTGTTCCATAGGTAGTAACAATTGGTTCAATTCCAACAAAAAGCTCACCCGAAAGCCGACGAATTAAAAAGAACAATTTCATGGTATCTGTAAATGTCTGCGATCCATCTTTCCACAAAATTTTTGGCGCCAACTCTTCGATCATTCGTAAACGAGCTATAAATGAATCGACATATTCTCCTTCAGTTCCTGATGCTTTCATTTTAGCCAAATCATCAACGGCCATTCCATAGCCACGCACTCTGCCATACAATAAATCAATATCCGAAACGGCAGTTTTTGTTTTTTTATCAATTACTGACTGATATTCATAAAAATTAACTTTAATTTTAAACAGATTCAACATCATTTTAAGCGGCTGCGGCAGGATGGACAAAAGCAACTTACCCAAATTAATGTCCTGCATATACACGATCTTATTCAAGTCCCATTTGCTTGGAACTGTCTCACCGTTATTTGCTGCAATCGTACGCTTAATATCGGGTGTTATTTTCAACCGTTGGATCAACTTTGTAAGTTCGGTATAAATATTTTCAACTCCTGGATATTTTGCGCCATCTTTAACCGAAGTGTATGTCCAACTTGCAGCTGAGGCAGTTTGTGTCTTATCAGTTGTTTTTATTGGCTGAACCTTAGAAAAAGAATTTCTAAATGCTGTAGAAATAAGAAGCAACACCTTCATAGAGAAAATACCCATAGGGTCGAGCTGAGTAAAATTAAGAAACCTATTCCACGTCGGATTAACAACATTCGCCGAAAACAATGTCCCAAGAACCTTTGGAATCAAAACAACAAATGGTTTTGAGCGAAAATCAACCCTATAAGACTTATTATTCATCGTCATTGATGCCGGAGAAATCTGACCTCGAACTGGTCGAGAATAGTATTTCCCTGAAACCTCACTGCGAATAAATCCAAGAGGTTGAGTTAAATCATCGCCAGCTCCACCAAATCCAAAGTCATACACTATCCCAACGTTGCCGCCTTTCCACTGCTTATTCCAGCCGGTTTCGCCAAGCTGGGCAATTCCTTTTGAAGAAGGAACCTGAGTGTCTTGAGTTGTTGTTTTTACGCCACCCAATTTTCTTAAAGCATCCTTTTCTTTTGCAACAAGCGCACTCCACTGTTTTGATGGATCAACCAATATCGATAGCTTTTGATCCATATAATTTGATTGCAACATCTGCTTAGCTGCTTGCTCAAAAAAACCAATTACAAACATCGCCAAGGGAGCCACAACCGAATACAAGCTATCAACAGGATTCATAACCACATTTTTGCCAATATTTGCTGCAATTTTAATTCTTTCAGACAAAGCACCAGCTTGGCCTAATTTTGCAAACTCAGCAGCCTCTTTATTAATTTTTGCTATTTCTTCATCTGTTAACCTCGCCGTTCCAGTTCTAACAACCTGAGAAGCCTGAGCTATTTTACTACCCTCAACTACACCAACCGCTGTAGCCTCTACACGAAAAAAATTCCAACCCAAAAACAAAATTGCGCTCAAAAACAAAGCTCTTTGCTTACTCATGAATTTCCTAGCTTTTGTAAAAAAAAAACGACTCGCGCCAATCGTAATCAAACAAAAAAAAAGAGTGCAATAACTTTAATAATTGACGCTTCATCAAAAAAGTAATTCTAGTTTTCCTTAAACGGTTCTAGCCACAAGACTGTTTTACGGGTATAATGCCAGGGTGGTTTTGTGTACCAATTTTTTAGACTGGACACATCAAATATATTCGAGAGCAATCTAGGAGCTTAAGCTATGGCCTCTCCGCTTCATGAACAAACTTCGCACCTCACGAATGAAAGTGAAGTGAGACGTGCAAAATTGGAACAAATCCGTCTTTCTGGAAGAAATCCATGGCCATCATATCTTCCGACAAATTCAACATGTGCTGAGCTTTTAACAAAAGAAATCGCGCCTAGCGAATCTGGCGCTGACCATATTTTCTCAGTCGCAGGAAGAATTATTGCTCGCCGTGAGCATGGAAAATCACTCTTTGCTGTTATCCAAGACAGATCTGGATCCATTCAGCTGTATCTAAAACAAAATACGGTTGGTGAAAAAAACTTTCACGAATTTTTATCTCTTGTCGACACTGGCGACATTATTTGGATCACAGGAACATTATTTCTTACAAAAACGGGCGAAAAAACAATTGATACCCAAAAATGGGAACTCTTGAGTAAATCATTGCACCCTCTTCCCGAAAAACATCACGGACTTTCTAACGTTGAACAACGATACCGTCAACGGTATCTAGATCTTATTAGTAATCGAGAAACCTTTGATAAGTTTGTTAAACGATCAAAAATTATCCAAAACATCAGATCAGTGTTAACTGAAAAAGATTTTATTGAAGTTGAAACCCCTATGCTTCACCCCATTCCTGGCGGTGCGGCAGCTCGGCCATTTGTAACTCATCATAACGCATTAAAAAGTGATTTTTATCTTCGAATTGCCCCTGAGTTATATCTAAAAAGACTCGTCATCGGCGGCATGGAACGGGTGTTTGAAATTAATCGAAACTTTCGCAACGAAGGCGTTTCAACAAGACATAATCCAGAATTTACCATGATCGAATTTTACATGGCTCATGGTGATTACAAGACAGGAATGGCACTTACCGAAGAATTACTCGAAAGAACAGTCACTCAAACTATTGGTAAATCAGAAGTTGAATTTGGACCATTTACCATCAACTTTAAAGGCCCATTCCAAAAACTCACCATGAAAGAATCTCTCGTTTCTGTTGGAAACCTGAGCGAAAGCGAAATTTCTGCAGAGCAAATTGATGCAACAATGAAAAAACATGGTGCAAGCCATGCAAACACACAGGCTTCTTATGGCGAAAAAATCACCGCGCTATTTGAAGAACTTGTCGAAAAGAAACTCATTCAACCAACATTCATCACAGGATACCCACTCGAAACTTCACCGCTTGCAAAAACGGATGATCAAAATCCTTCAGTTGCTGCACGATTTGAGCTTTTTATCGCGGGAATGGAACTTGCAAATGGATATAGCGAGCTTAATGATCCTATCGATCAAGCAAATCGCTTTAAACAGCAAGCAAGTGCTCGCGACGGTGGAGACGCAGAAGCTCATTTATATGACGCAGACTACATAACCGCACTTGAATATGGCTTACCACCTACCTCTGGCGTTGGGATTGGAATCGATCGACTTGTTATGTTTATCACCAATACCACATCAATCAAAGATGTAATTTTGTTCCCAACGTTAAAAATTAAACATGATGAGTAAAAATATGGCGACAACTCTTTTATTTGTAACCGAAAAAGAAGCAATTTTTGACCAGGTCAATGAATTCTTCAAAAAACATGCTCCTCAGATTGAATTAGTTTTCAAAACCCCTCAATGGCATGAACTACAAAGCCTTGAAGAAGAACGTGTCATTCAGCACAAAGCAATGCGTGCATGGAACCACTTCAAACAACCATTAATTGTTGAAGACTCTGGATTTTACTTCAAACGATATCCAGACTTTCCAGGAACACTTTCTGAATTCGCGCTTTCGGGCCTTGCTCGAGAAGGAATCAATAAACTCTGTCGAGCAGACAACCAGGCAACTGCATTCAGCTGGATTGGCTATATTGGACAAAGTAACGCTGACTGCTATTTTAACTCTCGAGTTGAAGGATACATCCTTGATGAATTTGCTCCCGCAACCCAAACCAACTTTGATATGATGCCGATCTTTCACCCAGAAGGATCTACCAAAACATTGCAGCAACTTATTGGAAATGATCGCGAGTTACAATTTTCTCCACGACTCAAAGCATGTAAAAAATTTATAAACTGGTACTTTGACCTTCCGGAGGATGTGTAAACATGCAACAAAAAGTGTATTACGTTACCTCAAACCGAGGCAAAGTAAGAGAAGCAAAACGACTTACCGCAAATGAATTTACATTAATTAAAATCATCGATAAAAATGCCGAACTCGAAGAAATTCAAACATTTGACGAAAAAACAGTCATTGAACACAAAGCTCAACAAGCATGGAACGCAGTTCAAGGACCGTGTCTTGTCGACGATGCTGGTTTTTATCTCAAAAAGTATGGCTTTTACCCTGGAACACTTGCAAAACCAACAGCCATTAGTCTTGGCTGGGAAGGCATTTATCGATTAATCGATGACGATAACAGAGTCACCATTTATTGCAGGATTTGCTTTACCGAAGATGGTATTAATTTTCATCACTTCAGAGCTGATACCGAAGGAGAAATCATTACTCCACCATCACTAGAATTACTCAATTCTCGTGGATTTGCTTCGATATTTAAACCATCTGGAAGCAAGTACACTTACCTACAGATGGCAGGCAAGCAAGAAGCAAATGAATACTATCACCGAACCAAAGCTCTTAAAAAATTTTTCACCTGGTACGAAGAGCAAGTTCGACAACGTGGCGTTACCTATGTTGCTGATGATTCAGGAAGTTTTAACGACTAATGATCACCATCCAGGGCCTTAAGTTTCGCTGGCACTTGCAAGAAGCAGAGCCAAATGAAATTACACAGCTTGCAGCCAAACACTATTTAACAATACCAATTACCCACGCTTTATTCACGCGTGGGTATACTTCTTCAGAAAAAATTTCTGAACTTCTTTCATTCGACTCGCAGCAACATATCGCCGATCCTGCACTTTTAAAATCATGCGATCAAGCAGTAACTAGAATTTTAAGCGCAATCGAAAAACAAGAAAAAATTCTTATTTTTGGCGATTACGACGTTGATGGAATAACATCTACATCTCTGATGTTGCTTGCGCTCATCCCCTTGAATGCAAAAATAAATTTTTTCTTACCTGTCAGAAAAAAGCATGGCTACGGCCTCTCAGAATACGCCGTTGAACAAGCACACAAAAACAATTATTCACTCATAGTTACAGTCGACAATGGGATTAGCGCATTCCCAGCGGCAGAACTTGCAAAAAAACTTGGGATTGATTTAATCATCACCGATCATCACAAGCCGCACAAAGATCTTCCTCCCGCATACTGCATCGTCAATCCACAACAAAGTGACTGTCTGTTTCCACACAAAAATCTTGCTGGCGTTGGTGTTATCTTCAAAGTCATTTCGCAGCTGTACAAAAAAATAGGAAAAGAATTACCCCGAAAAATTTATGAATTACTCATGCTTGGTACAATTGCCGACGTAGTTCCCCTCATTCATGAAAATCGTCACTGGGTACTACACGGACTATCACTGATTAATGAACAAAAAAGCGAATCAATAGCTCGTCTTCTAGAAAACGCAAACCTGGCAAAAAACAGAATTGGGGCTCGCGATATTGGATTTATGGTCACTCCACAAATCAACGCACTCGGAAGATTAGATGATCCTCGCGATGCAGTAAAATTTTTAATCAGTTCAGATCCAGAAGATGTTGCACGAGTTGGAGACATCTTAAAAAAAATAAATGAAGAACGTAAAAAAGTTGAACGCGATATTTACGAAGAAATTGAAATTGCCATCAAAAAAAAATTGTACGATCTTTCAAAAGAATTTGTACTGATCGCAGGAAACAACGCTTGGCCAGCAGGTGTAATTGGTCTTGTTGCTGGAAAATTAACTTATTCTTACGGAAAGCCAACTTTTTTGTTTCACCTCACCTCAGAGGGAATTGCAAAAGGTTCGTGCCGTTCTGTCAAAGGACTCGATCTTTTTTCCATTCTTGAAGCCAATAAAGACTTGCTTATTTCATTTGGAGGTCATAGTGCTGCAGCTGGACTTTCGCTGAGACAGAATGATTTATCTGAATTCAAAAAAAGAATCTCACAAACTATTGCCAGCAAGGTTTCACTTGAAGATCTGCAACCACAAATTATCGCCGATGCACCACTTGAATTTTGTGACATCAATAAAAATTTAATAAAAGACCTTGAACGACTTGAACCTTTTGGCATGGGAAACGAAGAGCCTATTTTTGTAATTCACGATCTTTCACAGGTTAAACCACCAAAACTTATGAAAGACAAACATCTCAAAGTCACCGCATTCTCGCAGGGAATTATAAAACCTATCGTCTTTTTTAATAGACCAGAATTATACGATATTTTCAAAAATCTAGAAGATAAGCCATTTAGTATCATCGGAACTATAACTCAAAACGAATGGAACGAAACAACATCTACAGAAATAATCGGTATTGATGTAAAAATCTAGAACGTAGTCACGAATTTTTCATTTAATCCCCAACAGTTTCTGCAATAGTGAGAAATGCTTTGAAATTAAGAAGCTTTTTATCAAAGCGAGAAAACAGGCGCCTAAAAAGTTTAAATTTTAAGAAAAACCACTCTACAAGATTTCGTTTTTTATAAAGCTCTGGATAGTAAAATTCATGGGCTAGAACATTTGATTTACAGGAGCGCAGTTCTTGGCTTAAAAAAAACTCTAAAGCTTCCGGATCCATAGGGTTTGCTCGCAAGTAATTGCGTCTTAAAACGATTTACAGCTAGAGACGCTGCTTGAGTAATGTTGTGAAACGCGCCAGAGATTATTTCAATATTTAGTTGATATCCCAGTGCATCAACAAGCACATGAATCTTTGAAGTACAACTTTTAATCGATACCTAAAATGGGACAAAGCTACACCAAATTATCATCCTTTTTTGCAAGCTTGCGGCTATACTTGGGACGAAAACTCAACAAAATCTAACTTAAAATTCAATAAGAAAACTTAAAATACGCATATTCCTTGTTTTTTTAGGTAAAAAATAAAAAAAACACTATAAAAAATAGTTGTGTACAAAATAAAGGTATAAAAAATCTAAATTCAAAGCGATTTAATAAAATGAAAACGATCAAAAAGATTCTTTTTTTAGTAACACTTTTTTCTTGTGTGCCTCAACTGTTCTCTGGGGGCGAGGACGATACTTTCTCTGGGGGCGAGGACGATACGCCACAATCATCGTATGATCAATCTATGTTTGAAGAACCTTTAACTGATTTCAAGGTCCCTGCTGACTTTGTACCTGTCGACGAAGCCATGCTTGAAGCCTTTCAACGCCTCGAAAAAGCCATGGAAAACTTTCCTGACCATATTCCTGGTCTCGACGAAGCCGTTGTTTTCATGCCTGATCCTATTCCTGTTTTGCCACCTAACCCACCTCGCTTCCGGCCTGGTCAAAAAAAGGCACTTAAAGAATCGACTTCCCAAGCCAGAGGTTTTAAAGTAGCTCTTGCAAGTGCCTTGAAAACGCAAGAATCAGAAGAAGATTATGAATCAGAAACCGAAGATGAAGTGACACCCCAACAGGCCACCGGCAAAAGAAGAAAAACGTTTAAAAGAGCTAGAGTAGAAGAAGAAGATGATGATGATTATGATGAAGATGATGATGAAGAAGAAGATAGTGATGATTATGAACTGACACCCCAACAGGCCTCCGCTTCAAGAAGAATCAGTGTTAAAACAGCTAGCGGAAACGGAGAAATAGACATAACCGCTGGCGCCCGCGAAAAACCCTATGTATGTCCTACATGTAATAAGAGATTCACGACTAAGGGTTCTCTGACAATACACGAAATAATTCACACCGGCATAAAACCCTATGTATGTACTACTTGTGGTAAAGGATTCACGACTAAGGGTTCTCTGACAATGCACGAAATAATTCACACCGGCATAAAACCCTATGTATGTACTACTTGTGGTAAGGGATTCAATCAAAGCGCTCATCTGACATCACACGAGATAATTCACACCGGCGAAAAACCCTTTGTATGCACTACATGTGGTACAGGATTCACGCAAAAAGGTCATCTGAAAAGGCACGAAATAATTCACACCGGCATAAAACCCTATGTATGTACTACTTGTGGTGCGGGATTCTGGCAAAAAATTCATCTGACATCGCACGAAAAAACTCACACCAGCGAAAAACCCTTTGCATGTAGTATGTGTGATAAGACATTCCCGAGAAGAGATAATCTGACAAAGCACGAAAGAATTCACACCGGCGAAAAATCCCATGTATGTACTACATGTGGTAAGGGATTCACGCAAAAAGGTGATCTGACAAAGCACGAAAGAATTCACTCCGGCGAAAAACCCTTTGTATGTCCTACATGTGGTACGGGATTCACGCAAAAAGTTCATCTGAAAAGGCACGTAACAACTCACTCCGATATAAAAAAACCTACACGGTGATAACTTTTTACGTTTTCGTTGAAGCATTTGAGGCGTAGATGAAAAACGAAAGGCTGCACCTGAAGAAAAGTTGCTTGAGTAATGTTGTGATAGGCGTCAGAGATTATTTCAACCCTTAGTTGATATCCAAGTGCATCAACAAGCACATAAATCTTTGAAGTACAACTTTTAACCGATACCTAAAATGCGACAAAGCTACACCAAATTATCATCCCTTTTTGCAAGCTTGCGGCTATACTTGGGACAAAAACTCAACAAAATCTAACTTAAAATTCAATAAGAAAACTTAAAATACGCATATTCCTTGTTTTTTTAGGTAAAAAATAGTTGTGTACATAATAAAGGTATAAAAATCTAAATTCAAAGCGATTTAATAAAATGAAAACGATCAAAAAGATTCTTTTTTTAGTAACACTTTTTTCTTGTGTGCCTCAACTG
>Ga0194130_10007963_pt1 | contig 11473 bp, 12 predicted proteins | sample TA2KigsurfametaG_FD_160084 | JGI IMG/M metagenome (GOLD analysis project Ga0194130, IMG submission 160084) | Freshwater microbial communities from Lake Tanganyika, Tanzania - TA2015050 Kigoma 12 surface | ecosystem: Environmental > Aquatic > Freshwater > Lake | place: Tanzania: Lake Tanganyika... | reverse complement strand
CCAGGGCCAGACCTCCGGTGTATTGCCCACACTGCGGCGTACCGATGCGGATCCTTGCGGTCAGAGTCCAACAGCACACGCCCCTGCTCTGCTGAAGGAAACGGGCTGAGCAGCGACATATTCCTATCGATAACCCCTACTTGGATGTCAGGCCATCCGCAAACGCAAACGCCGAAAAATGGCCTGCCGCTTTGCTGCGCCCCTATGCTGATGGCAGCAATACCGACCCAAGCATATGCCAGCCATGATGAGCATAAATACTTACCGCTGAATGGAAGCAAACCTGTAAAACGGCCCGACCTTTCTGCAGTATCCTCAAAACCCTAGAGCTGAGGGCTGGTCCAACTGCGGATAGATCGTGGCTTCGCACGATCTATCCTTATTCGTTAGGTGGGCGCGTGTTACGCCAGGCTATAGACTAGCCAATGCCAGAACTCATCAGACCATTTAGCATCCAAACCAATGTGGCAGCGAAGAACTTATCATGATTGTGCGTCTGAGCTTGAGCAGGCGAGTGATCGATTTCGCGAGGCAATCGTTCGTCGGCAGACGGTCGATTCACAAGAAAACACTCTCGAGTTGGTGAGCTCGTCAAAAGACGGTGCCGATCTGCTGAAGATCCTCGCTTTGTCAGTCCGACCAGAACAGGACTTCGGGCTCTTACCAAATTCCAATACGGAAGTTGGAACGTTGGTAAGCAATGCAAACTCTAATGAAACTCATTCGGCACTCACTGGCTCTACGACTCCACCTGTTATCGTTCCTGGGGCCAAGCCGCTAGGACTCAGAGAGGCACTAAACAAAATTGCACACATGGATCCTCGGCCAGGCAAGTCCTCATTTGCTGCCGATCACCTACGCCATGAAATAGTGCTGACAGGAGAGAAGAGTGGGCACAATTGGATCGCCATACTTGACATTCCTAGGCTATGTGAAGCCATCAAGGCCCTGCCAGATAGGAACATAGAAGCCTTAGAGGAGTAGCCATTTGGAGTGCATACCTAGTCTCGATGACTTTCCGACTAAAGCCACCTAACATCCAGATTCAGAAGACGGGAGCTGGAGGTGGGTTCTAAGCTGAAATCCCTGCCCGCTTCTGATCTGGAGCGTTCGAAGGATTAGATTAGTCAGACTGCGCACCTTGACCTACATTCGTGCTTGTGGCTGATCTGGTCATCCGATCCCAGGCTGTGTATCGTATCGAACATGTGGTTATCGGACCCGCAATCCACTCCTATACTTGGCAGAATGCAGTCAAGGAGCCTTGCACTGCAGTGGTTTTCGAGTATCCAGCCCGATGCTGCAGTGTGGTTTGCGGAAAAGAAGGGACCTCTCGGCGTGGTTCTCGGAACTTCCCAATACATAGTTAGACTTCACTTGACAATTCATAGAGCTGAAGACCACTTGACAAGCCAGCAAGCCTAGGCTATATTTACTAATTATCCTTGACAGTGCGCATTTTGCTCCTATGAAAGGAAGAATATCGGCAAATCTCGAAAAAATCTTGAGGTCTCCGCAAGGCAGCTTCCAGCTTCGACGTGTGTTGACCAATCAGGCCGACGAACCAGTTCAGGTTGGCGAGGTTAAATTTATTGTTCGGAAGATTGGCCAGGTCGCCAGTGCGCTGCCAAGCACAAACAAGAAGCCATAGAGAGCCGAGATGAAGTGATTCTATGAATATAGCGTTTCCTGCGCTACTATTGTTTTTACTTGTTCTACCCGGAATCACGCTTCGATATACATATCTTAAAGGCTTTTGGAGATGGAATAGCCCGGTTTCGTTTCAGTCAATATCCGATGAGGTTGCATTTAGTCTCGTTTGGGCCGCTGTCCTCCATCTCATTTGGTGTTTTCTAGTTAACGTTTTCGGATTTGGGAAACCAGACTTGAGATCTATTCTGGTCCTCCTTGTGGGAGGCGGAGCAGGTAGGTCGGAGGATTTGCGATTAGCGATTACCGCAACAGTTGAGTCACCACTAAGAGTCACTGGCTATTTTCTATCGATCCTGCTTTTTTCGGGATTTATGGGCCTGCTCGCTCATATCGCAGTTCGGGCGTGGCGTCTTGATAGGAAAACGAAAGCTTTCAGATTTAAAAACGAATGGCACTATCTCTTAAGTGGTGAAGTTCTTGAATTCTCGGAATTCCAGCCATTCGAACGCGAAGGGATTGTCGATGGCGTGTATCTTTCGGCAATCGTAAAACATGGCAAGAACGATATCCTGTATAGGGGTATAGTAGCTGATTGGCTATTAGATGCAAAGGGTGACTTGGACCGCATATTGCTGCGAAGAGCCCATCGCCGCAAGCTTGAGGATGATCGGGCGCCAGGCCAAGCTCGGAACATTGAAAGTCCGGCTTATCAGGGTGATGACCGGTATTACGATATTGAAGGAGAGTTTTTTGTTATTCGATACCAAGAGATGACAACAATTAATCTTGAGTATGTATTCGTAGATGCGGACTCCTCGGCAAATCAGGACACAATCCTGAATTCCAAGTCTGCTTAAGAATGGCAAATGCCTTTTTCATCGCGGGCGCATCAAAAGTCTAACAATGCCATACACCTGAGCCGCCTCCAATGCATTTGCATTTTGCTTGTATGGCTCCCTGCGGCCAGGTGATGGCAAGCGTTATACCTACACTGGAAGCGACGCCTCTCTAAGGCATGCCAGAGATCCTTCTGACACTACCAAGCTACTTCCTCGAAGTGGAAAGTCGCCTAAGAAGATGCGATTGGTTGATTCATAATTTTCATAATTGCGATCCGGATGCCATTTATCGACCAGCACCCTATATATATCGACAAGAATTTGAGGGAGCAAAGTACATTGCTTGTATAGATCTCAATGTTATGCAGTATGCAGTGAATTGTGTGAAGAAACTCGGTTCTAATGATCATCGACGAGATGCGTGTGCCATGCTTCTCTTCTGCAGGTTTGCAAATATCGAGATTGAGCCAAGCCTTTCAATGTACGAGCGTATAAACCATGGGGTTGGGGACATAGAAGAAGCTCTTGATGAGTTGGCCATCTTTCGAGCTCTTGACAATGCCGATCCAAATCTCCTGGCAGAATATATGCTCGGCAATCAACTCTCGCTAGGTTGCGTTGAGGTTCCTGTAAATAGCGACCGTGAAATAGTAAGGAGTGGATTAACACGCTACAAAAGACTTGTTGACTGGGACTCGATCTATGTGCTGGTCTTAGGGGCAGTATCAGTGCATATTAACGACAAGGTGTCAGCGAGAAGCAAATTAGAGCACTTTCTAGATTGGATGATCACTAATTTTCGGCTATCTCTCCCGATTGTTGTATATGCAATTAGATTATTTGGCAAGAGCAGACTCGGAGGAATGATGAAGTTTAGATTGTCACAAACCCTTCCTGAAAGAAAGCGCGCTCTTGCAAATATGACTTGGGATTTGTATCTTGTGGATCGCTATCTCAGGAATTGGAGTAATCCAGATATAGGGAGGGAGGAAATCATGTTCACGCAAGATAAAGTTGTCAAGGAACTCCTAAGAACAGCAATTAAAATACAATATGCTGACACCAGCAGCCGATTCTCGGATTACCTGAATGAATCCCAATGTCAACGTTGCAACGAACTACTTTACACTGCTAGCTGCAGAAAGGACAGAGTTTACATGGGCAGTAATTGGAACCCTGAGTACAGGTCTGCTCTAATATTCAGTCTTGAAAAAGATTTAGGAGTCCTGTCAGAAGAGGTATAACGAACAAGGATAGATCGCGCGTAAGCCGCGATCTTATCCAGTTGTTGGACTAGCCCTTTGTCGCGATTGACCAAGAGCTTACGGTAGATAGATTGGCCCGGATTTCAGCTTTTGTTCAGGATTCTGCCTGGACCAGACATGCTGCCTTGGATGAGCACCGCCGCTTCTGATTGTGACGAGTCACTTTATCGCACGACAAAGCGCCTCAGGGGCTGACCTCTGGCGGCCTCCTCACCAGAACCAGGACTCCCTCCCCTCTCCGGCGGGGGAGCCTGAGGCGGCGAGGGTTGCGGGCCAGTCTCAGCCTCCAGTGAGGTCCGATCACCTGGCGGCAGAGGGCCGGATCGGAGATCATGGTCCGGAGGCGGACCAGGAAATCCTCTTCAGACATCGGCGCAACGGTGGAGGCCTCTTCATGGTTCCCACGGGCGGACAGAAACCACCATCCCGAGCCGGTAAGGCGTCAGTGTTGAAACCTGAGGCCGCACCGATCCGCATAACGCTTCAACTCCGCACGCTGAGAGGGTGGAGTCTCCACCCATGTTCTGGGGTTGTCTGCTCTTCCAATGGCGTTCAATACGCTCGTACATCCATTTGATCTCTCCAACCGGCCATCCTGGTTCGGTAGGAGTGCGGTTATCCCCTTCACGGGCTCTTCGGCGGGACTGCGATCATTTGGAAGTCATATCTACAACCCTCCAAATGACGACTGAGATCCGCAACTGGGCCATCATTGCGCAAGCCATGGAAGCACAAGGTGCTACTGAGAGTCAGATGTACGTTCGCGCCAAAGCCCTTGCCAATGGTGAGCCAGACCCCATGCCTACAAGCTTCCCTCCGGCCCCATTTACCATCTCGGAAGTTCAGCTTTAGTCAAAGTACTACCAGCAATGCCCCTTTCAAGGAGCTGATTGAGGTCTCCGAGAAGCTGGTGGAGGATGGCGCGTGGGAGCGCGAGCCCGCAAAGAGGCTCTATGAAGCGGTGTTCTAAGTATCTCTGACCGTGCATGGCCCGCCAGCTATGGCGGGCTTTTCTGTGGCCCTGCCTCAGCTTCCCAACTCTGTCAAACACACAAACGGAGCAGGACTGAAGAGAATGGTTTAATAATACGTTTCATTTGTGAAAGTTGATCGTGCATTGCCGATTTATCGCGAAACCTCCGAACAGGCCCTTCGAGTGGACAGGCCGCCATCATCTCTCAGCTGCACCACCCCAAGCTCCCTGCCTGCCACTCAAGGGCAGCGCTAGCCGAACTCGGATTCAAAGAGAAAGAATGTTCACATGGAAGTGCCATGTCTCCATGGTCAAAGCAGAGAATGTATTGCATTATACAATTATTTTCTTCAGCACTTATTATGCTTGCCTTTGCAGCGCCTTCAGCTACTTGTGTGAATTAACAGAAGGTTAAACTATGTCACTAAAGGTCAAAGATAGTCTCAAGGGGAAAATACGGGCTCGTTTCAAGAGCTATGGCTTTAGTAACCAAAAGATGTTTGCAGAAGAAGTTGGTTGTACGCGTGAAGTCATCAGCAGGTTTCTAAATGGCCATCCAATCAGTCGCAATTATTTTCAAGAAATCTGTCGCCTTTTAAGTGAGGAATGGCAAGACATAGCCGAGATGCCTGTCGAGCCAGCGGAACCTAGAAAAGAATTGACGAATGCGCCCGTGCTATCCGTTTTCTATGGCAGAGAGCGAGAAATAGCCCAGCTTCAAGAAAAGTTACTCGATTCCCAAACTCGCCTATTAGGAATCTTTGGAATAGGAGGAGTTGGAAAAACCACCTTAGCTCGCAAGTTAGTAGATGCTGTTATTCAAGAGTTTGACTATGTGATGTGGGTAGATTTACGAGAACCAAAGATGCTCAATGACACTCTGCTTAACATTGTTAAATTTCTCTCTGAGAATCAAGAAAATGATATTTCCAAGGATCTTCAAGAATCTATTAGGACTCTAATTCAGTACTTAACAAATAAGCGTTGCTTAATTATCTTAGATAATTTAGAATCCTTGTTGATTGCAAATAATAGCACCGGGCAGTTAAAGGTAGATTATGAAGAATATATCATTTTATTAGATCGGATCTGTCAGCCTTGTCATAAAAGCTGTTTCGTTATTACTAGCCGTGAAAGACCCAGTATTATGGATGTCCCCATGCAGGCCGTATATTTTGTCCGTTTACAAGGGTTAGACAAAGATAGTGCAAGAGACCTCATCAAGAGTCATAATAATGATTCAGAAACTAATAGCTTGATAGACTTATACGCGGGCCACCCCTTAGCTCTCAAGCTAGCTATTCAATTTATTAGAGTGTCAAATATTAGTATTCATCAGTTTATCGTCGAGGTACATAGAACCGGAAAAGTCGTTTTGTTTGACAGATTGAATCAAGTTCTTGATTGGCATTTCAATCGATTATCGATCGCCAGCAAAGAGGTCTTGTATTGGCTAGCAGTTAATCGTGAACCAGTATCTTGCGACACTTTAGCCGATGATATTATATCAAAATACAAAAGGCTAGTCTTTGAAACTATTGATCAATTGCATAAGAGATCATTAATTGAGAACACAGAAAACGAGGGATGCTTTACCTTGCAAAACGTAATTATGGAATACTTAACTTGTAGGTTTGTTAATACAGTCATTGATGAGTTTACAACTGGGAAATGTGATCTTCTGCATTCATTTGCTCTCATTAAAGCGACCTCAAAGGATTTCGTTAGAGATAATCAAATTAAGCTGATATTAAAACCGATTATTGATGCCCTGGAGAGCCCCTTGATTCAGATTCTAAAGATTTTGTCTATCGTAAGATCTTGTCCGAACGCCCAATCGGGCTATGCTGCCGGAAATCTTCTCAACCTTTTATGCTATCTGAGTAAGGATAGTGATCGCACGATTAGTAATCTTGACTTTTCAGGTTTGACCATTCTTCAAGCAGATCTACAAAACTACAATTTACACGTCGTTAACTTCAGTCATGCCTTCCTAAAAAAGTGTTTATTTACCAAGACACTGGGAAGTATTTTAGCATTGTCACTAAGTCCTGACGGTCGTTTGTTGGCAACAGGAGATGGCAGTGGCGATGTTTGTTTATGGGATCTCGAAACTCATCAAAAACACTTTACGGGAACAGGACACACCAACTGGGTTACTGGAGTTATTTTTACTCCAGATGGGAGAAAAGTATTGAGTAGTAGTGAAGACTGTACGCTCAGATTGTGGGATACTGAAACAGGACAATGTTTGAGAATCTATCGCGGACACGATAATTGGATATTGGCGGTTACCCTAAGCCCTGACGGTCATACAATTGCCACAGGAAGTAGCGATCTCACTATCAGGCTCTGGAACCTAGAAACAGGTGAATGTTTGAAGACTCTAACCGGTCACGATCGGTGGGTTTCTTCGGTCAAGTATACCGCTGACGGTCAGTTCCTTTTGAGTAGTAGTTATGACGGCTCGATTCGCCTGTGGGATAGTGCGACTGGAGACTGCCTCCGGGTCTTTTGTGGTCATACGCTTCCAGTTTTAGCGTTAGCACTAAGTCCGGATACTCGAACCTTTGCCAGTAGTGGCGACGACACAACCATTCAATTTTGGAATCTAAAGCATGAGCGGGCGGTAGCAACCACCAATGATGCTCATCATGATAGCGTTGGTGCAATAGTATACAGTCCAAACGGTGAGCTCTTGGCGAGCTCGGCGGCTGATGGAAAAGTTAAGGTTTGGGATGCATCAACTAATCATTGTCTTCATATTCTAGATGGCCATACGAATTGGTTGAAATCAGTAGCCTTTAGCCCTGACTCTAAAGCGTTAGTCAGCGGAAGTGGAAGTCAAGGACTTAAGGTCTGGGACACCAAAACGGGCGAATGTTTACAAACTTTTGCAGGAAAAGTAAATTGGCTCAGAAGTGTTGACTTCAGTCCCGATACTGCCACCTTAGTGAGTGGGGGAGTCGATGAAAAAGTACGAATATGGGACATTAAGACTGGTTTCTGCCTACAAACGCTGAAGGGTCACTCTGATGCCTTAAAGTCCGTGATCTATAGTCCGAATGGATTGCGAATAGCCAGCAGTGGCGATGATTATATGGTGAGGATCTGGGATGCTCAGACTTATCGCTGTTGTCTGATTCTTAGGGGCCATACCAATCGCGTACTCTCTGCTGTTTTCAGCCCTGACGGTAAAACCCTTGCAAGCGGGAGTGAAGACAACACTCTGAAGCTATGGAAAATACAAACGGGTGAATGCATTGCTACTTTGACTGGGCACGACCATTGGATACAGTCTGTAAGATTTAGTCCGGACGGCAAGGAACTGGTGTCTGGAAGTAGTGACTTCTCAATTGCTATTTGGGATATATCAAAGCCTCATCATATTAAAATGATTCGAGGACATACTGCAATGGTCAGATGTGTTCTCTACACACCAAATGGCCAACAGTTGATCAGTTGTAGTGATGATTGTACGATTCGAGTTTGGGATCGCACGAGTGGCGAGTGTGTGCGCGTGCTCATCGGGCATAGCAACTGGATATGGGAAATAGCCTTGAGTCCATGCGGTAAGACGCTGGTGAGCGGCAGTGAAGACAACAGTGTAAGGCTTTGGGATTTGGCAACGGGTAGCAGTCTTTGGGTGGGAGAAGATCATACCAATTGGGTTCGTTCAGTGGCGTTTAGCGCAGACGGACGATTGATCGCTAGTGGCAGCGAAGACGAGACGATTAAAATCTGGGAGGTAAAGACTGGGGCGTGTCTCAAAACCTTGCGCGTGCGGAAACCTTATGAAGATCTCGATATTACAGGGGTTCAGGGATTGACGGAGGCTACGCGAGATAGCTTGAAAGCTTTGGGCGCAATCGAGCGCTTGGATACACTGGTTAAGGAACGACTATAAGGACAAGTTCTGTAAGGGAGATTTGGGAATACCGCTAGAGCCTGTGTTGCTAAATGGTTTCATAATATCTAAATTTGACAACATAATAGTTTTTTTGGATACTTCTCCGACATTGTGCTTAATGATCATGAATTCCTGAAAAAGGCCAATGGAGGTCGGATCCAAATTCTGGTAACGGGCAAGGATTAGGGAGGCTCTGGTTAACCGAGGTCATTCGCGCAAAAATAAGGTGTAATTGCAGGTGGGGACTCGGGTCATAAGGAGCAAGCAGATTGGATTCGGCGATTAAGAGCAGATCACAGCCAAGAAGCGCACCAGGCGCTAGCGACTTCTGAGCGAGATGGAGAAGGTGATGCCGTACAAAGAGCTCTTTGATCTCATAAAGCTGCACTATCCCAAGATCATATCCAAGGGTGAACGGCCGCCCTATCCACTGGCCACCATGCTGCAAATGCATCTTCTGAAGCAGTGGTACTACCTCAGCGATCCAGCGATGGAGGATGTGCTGATCGAGGTACTGACAATGCGCCGTTTCGCGGTGATCGACATGAAAAGCGCTCGAATCCCTGATGAGAACCCAATTCTGGCGTTCCGTCATCTGCTGGAGAAGCACGATCTCTGAAAGAAGATCTTTGAGGTTGTGAAACCCACCTCCAGAGTCAGCACACCATTCGGCAAAGACCGACAGCCCTCGCACAATGCTTTTAAAAGTCGCACAAATCTGTTTTTTCCCGTGGCAGTTCTACGCACAGCTCCTGCTTACCGTTGACGGATCTCAAGAAAAAGCATTTCAATAGGTGCATTTCTTGAGTTCTAGTTCACATACTACCCGAGTAAAGACTATGCCATTTCCTCTTCTCATATGGCTTGTACCCACTTTGGTGGGTTCCGCCGCTGCTAAATTGACAGAAGCGTTAATGACTGACGATAGTGATGACAATAGTGGTGGCGGTAGTGGTGGCGGTAGTGGTGGCGGTAAACCGCCATCACAACCTACAAAAGCCTCTCCTCGCTAATGCAGATGCACATTTCACTTTGCCGTAGAATTTGCAGAAACTAACTAGTTAGACAATAAGGAGAGAGCGACACAATCCGTTGTTCCGTTCTCTCTTTTCTAAACTTTGAAAGAATATAATGTGGTATTCAGGGATGGCGATAACACGCTCTTAAGGAAGTTTGGCATCTGACCTCGCACTATCAGATGCATTGCCGATCGGAAATTGCGAATCTTAATCCTTCTCCCTTTCGTCAGATCTATCTATAAGAAATAGCGTCAACGCATCAGTTTCCTTTTGTGCGCAATTTTGAGTTTGCTAAAAAAACTAGTTGAACAAATCGATAGCAACACCCCTCGAGGAGTACACCAGCAATTCTAAAACGAGGAATATCTGCCACAAACTTTGCTGCCGCAAAAGGGTTTGAGAACAAGTAGCGCTGAGCATTTGTTTGTCTTATATCTAATAGAGATACTTGATATATAGTCGAGATCTCTGCCGTGTGGCTGGCAATGGCCATGTCGGTACCTCTGGGTGAAGCGCAAAATACTTGTTAAATCGGAATGGTTGATTCACTCGCGCTGCATAGCCGTGCACATGTTCCGGTTCCGCCCTGCTTATTGGAGGAATTCGGATCTACCCTGAAGCTCTCTTATAAGGAAACGCGAATTCTTTGACTACGTCACTAATTTGATGATTTACTTCGCCTTATTCATGGATCAGGCTCTCGAAGCCACCGAGACTCAGATGATCATTAAAGCATTCCCCGGAATACGCCGAATCTGCCCAGAAATAGTCATATTCGATTACAGGAGTCGGAGGGAGCGGATGGATCTGGCTGCCTTGGATTGTGGCAGGAGTGACAGCAGGATGTTGTCTCGAGCCGCCAAGCACATGGGCTTCAAGCAAGGTGATCTGTGAAGCAGGCGGGAAATCGGCTAACAATGCCATACACCTGAGCCGCCACCGCATGGTTACGCTCCTCGCCGAACACTCTTTGCGGCCAGGTGATGGCCAGCGTTAGCCGAATCTCTGCGAAGGGAGCCGGGCTGAGCGGATGAAGAGGATGCGCTCTGGCCTGAGATGTTGCTATAGTGGTGTTAATTGTGGACTGAGCGTGAACTTTACTTTCGACTGCGAACAAGAAATAGACGGTCGTTGGATCGCCGAGGTGCCGCAGCTACCTGGCGTCCTTGCATACGGGAGCACCTCTGCTGATGCAATGGCCAAGGCCGAGATCCTGGCCCTTCGTGTTATCGCTGATCGGCTTGAAAGTGGCGAATCTGAGCCAGTCAGTATCCGGTTCTCGCTTCCACTCCCCGCATGAGTAATTGGCCGTCAGCCAAAGCCAATAAAGTATTAGCGGCCTTGCATTCTATTGGATGGAGAATTAAGCGTCAGTCAGGATCTCACAAGACGCTTGAACACGCAGATTATCCTGACTACGTTTTTGCTTTTCATGATGGCGAGGAGATTGGTCCCAGAATGTTGTCTCGAATTTCCAAGGACACCGGCCTCAAGCCAGGTGATCTGTGACGCAGGCGGGAAATCGGCTAACAATGCCATGCACCTGAGCCGCCGCCAGATGATTTTCTTTCTTAGGAGTTTGCGGAAAAACCCGCAAATAGGGTCGAGTTCTCCCTCCACTGAGCACATATCTCGTTGTTTTCGACGTTTGGCAGGTTTCAGCTGTGTTTGAGGTGAGTTTTTGGGAGTTTTTGGGGCCAGTTCAACCACTGTTGCCTTGAAATTGGCACACCTCTGGGTAAATGGCCCCTCATGCCGCCTCCATGACAGGCTTGAGGATGTTGCTCAGACGGATCAGGTTGTAGGCGATCACG
>Ga0194130_10007961_pt1 | contig 11476 bp, 10 predicted proteins | sample TA2KigsurfametaG_FD_160084 | JGI IMG/M metagenome (GOLD analysis project Ga0194130, IMG submission 160084) | Freshwater microbial communities from Lake Tanganyika, Tanzania - TA2015050 Kigoma 12 surface | ecosystem: Environmental > Aquatic > Freshwater > Lake | place: Tanzania: Lake Tanganyika... | reverse complement strand
ACCAGAGCACCAAGAGCGGCAAGATCAATGCCACCGTTGGACCCAATGGTCCCTTGGGCGACCGCTGGCTGGGGTTCCAGCAGAGCGGTCCGAACCAATACGGGATCCATGGCACTCCGTCGGCCTGGCCGTGGACGGTGACCTCCCGCGCCGCCGTGACCAATGGCTGCGTGCGCATGCTGCATGAGCATCTGCGCAAACTGTTTGATCTGGCGGATGTCGGGACGCCGGTGATTGTGTAGCGTTGATGGGTGCAGCATTGATACTGCAGCGCTGATCGCCCATCCCCAAAAAACATTCTGGAGATCGACGGTTCTCCGGCTGAAAGTCGCAGTAACACTGGTACTTTGTGAGGCCCTAATGAGGCCATGGGCCTCCCTCGGCCCCGTTCATGTCCCCGGCTTCCCCGTCCCACCAACCTGCCGATCCCCAGGCCAGCACCACGCTCAAGTGGGCCAGCGATGGTGAACTGTCGTCCCTCGACCTTGAGCGGATCCTCGAGCGCTTGTGTGCCGTCGATCCGGCAGCCCAGCCGCTCACCGGCGCCCTTCAGGCCCAGTCCTGAGCTGGCTGCAACTGCCGGGCCAACGCCCGGGCCATGCCATCGCGACTGGCCAGACCCCGCAGCGCTTCGACGGGGAGGCCTGGATTGGGCAAGCCATGGGGCAGGGCCGCCGCCAAGGCCGACGGCACATCGAACACCGGCACTTGGCGTAGGCCATTGGGGGTGAGCTGGTCCTCCAGTTGGGCCAGTTGGGCCGACAGGGGCAGCCACACCAGATCACCGCGGCGGCAGTCCATCAGGCTGGGCATCAAGGCCGCTCCGGTTGGGCTGCGCGAGGGTTCGGCACTGAGGGCCCGCTGCAGGTCCGCCAGGGTCACCAGCCCCACCACCCAGGCCCCATCGGCCACCACCAGGCAATGGCCGTGGGCTTCCACCAGCTGGCGCAGGGCCAGGTGGGCCGGCAGCTCGGCCGGCAGCACCAGCGGGGCTTCCGGCTCAAAGGCTTCTCCCACCGGCAAGGCCGCCAGCTGGCGGCGGCGGTGCTCCTCCAGGGGATCGGGGCCGAGCAGCCCCGGATCCGCCAGCCCCTGCCAGCGCTCCACCAGGGCGGCGCTGAGGCCGGCCGCCGCCATCAGCGGCAACACGATGCGGATGTCGCGGGTGAGCTCAAACAGCAGCAGCAGCGCGGTGAGTGGCGCCCGGGCGCTGCCCGCCAGCACGGCCGCCATGCCCACCATCGCGTAGGCCGGCGGTTCGGCCACCGGCAGGTGCAGGCCGCTGGCACCGAGCAGCTGGCCGTAACAGTTGCCAAGCACGGCCCCGAGAAACAGCGAAGGGGCAAATCCCCCGCCCACGAAGCCGGTGGCGTTGCTGATGCCGGTGGCGAGCAGTTTCACGCCCAGCAACACCAGCAGGGTCAACAGCGGCACCCCGCCGTCACTGCCAAGCAGGGCTTCAATCGTGTCGTAGCCCACCCCCAGCACCTGGGGAAACACCAGGGCCATCAGGCCCACACAGGCTCCGCCCAGGGCGGTGGGCAGGCCTGGTGGCAACTGGGCCAGCCAGCCCTGCAGCCGTTCACTGCGGCCGGCGGCCAGCAGGCTGATCAGGGCCCACGACATCAAGCTGGCCACCAACCCAAGCCCCAGGTAGAGGGGCAACTCGAGCGGGGAGCGCACCTCATAGGCCGGCAGCCGCAGGATCGGCGTGTCCCCGAGCAGCAGCTGGGTCACGAGCGAGGAGGCCACCGCCGCCACCAGCACGGCCCGCAGGCTGGGGCGGCCCTGGACGGCGCTGAAACTTCCCTCAAAGGCAAAGAACACCCCTGCGATCGGGGCCTTGAAGCCCGCCGCCAGGCCGGCGGCCACCCCGGCCGCCACCAGCGCTTTTTGGCTCTGGGGCGAGAGCCCGCCGCGGAGGGCCACCCAGAGCCCGAGGTTGCCGCCGCTCTCCACGCTGGGGCCCTCGGGTCCGAGGGAGGCGCCGCTGCCCAGGCTCAGGGATGCGCCCAGCAACCGCTGCAGCGGCAGCCGGGGCTGGGCCGGCACCGCCCCATCCGCCATGGCCATCAGGCTGGGCAGTCCTGGGCCGAGGTCGCCGCCATAGCGGCGCAGCAGACCCACGGCCAGCCCCCCCAGCGTTGGCACCACCACCACCGGCCAGAGGCTGATCCACTCGGGGAGTGACGAGACGGGTAGGGGGGGCGGCTCGGGCGCTGCCGGCGGCGGCGGCAGAAAGCCCAGGCCCCCCAGCCCCACCTGCAGCAGGGCTCGCAGGGGCGTGCCCGTATCGGGCGGCAGGGCGGGCAGCTCGGGCGGGAGCTCGGGCGGCTGGTTGCGGCCGACGGTCAGCAGGCCCTCGACGAACGGCCCAAACAGCCCGTTGTTGATGAAGCCGAGCAACTCGTGGAAGCCCACCACGGCCAGCCCGGTGAGCACGCCCACCAGGGCTGCCCAGGCGAGCAGATTCCACTGGTAGGGGAGGGCGCGGGCCTCGGCTTCTGCCGGGGCCTGGTTCTCAGCGGGTTCGGAGGTGGTTTCAGGCTTCAGGCCGGACCGTTGCAAAGATCTCCTCCAGGATTTCTCCTGCCCCCTGGGCCTTGAGGGTGTGGGCCAGGGCGATGCCGATGGACTCGGGATCCTCCTGGGGCCCTCGGGCCTCATCGCGGATCAGACGCAGGCCATCGAGGCTGGCCACCATGCCGGTGAGGATCAGCTCGCCGGTGTTGTCGGGGCCTGCAAAGCGGGTGTTGACGCCGATCGGCACCTGGCAGCCGCCCTCCAACTCCCGCAGGAAGGCTCGCTCCGCCAGGCAGCGGCGCGCGGTGGGGGTGTGCTCCAGCACCTTGATCTGCTCCAGCACGGCGCTATCGCCCTCGCGGCACTCGATGCCCAGGGCCCCTTGCCCCACGGCGTGGAGGGAGATGGAGGGATCGATCAGTTCGTGGATGCGGTCGCCCAGCCCCAGCCGCCCCAGGCCAGCCGCCGCCAGGATCAGGCAATCGAATTCACCGGAATCGAGCTTCTCCAGGCGGGTGATCACATTGCCGCGCACGTCCTTGAAGGTGAGGTGCGGATAGTGGTGGCGCAGTTGGGCCAGGCGGCGCAGGGAGCTCGTGCCGACCACGGCACCGGCGGGCAGGGTGGCCAGGGTTTTGTCGTTGTGTTTGGCGTGCACCACCAGGGCATCGGCGGGATCTTCCCGCTCGGTGATGCAGCCCAGCATCAGGCCTTCGGGCAGGTTGGTGGGCAGGTCCTTGAGGCTGTGGACGGCGATGTCGGCCTGGTCGACCAGCATCTGGGCCTCCAGCTCTTTGGTGAACAGGCCCTTGTCGCCGATTTTGGCCAGGGCCACATCCAGGATCTTGTCGCCTTGGGTGGCCATCGCCTCGATGCTGATCTCCAGGCCGCTGTGGGCCTTGGCCAGCTCATCGCGCACCCAATGGGTCTGCACCATGGCCAGCTGGCTGCGGCGGGAGGCGATGCGCAGGGGGTTGGCCATCGGTGCCAGATCACAGCCGCCTAGCCTAAGGAGTGGAGCTCTCCAGCACCGCCTGCGCTGTCACAAACGCGAGGGATCGCTCAGGCGGCAAACAGATCGAGGGGAAAGGGCCCCCAAGTGTCTTCGGCATCGGGATTGGCACTGCCGTGGCCAGTGATGAGAAGCCCTTCCCCCAGCCCCGTTTCACGCCGCACCAGAAAGCGGCCCGTGTTCTGGTTGGCCTTGAGAAACACCGGCCCTTCGATGGCTTCTAGGGCTTCGCAGCCCGGATCCAGCGCGAGGGGGCTCCAGCCCAGGGCTGTCTCCAGCTGGCGCAGGCAGGTTGCCGCCGTGGCGGCGGTGGGAGCCATCACCCCCACCGTGAACCAGTCACAGGCAGCCAGCAGCGGCTCGAGCTCAGCCCGCAGGGCCGTGTAGGCCGCCGCATCGAGCTCGGGGGCCGTGCGCAGCCCCCGCAGATCCTGCAGCCCCATCTACTTGATGTATTCCTTGAGGACGCCGTTGCGGTTGGGGTGGCGCAGCTTGCGCAGGGCCTTGGCCTCGATCTGACGGATGCGCTCGCGGGTCACATCGAAGATCTGGCCGATCTCCTCGAGGGTTTTCATGCGGCCGTCATCCAGGCCGTAGCGCAGGCGCAGCACGTCGCGCTCGCGGGGGCTGAGGGTGGCCAGCACGCCTTCAAGGTCTTCGCGCAGCAGGTTCTTGGCCACGTCCTGCTCGGGGTTCTCGATGTCGGCTTCGATGAAGTCGCCGAGGCGCGAATCCTCTTCCTTGCCGATCGGCGTTTCCAGGGAGATGGGCAGCTGGGCGCTCTTGGCGATGAAGCGCAGCTTCTCGATGGTCATCTCCATCGATTCGGCGATCTCCTCCTCGGTGGGCTTGCGGCCGAATTCCTGGGAGAGGGTCTTGGTGGTTTTCTTGATGCGCGAGATCGTCTCGTAGAGGTGCACCGGCAGCCGGATGGTGCGGCTTTGGTCGGCGATGGCGCGGGTGATCGCCTGACGGATCCACCAGGTGGCGTAGGTGGAAAACTTGTAGCCCTTCTCGTGGTCGAACTTCTCGGCGGCGCGGATCAGGCCGAGGCTGCCTTCCTGAATCAGATCCTGGAAGCTCAGGCCCCGGTTCATGTATTTCTTGGCGATCGACACCACCAGGCGCAGGTTGGACTGCACCATCTTTTCCTTGGCGCGCCGGCCGAGCATCAGGCGCCGGCGGAACTTGATCAGGGGCATGTCCACCAGGGCTGCCCACTCCTTGTTGTCGGGGTGGTGGCCGTGGTCGGCTTCAAATTGAGCCGCCAGTTCCTCAAGCTGCAGCAAGTCGGCGATCTTGCGGGCCAGCTCGATTTCTTCGTCTGGGCGCAGCAGGCGGATTCGGCCGATCTCCTGCAGATAAACGCGGATTGAGTCTTCCGTGTAGACGCCCTTCGGGCCCACCTTGATGCTGGCCAGGGCTTTGGCGGCCTTGTCGTCCTTCTCGGCTGTTGCGGTGGCGAGGGCAGGGTCTGCCCCGTCGGCGGCGGGGGCTGCATCCGCAACGGCACCCTTCGCCTTGGCTGGGGCCTTGGTGCCTGAAGCCTTGGCTTTGGCTGGGCTGGATTTAGCGGTTGTGGTTTTGGGGGCGGCAGTCTTACTGGAGGCGGCCTTGGGCTTGGCAGCAGCCTTCTTCGCCTTGGGCTTCACAGCTACCTCTTCACCGGCCGCCGTGGCCACCATCAGGATTTCCGGGGTTGCTTTCAGCTCGGCAGCAGCGGGGCTCATGGGATACGGAAACGAAGAGAGATAGAGCGTGGGGGAGGAAGCGGGTTTCCAGAGACTGCCCGTCGGCATTCAGCACGACGGCACAGCCGAAGGCGGTTGGAAACGGCGATGGTCGGTCGGGTGGCTGGCCTTCGAAAGGCCTCAAGGGTTTGAGGAGAGTCGACAGTGATGCGAGTGGAGCCGCGAGTGGGGCAAACAGTGCTGTCGACAGGGAAGCCGAGCAGTGGGGTCGACGGGACACCTCACGACTGAAAACGACCTGATGGAACAAGAAGGTCGGCGGCCGAAGCCTGATTGGATGGCCGAAGCCATGAAATTGGCTGGAGCCAAAAAATTGGCTGGAGCCAAGCAGTGCTGTCAGGGGTGGTCGCAGACCGGGAGGCCGAATGGTGGGAGGCTGGCTCCCGGGGTCTCTCTTCAGGTCTTCCCGCTGGACGGAACTCTGCTCGGTTCCGACGGCAGTCATTGGACTGCCCAACACCCACATTCTATGAATGGGCTGTGACCTTTGCAAGCGCGACGCCCCCGTGGCTGCAGATCTGGCTTGAGGCCGGCCGGGAAGGCCAGGTCTTCACCTATGCCAACAGCGCTGAGACCCCTGCTGGGATCGGTGATCTGGTGCGGGTGCGCCTGCAGGGCCGCCTGCACACCGGACTGGTGGTGGAAGCGCTCGATCAGCTGCCAGCCAGCCTGAGCGGCAAGACGATCCAGCCGATTCTGGCGATCTGGCAGCGGGCCGCCGTCGATCCCCAATGGCAAGGGTTGATTGAAAGCGTGGCCGAGTCGTGCCACACCAGCCTGTTCAAAACCCTCAAAAGCGCCCTGCCCCCGGGCTGGCTCGGCCAGCGCAGTCAGGGGCCCAGCCGCACCAGTCGTCCCATCTGGTTGGTGGAACGCTCTGCCGCGCCGCTCCCCAGCCAGCCCCTCACCCCCCGGCAGCAGCAGCTGTTGGCACACCTGGAGCGTCAAGCCGCTCCGCTGCCCCTGCGGCAGCTCTGCAGCGCGGGTGGCTACAGCCGGGCCGTGCTGAAGGGGCTGGAGGCCCGGGGATTGGTGGTGCGGCGTTCGGGGTCGCTGCCGGGGTGCGGTTCTGCGGGGCTGCCGGCTGCCGCCTGGCCTGCCCTCACCACCGCCCAGGCCGCTGCGGTGCAGGCCCTGGCCGGGGCGGGCCCAGGCGCTGCGTTTCTGCTCTGGGGCGTCACCGGCGCCGGCAAGACCGAGGTGTATCTGCAGGCGGCTGCCCGGGCACTCGCCGCGGGGGAGGGCTGCCTGCTGCTCACGCCGGAGATCGGCCTGATCCCCCAGCTGCTTGACCGGGCCCGTGAGCGCTTTGGCTCCCGGGTGGTGGAGTTTCACAGCGGCCTCGCCGATGGCGCCCGGGTTGCCACCTGGCGTCGCTGCCTCGAGGAGGAGCCGGTGGTGGTGGTGGGCACCCGCTCGGCGATCTTTCTGCCCATGCCCCGGCTGGGCCTGATCGTGCTGGATGAGGAGCACGACAGCTCCTACAAGCAGGACAGCCCAATGCCCTGCTATCACGCCCGCGATGTGGCGCGGCTGCGGGCCCGGCGCAGCGGCGCTCGGCTGGTGCTGGGCAGTGCCACCCCATCGCTGGAGAGTTGGCTGGCGTGCCAGGGGCCCCAGGCCTCCACCCGCCTGCTGCGGCTGCCGGACCGGATTGGTGCCCGGCCGCTGCCCGCCGTGCGGGTGATCGACATGCGCCATGAGTTGGCCGAGGGCCACCGCCGCCTGCTCAGTCGGGCCCTGATGGGGCGGCTTGAGCAGTTGCAGGAGAAGGGGGAGCAGGCCGTGGTGCTGGTGCCCCGCCGCGGCTACCGGGCCTTTCTGAGCTGCCGCAGCTGCGGCGAGGCGGTGCTGTGCCCCCATTGCGATGTGGCCCTCACGGTGCACCGCTCCAAGGGCGGCCAGGAGTGGTTGCGCTGCCACTGGTGTGATCACCGTGCCGAATTGGGGGATCGCTGCGGCCACTGCGGCTCCACCGCCTTCAAGCCCTTCGGTGCCGGCACCCAGCGGGTGATGGAGCAGCTGGCTTCCGAGCTGGAGGGGCTGCGGCTGCTGCGCTTCGACCGCGATACCACCCGGGGCCGCGATGGCCACCGCCGCCTGCTCGACCGGTTTGCCCAAGGCGAGGCTGACGTGCTGGTGGGCACCCAGATGCTGGCCAAGGGGATGGACCTGCCCCGGGTCACCCTGGCTGCGGTGCTCGCGGCGGATGGGCTGCTGCATCGCCCCGATCTGCGCTCCTCGGAGCAGTGCCTGCAGCTGCTGTTGCAGCTGGCGGGCCGGGCCGGGCGCGGTGAGAAGCCGGGGGAGGTGCTGGTGCAGACCTACAGCCCCGATCACCCCGTGATCCGCCATCTCGTGGATGGGCGCTATGAACAATTTCTGGCCGAGGAGAGCCAGCTGCGTCGCCAGGCCGGCTTGGTGCCATTCAGCCGGGCCTGCCTGCTGCGCCTGAGCGGCCCCACGGCCAGCGGCACCGCCACCGCGGCAGCGGCCCTGGCGGAGCGGATTCGCGGGGAGCTGGAGGCGGCCGGTTGGCTGCTCATCGGTCCCGCCCCGGCCCCGGTGGCCCGGGTGGCGGGCAAAAGCCGCTGGCAGCTGCTGTTGCATGGGCCGGCCGGCCAGCCCTTGCCCCTGCCCAGTGAGGCCGTGTTGCGCCAGGGCTTGCCGGCGGGGGTGGGGCTGGCGATCGACCCCGATCCCCTCACCCTGTAAGGACTGGGTTTAGGCCGGCAGCTCGGGCAGGCCGAAGCCCAGCAGCCGGCGCAGGCGCTCGAGTGCCAGCACCAGGCCTAGGCCTGCCGCGATCAGCAGGCCGCCCAGCCCCAATCCGCTCCAGCGCCAGCAGCTCAGCTGCAGGGTGTTGCGCGCCCCGAAGCGCAGCGGCCAGAGCAGGCTCTGCTGACCTGGAAGCGCCTGGGCCGGCTCTGGGCCAGCGTGTTGAACGGCCCCGCTGCTGGTGGGGCTCAGCTCAACGGCGGCGCTGAAGCCCGGAAGAGGCTGCACCTCCCGCAGGTCTACGGCCAGATCGAGCGTCTGGTGCACCCCCACCAGCCAGTTGCGCTCCTGCAGCCGGAGCTCCGGAGCCGGCAGGGTTATCCCGGCGAGCTGGGCCGCATCGCTGAGGTTGCGGGCCAGCAATTCCAGGGCCCGCGGTGCGGCCAGCACCGGGCTCTGCAGCCGTTGTTGCCAGTCCCCGGGGGCCGGGGCCGCTGCGCCGGTGGGGGTCGGCCGAAAGCCCTGGCTCTGCAGGATCTGGCTGAACTGGCGCGCCCAGGGGGGCGGCTGGGCGCCAGCGCTGATCAGCCCATGGGCGATCTGCAGCCGGCCCGGTCCCTTGAACGCGAGCTCGGTGCGCACCTCCATGCAGCCGCCGAGCAGCACCGTGAGCAGCAGCAACACCAGCGCCAGCAGGGCAAAGCCCACCGGGGCCCGGGTGGGGCCAACGGGCGGCGGCGGCGGCGGCGGTGGTTTGTTGGGGCGGCGGCTGCGGGCCAGTTGCTGCATCTGGCTGCCCATCGCTTCGGCTGAGCCCAGATCGGGCAGGGTGATCGACCAGTCGCGGGGCCTCTCCAGGGCGGGGGCCTCCAGCACGGTGAGCAGATCCTGAGCCTGAGCCCGCAGGGTGGCATCCCGGCAGCGCTTGATCAGCCGGCAGCACACCATGGCGCGGGCGTTGTCACCCTGACCCATCCAGGCCGTGGCCAGCAGCAGCTGGATCTCGGCCCCCGTCCCGGTGGCGGAGGGGTGTTCGCGGGCCAGGGGTTCCAGCAGCCGCACCACCCGCCCGTAGTCGCCCCGCTCCAGAGCCGCGCGTGCTGCGGCTAGCTGTTCCTCGAGGGGCGCATCCAGGGGCGCATCAGCCATGGCAGGCGCGTTGGCTGCCCACCACCATCGTGCCGATGCCCGCGTCGGTGAACACCTCCAGCAGCAGGGCGTGGGGCACCCGGCCATCGACGATGTGGGCGGCGCTCACCCCCTGGGCCAGGGCGCGGATGCAGCACTCGGTTTTCGGGGTCATGCCGCCGTCCACCACGCCATCGTGGATCAACTGCCGCGCCTGCGAGAGGCTGAGCTGGCGGATCAGGGAGCTGGGATCGTGGCGATCCTGCAGGATCCCCGCCGTGTCGGTGAGCAGGATCAGTTTCTCGGCCTGGAGAGCGGCGGCCAGTTCGCCGGCCACCGTGTCGGCGTTGATGTTGTGGGCCTGCCCTTCGCCGTCGGCTGCCACGCTCGAGATCACCGGGATGTAGCCGGCGTCCAGCAGCGGAAACAGCACGGAGGGGTCCACCGCCGCCACCTCCCCCACCAGGCCATTGGCGCCGTCGGCGTAGGTGCGGGCCCGCACCAGGGAGCCATCGCTGCCGCACAGGCCCACGGCCCGGCCGCCGACGCGGTTGAGCCCGTTGACGATGTGCTTGTTGACTCGGCCCACCAGCACCATCTCCACCACGTCCATGGTTTCGGGGGTGGTCACCCGTAGGCCATTGCGGAAGGCGGGTTCGATGTTGAGGCGGGTCAGCCAGTCATTGATCTCCGGCCCGCCGCCGTGCACCACCACCGGTTGCACGCCGACGGAGGCCAGCAGCACCAGGTCGCGGTAGACGGCATCGCGCAGGTCGTCGCGCACCATGGCCGCACCGCCGTACTTGACCACCACTCGGCGGCCAGCAAAGCGCTGGATGTAGGGAAGGGCCTCACTGAGGACCGACACCCGCAGGGTGTCCTGGCTGCTGATCAAGGGTTCGGAGCTCAAGGCGGGGCGCAGAAACGACGACGAAAGGGGAACAAGCGGGTCTTAGCTCGTTGCAGCCTCGGGCACCAGGGCGAGGCTGAAGGTGTCGCGGCGCTCCGGTTGAATCTCGGCCTGGAGCCCTGGCCCGAAAAAGCGCCCGAGGCGGTCAACCCGGGCCTGCCAGCGCTCCAGGGGCACCCCTTCACAGCGAAACCGCAGCTTGAGTCCGTAGCGGCCGTCGCAATCCAGCTCTTCGACGCTGATCAACTGGGGCGGGGCATCTTCATCCCAGAGCTTCAGCACCTCCAGCGAGCTCTCCAGATGGGCTTTCTGGCCGTAACGCCAGCGGTCCACATCGGCGAGCAGTTTGCGCAGCGGTTCGCTCTCTGGGAGCTCCCGTAGCGCCTTGTACTGGGCGGCGGGGGTGAGGCGCTGGGGGGGCGGTAGCTCCGAGGATTTCAGGGCCAGGCCGCCCAGCAGGATCGGAATGCCGTAAAAAATCGTCGGCAGGCTGAGGTTGGGGATGTCGGTGGCGTAAGCGATCGAGCCGATCACCGTGAGCACCGCTCCCGCAATCGTGACCAGGCTTCCGGGGGAGAGGAGTGCTTGCATACAGCCATCTTCCTGTATGCCCATGGCCTCCGACGCCTCCAGCGCGGCCGCTGAGCCCAGCACCCCTGCTTTGATCGAAGCGCTCAAGGCCGATCGGCTCTGGTTGTTGCGTCAGATCGACGCCGGCCGTTGGCCCCAATGGCGCCTCGACCTGGCCGCCCTGGAGCGCGAACTCGGCCAGCTGCTCGACCAGGCCAGTGAGCGGGAGGCCGGTTAGGGCTCAGTTCAGAAGGGGATGTCGTCGTCGTCGGGCAGATCGGGCACCAGCGGCGAGGTGTTCCAGGTGGGGGGTTGGGCAGCCGGCTGGGCTGTGCTGGGAGGAGCCGTGCTGGGCGAGGCGCCGCCTGGAGCTGGTGCCATCCCGGAGCCGGCGGCGCGGCGCACCGGTGGTGCACTGGCACTGGTACTCGCACTGGCACTGGCGCTGGCACTCGCACTCGCACTGGGCGCGGGGGCACCCAGGGGGTGGAGGCGGGCCAGGGTGAATTCGGCGCGCTTTTCCTTCACCCCGTCCTGCCGCGTCACGGTGTTCATGCGCAGGCGGCCTTCGAGCATCAGCCGCTGGCCCACCTGCACGCGGTTCTGGAGCTCCTGGGCCAGATTGCCCCAGCCCACCACCTTCAACTGGCCGGGAGGATCATCGGGACGCAGACCGTCGATCTGCACAGCCATTTCCGCCACCGGCGTCTGGTTGTCTTGGGTGTAGCGCACCTGGGGCGCTTCCAGCACCTCGACCTCGAGCAGACAGTGATTCACTCCCCAGCAACCATTGGGCGACGCCCATCCTGATGCACCGAGCCGACATGCACCAGGACTGCCGCAACCAGGGCTCTCGCAACCAGG
>Ga0194130_10007960_pt1 | contig 11476 bp, 9 predicted proteins | sample TA2KigsurfametaG_FD_160084 | JGI IMG/M metagenome (GOLD analysis project Ga0194130, IMG submission 160084) | Freshwater microbial communities from Lake Tanganyika, Tanzania - TA2015050 Kigoma 12 surface | ecosystem: Environmental > Aquatic > Freshwater > Lake | place: Tanzania: Lake Tanganyika... | reverse complement strand
CACCGCCCCGCTTGCCGGGTCGCGCAGGACGAAATCGGTGAAGGTGCCACCAATATCGAAGGCGACCTGGATCACCGTTCAGAGCGCCAGGAGCTCGGCATGGGTCGCGTCCAGCGTAACGCGCAGCCGGCGTGCAAGTTCGCGGATCTCCTCAGCCGAGATGATCAAAGGCGGGGAGAAGGCAACGCGGTTGCCGGTGATGCGGAGGATCAGCCCATTGGCGCGCGCATGGGCATCAAGCCGCATGGTGAGATTCGCCCCTGCAGGCCAATCCTGCTTCGTTGCCTTGTCCTGCACAATCTCGATCCCGCCGATCAGGCCGATGCTGTTGAAATTACCGACCATGGGGTGATCGACCAGCGCGCCTATTTCCCGCCGAAAGACGGGCTCGACCGAGGCGATGTGACTAAGGAGGTCCATTTCCTCGTAGATTTTCAGCGTCTCCAGCGCGACAGAGGCCGCCACGGGATGCCCGGCATAGGTATAGCCGTGGATGAAGGCACCTTGCTTGTCGGACTGCGCCATGACCGATTCAAAAATCCTCTCATTCATCAGCACAGCGGAGATCGGCTGCATGGCGGCAGAGAGCGCCTTGGCGCAGGTGATCATGTCGGGCTGAATGTTGAAGGTCTCGCAACCCCACATGCGGCCAGTGCGGCCAAAGCCGCAAATCACCTCATCGGCGACGAGCAGTACATCGTATTTCTTGAGCACAGCTTGGATCTTCTCGAAATAGCCGCGTGGCGGTGGCAGCGCGCCAGCAGTTCCCTGTACCGGATCGGCCCAGAGGGCGGCTATTGTCTCTGGCCCTTCACGCAGAATCAGGGCTTCAAGATTGTCGGCCAGGCGTTGGCTGAATTGTTCTTCCGTCTCACCTGGCAGCGCATCACGATAATGGTTTGGCTTGTCAGTGTAGAAGAAGCCATCGAAGGGTAGACCGAAGCCGGCATGATAGCTCGGGTTGCCCGTGAGGCTGATGGCGACACAGGTGGAGCCGTGATAGCTGCCCATGCGGGAAATGATCTTGCGCTTCTCTGGCTTGCCCTGCGCGCGCCAATGATACCAGACGAGCTTGACCGCGCTGTCATTCGCTTCCGACCCAGAGCATTGCAGCAGCACCTTCGACATCGGCACGGGTGCGATGGAGAGCAGCTTTTCCGAGAGGTCGATCGCAGGCCCGTGCGAGGCGTGGCGAAAGATCTGATAATAGCCGAGCGTCTTCATCGCTTCATAGGCGACTTTTGCCAACCGCTCATTATTGTAGCCGAGGGAGCAGCACCAGAGCCCAGCGCCAGCGTCGAGGTAGGAATTGCCGGCATCATCCTCGACGAAAATGCCGCGAGCTCCGGTCATGATGGTGGGGCCAACGTCAAGGTGCTTGCGCGCATTGGTCTGCGGGTGCAGCACTGAGGCGATATCGCGTGCGTGCGGGCTATTGGCGGTGAAATGATTCATCGAACGGCGCTCCCCTGGGCATATGATGAGGCTAAGGGCTTGATCTGCCTGTCGTCAAATTCTTGGAAGGTGATTGGCGGTTTGGCTGGCGGTGCATCTTGCCAAGCTGCGGCTACCATCCGTTCCTGCTGACCGTTGCAGATGCGCCGCAAAGCCGCATCCCCAACTGGCCGGTATCGCTTGACGCCCCGTATCCACCCAATTAGCGTTCCTGTTTACCAAGAAAGCCGGATAATTCCAGAGCAAACAGATGGGCGGATCCAGATGAATTTGGCCGAGATATTGGCCGTCAGTGCGCGGCGTTTGCCCAAGCACCCGGCTGTCACCTTTTCCGGCCAAACAGTAAGTTATGCGATCTTTACGGACCGCGCGCTGCGTCTTGGGAATGCGTTGCGTTCCAAGCCCTATAGCCTTTCTCCTGGTGATCGTGTTCTGCTATGTATGGAGAATTGCGGCGCTTTTCTGGAAGCATTGTTTGCCTGCTGGGCTGCCGGTCTTTGCGCTGTGCCAACCAACGCCAAATTGCACCCCAAGGAAGTCGCCTATATCGCCGCCGATGCACGCACACGGATCACCATTACCACCAAAGCTCTTCAGCATGCCTTGGCGCCAGCGCTGGATGGGGCTGGCCCGATCATTGCCGCTGACGATGAGGCCTGGCAAAGGCTACTCTTGACCGATCCGCTGCACATGTTGCACCCATCTGCGCCGGAAGATGAAGCCTGGATCTTCTATACCAGCGGCACCACGGGGCGTCCCAAAGGTGCCATATTGTCGCATCGCAATCTGCTTTTCATGGCTCATTGCTACTATGCCGATATGGATCATGTTGACGAAATCCATACCAAGCTCCACGCAGCACCCCTTTCGCATGCGTCAGGGCTTTATGGTCTGCCGCATCTTTTCCGCGGCAGCCATCAAGTGATCCTGAAGGGCTTTGATCCTCAGGAAATACTTGACCATATCAACCATTATCCGAACGTTACGCTGTTTGGGGCGCCTACGATGGTGACGCGGCTGGTGAATGCCGATGGTGTCGAAAACGCAGATACGCGCAATCTGCGCACGCTCTATTACGGTGGTGGGCCAATGTATGTCGCTGATCTTGAGCGCGCTCTTGCGTTTTTTGGTCCCAAACTCATTCAGATTTTCGGCCAGGGCGAATCGCCCATGACCATTACCGCGCTTTCCAAAAGCCACCATGCCGAAACCGCACATCCCCGCTATCTTGACCGTCTGGCGTCATGCGGCGTTGCGCGCACGGGTGTCGCATTTCGTGTGGTGGACGAAAATGACCAGGAGCTTCCGGCCGGTGAAATGGGAGAAGTAATCACGCGAAGCGATTGCGTGATGAAGGGTTATCTTGGCAACCCGGAAGCAACCGCAAAAGCGCTGCGTGGTGGCTGGCTGCATACGGGAGATGTCGGCTTTGTGGATTCTGAGGGCTTTCTGACGCTGCGTGACCGTTCGAAGGATATGATCATCAGCGGTGGCAGCAATATCTATCCGCGCGAGATTGAGGAAGTGCTTCTGCGCGACCCGGCGGTTCTAGAATGTTCCGTTGTGGGCCGTCCGCATCCGGATTGGGGAGAGGAAGCGGTGGCATTCGTGGTTCCCGCCACCGGCCGCGGCGTGGATATCAAGGCCCTGGAGCAGCTCTGTCTTGACAATATGGCGCGCTTTAAACGGCCGAAGGAATGGAGGGTCGTCGCAGCCTTGCCAAAAAACAACTACGGCAAGGTACTGAAGACGGAACTGCGCCACATGCTTGCTCAGGAAGGCAGTCAGGGTGAAAAGACATGAGGCAGGTTTCCATCCTGGGCATTGGTTCCACGGCCTTTGGGCGCCATATCGGAACACCCATTGAAGCCCTTGCAGTACAGGCAGCAGCTCAAGCGTTGGCTGATGCCGATGTGGCGCGTACGGAAATTGGGGCACTATACCTGGGCAATTTCATCTCTGGTCCACTGAATGGGCAGGAGGTGTTGGCTGGCATGGTTGCGGACAGGCTGGGCCTGCCGAATATACCCTGCACCAAGGTGGAAGGTGCTTGCGCCTCTGGCGGCATTGCGTTTCGTCACGCCGCTCTGGCCATTGCCAGTGGTCAATGCGATGTTGCCTTGGTGGTCGGCGCAGAAACCATGACGCATGCCAGCGGCGCGGAGGTTACCGCCGCGCTGAATTGTGCCATGGACAATCGCAGTGATGGGGCGAGCGGCCTGACCTTCCCCGGTCTTTTTGGCATGGCATGGCGTATTCACGCTTCACGTTATGGCACGACACGCCGCCAAGTCTCTGCTGTTGTTCTCAAGAATAAATCAAATGGAACCCGGAATCCGCTGGCTCAGATGGGCGCGGAATTGACCGATGATATCATCGAACAATCACCCATGATTTGTGACCCCTTGCAGCTATATGATTGCTGCCCGGTCAGCGATGGTGCCGCCGCACTTCTGCTTGTGGCGCGCGATCGTGCGAAAGGCTCAGGGCGCATGCCTGTGGATGTGCTTGCGAGTGTTCAAACCCGCGGTGCCTCCCGCATTGCGGGCCATGCTGATCTGTGTTCCTTCGACGCGACCGTGAGCGCCGCAAGAAAGGCTTATGAGGTCGCCGGCATCAAGCCACAGGATGTGGATTTGGTGGAGCTGCATGATTGTTTTTCGATTGCGGAAATTGTGGATAGCGAGGATTTGGGCCTCATTCCACGCGGCCAAGGCGCGGCGTGGGCGGCTGAAGGCCGGACATCCATCAATGGCGATATCCCGATCAATCCTTCAGGCGGGTTGCTTGCAAAGGGGCATCCGGTTGGCGCCACCGGCGTGGCGCAGATCCATGAAGCTGTCTTGCAACTGCGCGGCGTGCATACAAACCAGGTGAGGGATGCAGAGATTGCGATGACCCATAACCTTGGCGGCACAGGCATTGCGTGCACGGTCAATATTCTGCGCCGAGGTGATGCATGAGCGATGCGCACACCATCCTGGCGCTGCGCTGCCGCGCCTGCGGCACCTTGGACCCTGGACCACGGGAAATCTGTACCGGGTGCCTGTCGCCAGCGCTTGAGCCCGTTCACCTGCCAGGTGAAGGAAGCCTTGTTGCCTGGACGATAATCCGCCGGGCACCGAAGAATTTTCGCACCGAAGCACCTTATGCCGTTTGTGTGGTGGAATTGGATACGGGAAGGCTACGCGTCACTGGGCGGCTGGCAGATCCTGCGATCGATCCGCCGCTTGGTATGCGGATGCGTGCTATTGAACCATGCGATGGATACAGTGTTTTTGTGAGTGTGGCATCATGAACGACCGATCCGATATTCTGGTTGAACGACACGGCCAAGTCTGGCTGATTACCATCAATCGGCCAGAGAAAATGAATTCCCTTGATTTCACTGCCAATGATGACTTGGTGGCAGTCTGGCACGAATTTGACGCCGATGAGGATGCGCGCGTTGCTGTGGTGACCGGTGCCGGCAATAAGGCCTTCTGCGCGGGCGCGGACCTCAAGACCTATACCATGGCCTTTGCGCGTACACCTGCGCCGGAGTTTCGCCGGCGCTACACGAATGGTCCCGGATTTGGCGGCATCACACGAGGCATGGAAATCCTGAAGCCCATCATCGCGGCAGTCAATGGATACGCCATGTCCGGCGGGTTTGAATTGGCGCTCGGTTGCGATATTCGATTTTGCTCGCCGAATGCTGAATTTGCCCTCCAGGATTCAAAATGGGGTTTTCATGCGTGCGATGGCGGGTTGATCCGTCTACCCCAGATCGTTGGCCTTGGGCATGCCATGCATATGATCCTTTCGGGAGAACGTGTTGGCGCCGAGGAAGCGTATCGGATAGGCCTCGTAAATCGCGTACTGCCGCAAGCAGACCTTCTGCCTCATGCGATGGATTATGCGGCGATGCTGGCGCGTCGTGCACCACTTGCGCACCGCTTGGCAAAGGAAGTGATGCGCCAGGCGGTTGGGATGCCGCTTGAGGAAGCGCTGCGTCTTGAATCGCGCTCCTTCCATGATCTTGGCCAGACCGAGGACCTTGCGGAAGGAACAGCAGCCTTCCGCGAACGTCGTGATGGAGAATTCAAGGGCCGTTGAAGGCGGCCAAGGCAAGCAACAAAAGGAAGGAAACAGAATATGTTCAAAACAAGAAGATCAATGGTAGCAGCAGGGGCGATTGCCGCGTTCCTGGCGGCGTCGCCTGTCGCCACAAAGGCACAACAGCCAACCGTGCGCGTCGGTGTCATTCAGGGTTTGAGCGGCCCACCCGCAATCGTTGACTTTGGCGAGAGCTATCTTCAGGGGATTCGCCTTGCCCTGAAAGATTACGAAGCGCGCAATCCGCGCACACGTATCGAGCTGCTGGTCTATGATGATGAAGCCAATCCGCAACGCGCGGTTTCCCTGACGCAGCGCCTGATACAGAATGACAATGTTGCTGCCGTGATCGGTACAGTCAGCAGTGGCAATGTGCTTGCCTTTGCACCCATTTTGCAGCGCGCGCGCATCCCGCTGGTTGCCGGCCCTTCCATTGCCACCGACATCACGCAGCGCTTTATCAATGAACGGCCCTCCTTCATTTTTCGCTGCTCAATGGTTGAGCAGTTTCAGATTGATGCCATGCTCGATTGGGGGGTGCGCAACTTCCGGCGTATTGGCCTCCTGCACTCCACGACCGGATACGGGAACTTCGCAGCACGTGAGATCCAGGAAGGGCTGCGACGCCGTAATGTGACGCTGGTTGCCACCGAAGCTGCTGCACCTGGGGTCAATGATCTCACCGCACAGATGATTCGTCTCCGCGACGCTGGCGCTGAATTGGTGCTGAACTTCCACGAAAGCTTCGAACTTCTCTATCGGCCACTCCCAAGGATCAATTATCGGCCGGCCGTCGCAGGAAATTGGGGGCTTTCATCCCTTAAGGTGCTTGAGATTGTCGGTCGGGAGGCGATCGAAGGCACCGTCATGGGTCAGGCACTTGACCTAAATGATCCAAAAGCGCGCGTCTTCGACGAAAGAATGCGGGCTGAATATGGTAGCGCCTATCGCTGGCCGGTGGTTGGCGCACTCGGATATGATGCTGCTCAGATCATGTTTCGGGCCATTGAAAGGGTCGGGCGTGCTGATGCGGTTGCGATCCGCGATGCGCTTGAAACATTAGATGGCGTTGAGGCCATTTCCGCAACGCCGGCGCGCCCCTTCAGCGCTGATGATCATGAATGCCTTGACCGCGAGCATGTTTTCCTTGGCGTCTGGCGGAACGGCCAGGTTGTTCGGCTAGAGCAACGCTGAGGCGACGCCGCGTGCGGCATTGCGCAGACGGAAACACATCCGGCACCTGGATGACTGATGTCTGCGCGCGCCATCTGCATTGCCCTATTGGCTTGCCCACAGAAGAATAGCCGGCTGCTTCAGCCTGGTTGGAAAAGACTTCAGCGAAGGATTATCGGGGAATGACCCTGACGAATTTCATCCAGCTGCTTGTGACCGGGGTGGCCATGGGCGCCATTTATACGCTGACGGCAAAGGGGCTCTTTATTGCTCACCTCACCACCAATCGGGTGAATTTCGGCCAGGGCGATTTTCTGATGGCAGCTTCCTTTCTGTCACTTGCTGCGATTGGTGCCGGGCTTCCCCTGCCGGTTGCAATTGTGGCTGTTATCATTGTCTTGTCCTTGATGGGCTGGGGCCTTGAGCGCTTCGCGGTGCGCCCGCTAGATCGTTTTGGTGCGGGCCGCGCCGGTGGTGCCTTGGCCTGGATCCTTACAACCGCAGGTGTAGCGCTTATTCTGCAGAACACCGTCGAACTCATTTGGGGGAAATCTTCCCAATACTCGCCACCCTTGTTTTCTGATCGTCGCGATAACGTGATTATGATTGGGCAGATCGGTTTTTTTCTTGAGGAGTTGTTGATTATCCTTGCTGCCCTCGCGGCGGTCGGTGGCTTTTGGTGGGCATTGTTCAGGACCCGCTGGGGACGTGATGTCTACACAGTGGCCTTTAATCCGGATGCCGCCGCGCTGTTCGGCATCGATGTACGTCGCACCGTGACATCGGTTTGGGTAATGGCTGCCATATTAGCGGCCATTTCCGGAATTCTGGTTGGGCCGCTTGTCACGGTTCACCCTCATATGGGACTGATTTTCACCATCAAGGCGCTTGCGGTCGCCTCACTTGGCGGCTTTGCCAATCCCCTTGGTATTCTTGTTGGCGGAATACTTTTTGGCGTCGCGGAAGCACTGGCCAATTACTGGGACTCAAAATACGGCGATCTCTATCCGCTTCTATTTGTCATGGCGATGCTGGTGCTCAAGCCAAGTGGTATCTTCGGCGAATCAAAGGCCGATGTCCGATGAGCGCACAAAACCCTCGCCGTCTGGCGCCTCTTGGCTGGCTGCTCGCAATAATTCTGGTGGCGGCATGGCCGTCTCTCGCCCCCAACCCATTTTTTGTGCATCTCGGGCAAACCTTCGCCTATACGGCTATCGCGGTCATTGGCTTGAATATTCTGCTCGGGCTTTCCGGACAGATGTCGCTTGGCCAAGCAGGATTTTACGCCATCGGTGCCTATGGTTCAGCGATTACGGCCACCAGCTTTGGATGGCCGCTCTGGCTTTCCATGCCGTTTGGTCTGCTCGCCGCTGGTCTGGTGGGCGTTTTGCTCGGTCTCGTGGCATTGCGTACACGCGGCCTTTACCTTGCAATGGCGACACTTGCTTTCGGCTTCATCGTGGAAATCTGGGCACAACGTGCCGTGGATCTCACAGGCGGCACCATGGGGCTTTTTGGAGTACCTCAGCTTGATTTCGGCGATTTTCGTAATGCCGCCGCCTATACCTTTTGGATTTGCGCAGCGGCACTGCTGCTGGTCCAACTCGGCAGCGATTGGGTCTTTTCATCCGGTACCGGCCGTAAGCTACGCGCCATCAAGGAATCGGAGAGTTTCGCGCAGACAGTTGGCCTTAATGTATCGCTCTGGCGCACGGGGGTGTTCACCGCAAGCGCCTTACTGGCTGGATTGGCGGGCATATTGTTCGCGCATCAGTCGGGCTTTGTTTCCTCTGACGCGTTTTCGATCCGCCTTTCTATAGCGCTGCTGATTGCGGCAGTGATTGGCGGCCTTGGTGACACCCGCGGTCCGCTTCTTGGCACTGCAATTCTGGTCGCCATCGCCGAAGTCATTGCGGGCTTTCATACCATCGGACTCATCATTTATGGCGGTATCCTGCTTGCTGTCTTGCTGCTGGTGCCAGAAGGGGCGGTTGGAATGTTGCGCGGGGCCATAAGGCCAATGCGTCGCGCTGCCCATCCCAGCCCGATAGCCGAGGCCGGCATGCCCCAAGCCGTGGCAACGCGGCCTCCGCCACCTGGTACACGTCGAGGCGGTTCGCTTGAAGTTGTTGGTCTATCGAAATCCTATGCAGGTGTGGTCGCGCTACGTGATGTGTCCTTTTCGGTCGCGCCGGGCACTATTCACGCCCTGATCGGCCCCAATGGTGCAGGCAAATCTACCCTGATCAACTGTGTAGCCGGTCTTTATCGCGCGGATATGGGTTCAGTCCACCTTGGACAGGACGAGGTAACCAGCCTTTCCGCCCATCAGCGTGCGTGGCTTGGTCTGGCCCGCAGCTTTCAGAATCTTCAATTGATCAGCGGGCTCACGGTGATTGAAAATGTGATGCTTGGCCTTCGGCGGCAGGCTGGCGAAGGTGGTATCCGTGCCATGATGCGATGGGTTGCCGGACTGCCTCATGAGGAGCAGGAGCGCGCTCGTGCGCTTGCGGTGCTTGATGCGCTTGCCATCGCGCATCTTGCTGATCGCACACCGGCTCAACTGCCCTACGGGCACAGAAAACTAGTTGAACTGGCACGGGCGCTTGCGCAGGACCCGTTGGTTATGCTGCTTGATGAACCTGTTGCCGGCCTCAATTCGCTGGAAGCACAGCAGATTGCCACAGCGCTGCGACGGCTGCGCGATTCGGGAAAGACCATCCTGCTGGTTGAGCACAATATGGAATTCGTCATGGGCTTGAGCGACAGGGTAACCGTTCTCGATCATGGCGTTGTGATTGCCGATAATACGCCTTTGGCGGTTCAGGGGGACAAGAAGGTAATCGCAGCCTATTTGGGCGCGGAGGATACGGAAGCCCCCAATTCCGAAAAGGCGACAGCACCGTGATCGCGGTAGAGGCAGTTTCGGCGCGTATCGGTGCGGTTGAAGTCTTGAAGGATATATCCTTCAGCGTTGCGCCAGGCGCCTTGTTGGCCGTGCTCGGGGCCAATGGTGCCGGCAAGACAAGCCTGTTGCGTGCAGTTTCAAACCTTCTGCCCCGAAGCGGCGGCCGCGTTGCTTATGATGGGCAAGATACCTTGGGCATCGCGCCACATGTTCTGGCGCGTAAGGGTCTTGTCCATGTGCCACAGGGACGACAGATCGTTCCGATGCTGAGTGTATTGGACAATCTCCTCCTGGGTGCGGCGCATCTGCCGCAAAACAATCCTGATGCGATCCGAAAAAGCCTGGAGGACGAATTCACGCGCTTCCCGGTATTGCGCGAAAGGCAAAGTATCCCTGGCGGCTCCCTTTCAGGGGGTGAGCAGCAAATGCTTGCGGTATCGCGTGCGTTGATGATGCGCCCAAAGGTGCTGATGCTGGATGAACCATCCCTTGGCCTGGCGCCACAGATTGCGCGCGCCATTTTGCGTGCATTGCGAGACCTTACCCAGCAAGGGGTTGCGATTATTTTGGTCGAACAGATGGCGCTTGGGGCACTCAGGATTGCAGATTACGGCCTTGTGTTGCGCAATGGGCAGATCGCCCTTCAAGGATCAGCGACCAAACTCTTGAACGACAGGGGACTTGTAGAGAGTTATCTCGGTTAGCCCCTTGGTTGTTTGCCCCGCACTCCCGGTATTTTTCGAGCGGTTCTCGGTTGCGCTGAAGCGAGCCCACCGGTCTTGACTGAGCCCTAACATCCCAGCTCGCAATCGGGATGGCGCCACCCCAAGGCAAAAATCTGGCGTCATCCTCAATGGAAGATCAGCGCTTCCAACGACTGGTTTCCGTTGAAATGCTGACATCATTTCAGATAGGATGTTTTTAATCATGGGCCCGCCGTGTTCATGATCACCACCAAAGGGGAGAAAACAACCATGCGCCTCGGCCAGCCTTATCCCACACGTCCGACAACCCGGCTTCGCACATTGATACGCGAAGCCGCGCCACTCATCATTCCTGGTTGCTTCAATGCCATGTCAGCACGCGTGCTTGAACAGGCCGGTTTTGACGCTGTCTACATGTCCGGCTACGGGTCATCGCTCTCCGTTACTGGCCTGCCTGATGCCGGACTGATGACCTTGACGGAGATGTCGGAAAATGCGCGTCGCATCGCCGCCGCCGTTTCGGTCCCCGTCATTGCGGATGCCGATACCGGCTTCGGCAATGCAATCAATGTTGTCCGCACCGTGGAGGAATATTGCCGCGCTGGTGTCGCTGGCATGCATCTTGAAGATCAGGTAGCGCCCAAACGTTGCGGGCATGTGGCTGGACGCGAGGTCATTGCGCGTGAGGAAGCCGTTTTAAAAATCCGTGCTGCCGCAAGAACACGTGACGCGATGGAGCCGGACTTTGTGCTGATAGCGCGCACCGATAGTCGCGGAGCCCATGGCGGCTCTCTTGATGAGGCGATCTGGCGTGCCAATGCTTTCCTCGACGCTGGCGCGGATCTTGCCTTCGTTGAAGGTCCGAAGGACATGGCGGAGGTCGAGCGGATTTGCCAGGAGGTAAAGGGGCCTGTCTTCTATAACATGACCGGCATTTCCCCCCGCATGGACCGTGAAACCATGGCGCGGCTTGGCATCAAGATCACTATTCTACCAGGCGCCATCATGCGCGCAGCCTTACTCGCGATGCATGACCTCGCTTCCGCCCTTCGTGAGAAAGGACCCATGGCGGAGTCCGAACTTGACGCTCGTTCCAAGGGGCACCCATTGGGCAATACCCATGTCTTTGCCGGCTTCG
>Ga0194130_10007959_pt1 | contig 11476 bp, 11 predicted proteins | sample TA2KigsurfametaG_FD_160084 | JGI IMG/M metagenome (GOLD analysis project Ga0194130, IMG submission 160084) | Freshwater microbial communities from Lake Tanganyika, Tanzania - TA2015050 Kigoma 12 surface | ecosystem: Environmental > Aquatic > Freshwater > Lake | place: Tanzania: Lake Tanganyika... | reverse complement strand
CTACTTAGGCAACCTTTAGGATACAAGTGAGGTTGTTGGCGCTTATTCGTGCGGACTGATCTCGCCGCCCTTGTCGCCCCTGAAATCCACGCGAACGAAATTCAGCAAGCCCTAATTACCAAGGCCAAAGAAGCCAAAAAGATTATGTCGAGCAGGCTGGCCAGTTTCTGGTTCAGAGAAAGTCGTTCAAAGGCGCGAAATGCTTGCTTCATGGGATTGCCTGAGTTCATGTGGAGCAAAGCTGATATCCATTATAAGGCCAGCGTAAACGATGAGCGCTGCCTGCGGAGCTTTTTGGCGCCAAGTCGGAAGCAAAGCCTGAATCATGAATTCCAAGATGTGTATGCCCATGGACCTGCCGCGACCTACAGCACTAGCCCAATTCATCCCAAGAGAGAAGCATGGTAGCGCTTGGGTGTTGTATGCTGCGGTGGAGAGGGAACATGCTTGGCGATTTGGCTGGGTTTGCCATGAGTTCTCCTTGCTGATAACAGCCCAATGAATCGAACCAACCAATCGACCTATGGCCCGCGTTTTTCTGTCCCATTCCAGCCGGGATGACACGGCGGCCCGCCGCATGAAACAGTGGCTCCTGGACCAGGGATTTGAAGCTCCCTTCCTGGACTTTGACAAGCACAGCGGCATTCCGCCGGGCGCGAACTGGGAGCAGGTGCTGTATCGGGAGCTGAACGCTTCTCAGGCGGTGCTCCTTCTCTTGAGCGCCCAATGGCAGGCGTCCAAGTGGTGCTTCGCGGAGTTCACCCAGGCGCGCGCCCTGGGCAAGCCGGTCTTGCCTGTTGTGGTGGGCCCGCTGGCGCCGGATGGGGCGCCCGTCGCGGCGGATCTGCAGATGGTGGATCTGCTGACGGACACCGAGGACAACCTGGAGCGTCTGCGCGACCAGCTGGCGGAGCTTGCGCTCACCGCCCAAGGGGGGATGCCCTGGGATGGTCGCCGCCCCCCGTATCCGGGGCTGGCGGCGCTGGAACAGGACGATGCAGGGATGTATTTCGGCCGCGAGCCGGAGATTCGCCAGGTGGTGGAGCGGTTGACAGCTCGTCGCAGCCTGGGCGGTTCCGCCTTTCTGGTGGTTCTCGGCGCTTCTGGCGCCGGCAAATCCTCCCTGTTGCGGGCGGGGGTGGTGCCCCGGTTGCGGCACAGTGGCCACCAGTGGGTGGTGCCCCCACCCCTGCGTCCGCGGCGACAGCCCCTCGACAGCCTTGCCCTGGTGCTCTCGGAGGCTCTGGGCCACCGCCAAGGATGGAGCGATCTGAGTGACCAGATGCGGGAGGCCCTGAGGCTCGGCACGCAACACGCCTGGCTCACGCGGTTGGCCAATGACCTGCGGGAGGCGGCTTCCGCCAACGAGGCCTCGATTCTTCTAGCGATCGATCAGGGGGAAGAGCTGTTTCATCAGAGCGAGACTGAGGAGCGCCAGGGGTTTCTGCATCTGCTCAATGCGGCGCTGAGTGAGGGCATGCCGTATCTGGCGGTGATGACCCTGCGCTCCGATGCCCTCGTCGATCTGCAATCGGAACGGCGCCTGGAGGCGCGGATCGATCAACTGTCGCTGCCGCCCTTGCCGGTGGAACGTTTGGAGGAGGTGATCCTGGGACCGGCGCGGGTGGCGGGCCTGCGGGTTGAGCCCGGCCTGGTGCGCCAGATCTTGCGGGATGCCGGCGGTGGGTCGTCGCTCCCTCTGTTGGCGTTCACCTTGCGGGAGCTTTACGACCGCGCCGCGCCGGACCATCACCTCACCGCGAGCGCCTATGAGGCCCTGGGAGATGCCCGGCAGGGGCTGAGTCCGCTGGATAACGCCGTGCGGTCCGCAGCGGAGCGGGCCCTGGCGGAGTTGCGTCCAGACGCGTCGCAGCTGGAGGCCCTGCGGGAGGCTTTTGTGCCGTCGTTGGTTCAGGTGAATGAGGCGGGTGAGGTCGTCTGCAAACCGGCCCCATGCCAGGACCTGCCCGCCGAGGCCCTGCCGCTGTTGAACGCCTTGGTGACGGCGCGGGTGTTGACCTTGCGGGAGGAGCGGGGGGAGCGCGTCATGGAGGTGGCCCACGCGGCCCTCTTGCGCCATTGGCCGCTGCTGCAGGGCTGGCTGGATGAAGCCCGTCAGTTTCTTCTCGATGTTCGCCGTCTTCAGCTCGCCCGGATGGAATGGCAGGAGGCGGTCGCGGCCGGCGAGGGCGAGGGCCTCCTTCTGACCGGCGTCAAACTCCATCGGGCTCGCGCGTGGCTGAAGGAGCGACCACGCGATCTGCCCGCTGACCTGAAGCCTTTCCTCGCGGCCAGCATCGCCCGGGACGATCAGCTCCAGCGGCAGGCCAAGATCCGTCGACAACGGGTTCTGGCGATCCTCTCAACCCTGACCGGTTTGGCGGTGGCCACCACGGGGGTGGCGCTCTGGCAACTGTATGAGGCGAAGCAGGCGCAGAGACAGGAATTCCGTTCCCTGGCGGCCGCTTTGATGGTGAGCAACCCGCTCCAGGCCGCCATCAATGCCCTGGCCGGCATGGACACCATGGCGATCACCAAGAGCCCCATGGAGCATCACGATCACCACCTGATCAGTGTTCTCGGACTGGCGTTGGCTCGCCTCAGTGAGGTGTCGCGCGTGCCGCTGCGGCTGGCTCAGCCTGCGGCCTTACTGCGCCTCGCCGATGGCCGCATCATCGCGGCCTCCGCTACGGGTGAGCTGCGTCAGGGGCGGGTCGGAGACCGGGTCTGGCGCACGCTGAAGGATGGGCATCCGGGGATGCGCGCGATGGCGCGCGGCGGCGCGTTGGACTGGCTGTCCGCCAGCTACGACGGCACGCTGCGCCGTTGGCGGGGGAATCAGCCCTTGGGGCCGGCCATGGATGGCGGCCAGCGGGGGGTGGTCAGCCTCGCCTCACTTCCTGAGGGACGGGCCGTCACGGGCGCCCTTGATGGCAGCTTGCAATGGTGGCAAGGGGGGCGTCCGCTCGGGTCCCGCCTACAGACCCGCCTGGGTGCCCTCTGGGCGCTGCAGTCCCTGGGCGATGGCAGTGTGCTGGTGGGAGGCGATGGCGGGAGCGTGCAGCGCTGGCGACCCTCCGGCGCCATCTCAGCGCCGGTGCGCAGTGGCCAGGGATCGGTTCGACGCCTGGCGTTGCTCAGTGACGGCACATGGGTGAGCGGAGGCGAAGATGGCACCGTGCGTCGCTGGCGCGATGGCCAACCGCTGCGGCCGATCGGGCCCAGGGTGTTTGGCTCCATCACCGCCTTGGCCCCACTGCCTGCCAACGGCTTGGCCTGGAGCGTGGATTCCGGGGGGATGGTTCTCTGGCGTCCGCAAGCCTCGCCGGAGGCGGTGTCGATCGCCAGCAAGAGCCCCATCCATGATTTGCAGCTGGCGCCTGGGCCGCTGATGATCGGTCTGGGGTTGGACGGCACGCTGGCCACCTGGCGATGGCCGCGGTTGCCGAGCTGGTTTCGCGACACCAGGCAGGGCTCGATCCATGCCCTGCTGGTGCAAAAGGATGGACAACTCGTGACGGGTGGCTGGGACAGCACCTTGCGCTTTTGGAAAGATGGTCGGCAGCTTTCGGCCCCGATCCATGCCAACCAGGGTCCTTTGAGGATCCTTCAACAGCTCCACCGCGGCGGTCTGCTCGTCGGCGGGCTGGATGCCACCCTCCAAGCCTGGATCCAAGGCCGCCCCCGGGGGAAACGCATCCCCACCGCGCAGGTGGGTGTGCGCAGCCTGCTGGTGCTGAAGGATGGCGACATGCTGTCGGGTGGCTACAACGGCGAGATCAAACGCTGGCGCCGAACCAAACAACTCGGCCATACCCTCCTCAACGGCGACGCTCCGGTGACCAGCCTGGCGGAATTGAGCGATGGGACGATTGTCTCAGGCGACGCCAGGGGTCGGCTGCGGCTTCTGCGGTGGCCCCACTGGCAAGGACCCGTCCTGCAGACAGGCCAGCGGGTCATCCTGTCGATCCTGCCGCTGAGCGAGCGGTCTTGACTGACCGCTGGACAGGACGGCACCTTGAAGGCTTGGCGCGAGGGCAAGCCCGATGGCCCCATTCTCAAAGTGGAAGAGGAGAACGCCTCTTGGCGCATCGAGCGCCTGCCTGGCGGTGAGCTGGTGGTGAGCTCCGGCGCCGACAGCTATCTGCGCTGGCTCGTCGCCCCCGGCGTCGCGATCCGGGAGGCCTGCCAGCGGCTCAAAGAGGTGCCGGGACTGCGCGATCCCGGCACCGCCGCGGAGCGGGCGGCGGCGCACCTTTGCGCGGCGGCGGAGGTGAGGGCGCAGCCGCCGAAAGGTGGCGACTAACCTCGGCACAAACGCCAGACGATGGAGCACCCACCTCGCGGATCTTTGACAGCGAGGAGCGGATCGGGACCTGCGGTGATCGCCGTGTTGGGCACCCCGTCTCCGCTGGTGGTGGTCCTGGAGGTGGACGCCTTCGTCGACCCTGGAGGGTCAGGCTCCCCCGCCGCCCTACCAACGGCGATACCACTGCGCCATCTGCTCGATCTCCTCGCTCTGCACGCGCACCATCGCTGCCTCCAGGTCTCGCAACGCGCCATGGGTGGTGCCCCATTGGGCATGGGAGGCCATGCCCCCGACCTCCCGCCGGCCAGGCGGGAACCTCGCTGCCGGTCCACTGGCGGTACCAGCGGCGCATCTGGGCATTCTCCTGGCTTGGGCTGTCGCGGATCCGTGTGGCCAAGGCGCGGATCTCCGGGCGACGGGACCGCCGCAGGACCAGGTCCGCCATGGCGATGGCCCCCTCGTGATGGTGAATCATCATCACGATGAAATGGGTATCGGCGGAGCGCTGGCCCATCGGCAGTCCGCTCCAGCCTGGACAATCCGGGGGCGCGGTGGAGGGGGTGGCGGGGCCAGCGCGGGCCGAGGTCGTCCCGTTCACCAGGAGCGTGGTTGTCGCGGCCAAGGCGCTCCACACCAAGCGGTTCAGGGGGTTGGAAGGATGGGAACAGCGGGCCATGGGCTCCCTCCCGTGATCGTCTCCTTTCCTCTTGACCTCCTTGAGCCCAGACGGACCCGACCCGCCGGCTGCTTCGCGGCACCCCCTGGAGACCATCGCTGGGTGCGGCCGGCTCCAGGGGCAAGGGCTTCAGGAGCTGGATCGGTTCAGTGGATGGGGCACTGATGCCGAGGTCCCCAGACGTCAGCTCCCGGGCCCCCAATAACCCTAAAGCCCCGTTGGACCCCTCTCGGCAGGCCTGGTTGGCCCCGGATGCCCGCTGATCTTTCCCCTGGTCGGTCGCTGGCGATCGATGCTTCGGCCTGCGCCCGACGGCGCTCTGAGGGTAGCGGCGGCAGCGCGGCGCTGGCCAGCGGCCTGGCTTTGGCCGGCGCCGACTAGGCCCGCCAGCCCAGCAGGCCCTCCAGCCCGGCCCCGGCCTCCACCGCAACAAGCCCCCCTCTGCCCAACCCCACAGGTTCCAGCCAATCACCCGCTCCCGAGGCGCCGCCCACTCCCACAGGCTCCAGCCGACCAACAGCTCTCGCGACGCTGTCCACCGATGACGGCGACCTCACCGCCAAGGAAGCCGCTCGCCTCCCGCTCGACGGCACCCAGCTGGTGGTGCTCTCGGCTTGTGACTCGGGCCAGGGCAGCGAGCGCAGCGGCGAGGGGCTGTTTGGCCTGCGGCGCGCTCTCACTGTGGCCGGTGCTCGCGGCACTCTCCTCTCCCTCTGGAAGGTGCCCGAATACGCCACCGAAGCCTTCATGACCCGCTTCTACGCCCTGTTGGGCCAGGGTCTCCCGCCAGCGGAGGCCGTGCGGCGGGTGCAGGCGGACTTTCGCGCCCGGCCCCCCATCGATGGCCGGAGTGATCCCTTCTACTGGGCAGGCTGGCTGTACAGCGGCCTGCCCGATCCAGCGCGATGACGCGCTTCCTCCCGCTCCTCTCCGCTCTGGTCGTGGTCCTGCCTGCCTCAACTCCCTTGGCCTCTCGGGCAGTGGAGGGTTCCTCCTGCGAGCGGGCCCTGCGCCAGGCCACCGCCCAGCTCCAGCGGGCGTGGCAACAGGATCCCCTCACCGCCCGCCGGCCCTTCCCCGCCATCCGCCTGGTGGACGGCGCCAGCGGCCCCCTGGTGCGCGTTTGCCCCAGCAGCAGCGCTGGAACCAGCGGAAACGCCGGGCGACGCGATCGCCTGCGGCCGCAGCGGCGCTGGCGAAGGGTGGGAGCGCTGGCTCGGGGCTGGTCCACCGCGTGGCTTGAGGTGGAAGCTCCGGCCAGGGTAAGAGGGCGCAGATCGCCGGTCACGCGGGCGTGCCCCGTTGATCATGGGGCCATCAGCGTTGTACGCCTCCTTCGGATGGGCGTTGTTGCGCCGTCCCCCGCAAAGGGGCAGGCCGCCGCGGGTCTGGGCGGCCAGCCAGGGCTGAGGGGACAGGGAGGGAACCAAGGTGGTTGGGGATGGAAGCGCGGGGCGGCGCTGAGCCTGGCGCGGCGGGGTCCGGGCTGGTCCAAGCTTTTCTCCGCAAGCTGCTCCAGGAGGCGGGCCCGCGGGGCCTGCCACCCGGCGCACGCTCTCGACCTAGTCTCGGTTTTAAAGGGTCATGGGCATCTTTGAACGCTTTTTGAGCTTGTGGGTGGCCCTGGCGATCGTGGCCGGTTTGGCGTTGGGCGCCATTTTTCCCAGCGTGGCCGCAGCGGTGGCCTCCCTGGAATTCGCGCGGATCAACCTGCCGATTGCTCTTTTGATCTGGGGGATGATCTATCCGATGATGCTGGCGGTGGATTTTGGTTCCCTGGTTGGATTGCGGCGTCAACCGAAGGGATTGATCATCACCGTGGTTGTGAACTGGCTGATCAAACCGCTCACGATGACGGCCCTTGCCTGGGTGTTCATTCGCGGTGTCTTTGCTGCCTGGATTCCAGCCGAGATCGGTGATCAATACATTGCCGGCATGATTCTGCTGGGCGTGGCCCCCTGCACCGCCATGGTGTTTGTCTGGAGCCGCTTGAGCGCTGGTGATGCCAATTACACCCTCGCTCAGGTCGCCATCAACGACCTGATCATGGTGTTTGCCTTTGCGCCGATCACGGCGTTGTTGCTGGGGGTGAGCCAGGTGCTGGTGCCCTGGGACACCCTTGTCACGTCTGTTGGCCTGTTCGTGGTGGTGCCGCTGACTGCGGGCTGGCTCACCCGCGTGGGGCTGCGCGCTCCTGGCCGGATTGAACGACTGGAGGAGCACCTCAAGCCCCTGGCTGTTGTGAGCCTGCTTGCCACGGTGTTGCTGCTGTTCATGGTGCAGGCCAGCGTCATCCTGGCCAATCCGCTGGCGATCGCTCTGATCGCCGTTCCCTTGATCGTGCAGACCTACCTGATCTTCTGGATCAGCGCCCTGTGGATGCGTCTTTGGCGCCAGCCCCATGCCATCGCGGCCCCCGGCGCCATGATCGGAGCCTCCAATTTCTTTGAGTTGGCGGTGGCGGTGGCCATCAGCCTGTTCGGCCTCAACTCCGGCGCCGCCCTGGCCACCGTCGTCGGTGTGCTTGTGGAAGTGCCGGTGATGCTGTCGCTGGTGGCCATTGCCAACTGGGATGAGCGCCTGTTCCCCTATCGGTCCGGCGGCTCGCCGCCGGGCGCTGCATGACCCCCTCCCGCGACTCCGAGGCGCGGTCGCGCGATCGAGGGGTTCAGGAAACAACACAAAAACGCCCCGGCGAAAGCCAGGGGCGTGAATCACGTCTCGATTATCCCCGCCGACACTTGACTCAAATCAGGCGATAGGCCTTGACCCGTTTGCGCAGCTTGCGGCTGAAGCCGAGAGCCGTGCCGGCGCCAAGGATGGACAGGGGGCCTGGAGTTTGCCGGAAGGTGTTGGTGTAGTTGTCGACATTGGCCCCATTGTCATTGGCGGGAATCGTGACAATGTCACGGACGCAGATGACCCGTTGTCCGGAAATGCCTAAATCCCAGATGGGAGTATTCGGGCTGGGGGATGGAGGATTGATCAAATCAACCAACGGCGTCCCGGTATTGGGACAGCTGGGAGAGCCATTCGGGTTGAGAGAGCCTGCCCAGACTCTCTTCTGCACTGTCGTATTCATGCCTGCCCCCTTGAACGATAACTGAATCTAATTGAATATCCGCAAACACGGTTTCAGGACTTGACGGGTAAGCCGGGGGATAGAGAATTTGTACGGCGTAGTCAAATGTGCTTACGCCAGGAAACCAGCCGCCACCATTATCAAGATTGAAATTCGGACTGAGATCAACATCAACCTGCCATTGGTCAGCAACGGGATTGACATTGGGATTGAAGAGCCAATCGGCGGGTGTGCCGGATAAGCCATTCCCATTCAAGTCAAACCATTTGAATTCAATATCTCCCGTTGCGCTAGCAGCAGGTGTGGGAGCGGTCCCCGTGGGGGCATTGAAATACCAGATTTGCTTGTCGCTTGGAGCCAGGTTGCCCCCGGCGTTGTTGCTGTCGTGCCAAACGCCAAGCGCCGGTAGTCCATCGGTGCAAGGGTTGACAAAGATGCTTGAGGCGAAGTTGCACCTCGTGGCTTTTGCCTCCCCGCCGGATAACACGACGCCAGCCGCCAATGCTGAGAGGGCAAGAGCAGAGGCAGCCGTTGATCGCAGGAGTCGGACTCCCGGTCTCGCCTTGGTCTTGAAGTGAGTCATAATGAGATGTTGAGTGAACAACTCGGCAAAAATATTGCCTGCTTTATTTTGTCGTCTTGGATCGCAATCTGGGCTTTCCATCTTTATCTGTGATGCCTCTTTGCACAGGTATACGGATTGTGCGCTCCTATGCAGGTTGTGCTGTAAAAACAACAGGCAATAATCGGCTGAATGCGCATGAACGCGCGGCTGGTTTCCGCCTCGTCTTGATTTCCTGGTTGTTCCCTTCCAGCCATTTGGGGCCAGATCGCGGCGGGGACCAATCGCGTCGGGACAGATTCCGGCGGGGACGGGTGCGCCTCCGCACGGCGAAACAGGGTGTCCGCAGGGGCGGATCCCCGTAAACGGCGTCACACCCACCGGCGGGTCAGCGGGCCAATGATGGGTTGCAAAGAGATACGAGAACCACCATGCGAGAGGTTGTGTTCCGCCTCACGGCGGAACGGGCCGGTCATCTGGAAGCCCGGGCCGAAAGCCTCCCGATCCACATCACGGCACCCACCCTGGAGGAGCTGCACCACGAGACCCGCGAGGCCCTGATCGCCCATCTGGGCGCCGCCCATTGCGCCTACCGCGTGCGGATCCTTCGCCATCCTGGCCCCTCGTTCAGCGCCGAGGGACCCGGACGGCTGCCGCGGCGCACCCCCGCGCTCTGTCGGTGACACGCGCCTCCTGGCACGATCTCGTGATCGCTCTCGGCGTGCCCCTGCTGCTCCTGCTGGCGGGAGTCCTGGCGCTTGAGCGGTGGGGAGCCTCGCTGCCCCCCTGGTTGCGGTGGGTCCATCGCTATCGCGGACGGTTGTGGAATGGCGGCATGGGCCTGCTGATCGGCTTGTCGCTGCTCCGCTGGTGGCTCCAGCGCTGAAGGAGCGAGCCGCTTGCTCTTGAGCGGCGCGGGCTGTTCAGGGACAAGCGGACCCATCCAGCCCGGATGGAGGCGCTGGCGCCAGCCTCAATCGGCCGTGTCGCCGGCTTCGGCCCGTTCCTCCGTGTCGCCCGCCAAGCCGGCTTGCAGCGGCGGCAGCAGCGTTTCCAGGGCCACCCCCCGGCTGCCCTTCAGGAGCAACACATCCCCGGGCGTCAACCACTCCAGGAGGGGGGCGGCGGCGGCCTCCGGGGTGCTCACCCGCACCAACCGCGCCATCCCAGCGGCGGCCTCCACCATGGCGTCGCCCTCCGCGCCCGCCGCCACCACCACCAGCCCATCCAGGCCCAGCTCCCGGGCTCGGGCGGCCACCTGGCGGTGCAACGCCAGGCTCTGCTCTCCCAGTTCCAGCATCGTCCCCAGCACGGCCCAGCGCCGGCCGCCCTCGCTTTCCGCCAGCAGTTGCAGCGCCGCCAGCACCGCCTCCGGAGAGGCGTTGTAGGTCTCGTCCAACACGGTCACCCCGCCGAGCCGCAGGCGGCGATTGCGCCCGCCGGGCACCTCCACCACCAGCTCCCGCAACGCCTCCGGCGGCACCCCCAGCGCGGTGGCCACCGCCAAGGCCAACAGCAGGTTGCGGGCGTTGTGACGACCGGCCAGAGGCAGCCGTGCGGTGAGGCCCTCCAGCGGGCGCACCAACCGCAGGGCGGCACCGCCCTCCTCCAGGCGGCCCACCCAGGTCGCTGCGGGTCCCCCCGGCAAACCCAGGGCCTCATCAGCGAGGGCCACCCGCTCCACCCGTCCGCTCCAGCCCGCCGCCAGGCCCGCCTCCAGCAGCGGGTCGGCGGCAGGGATCACCAGCACGCCCGCCGGGGCCAGCGCTTCGACGATTTCGCATTTGGCGGCGGCGATGGCCTCCCGACTGCCCAGGCGGCCGATGTGCGCTGTGCCGATGTTGGTGATCACCGCCACGTCGGGTTCCGCGCAGCGGCTCAGGCGCGCGATCTCCCCCGGCCCCCGCATCCCCATCTCCACCACCACGGCCGCTGTCTCCGTCCGTCCGCGGAGGAGGGTGAGGGGAGCGCCGATGTCGTTGTTTTCGTTGCCGCTGCTGGCCACCACCGGCCCCAGGGGCTCCAGGGCGGCGCGGATCAGCTCCCGGGTCGTGGTCTTCCCCGCCGACCCCGTCACGGCCACCACCGGCCATCCCAGGCGACGGCGCCACAGCCGCGCCAGCTCCTGATACGCCAGCAGGGTGTCCTCCACCAGCCAGAGGGGGCATCCGGTCTGGGCGGCCAGGGCGGTGGCGGCGGCGGGGTCGAGCCGATCGCGCTGGGCCAGGGCGGCGGCCGCTCCGGACGCCCGCTCCGGCGATGTCAGAACAGTCCGCAGGAAGCCGTGACCATCAAACCGTTCCCCCACCAGGGGAATGAAGAGCTCCCCGGGTCGCACCCGGCGACTGTCCGTGCACACCCCCGCCACCACACCCGAGAGGCGGAGGCCGGGCGGCGCCACCGGGGGCCCCCACAAGTCCGTCAGGTCGTCCCAGCGCATCTCCCCGGTGGGCGTCCGCGAGGACCCCAGTCCCGGGCTCTCCATGCCCCTCCCCTCCATCACCGTGGCTGCGGGTGGTGGGGATCCTGCCGCATCAGGGGGCATCATCCGCCGGGCCAGGAGGATCGAAGAGAATCATGCCGCCCCCCACCAGGGCGTCGCGACCCCATGAACGCCCGCTGCCATCCCGCAGGTGCAGATGGCTGTAGCCCTCCTCCACGGCCCGCTCCCGCCAGCGGTCCACCAGCTGTTGCCGCCGCGCGGCCCCGAGAGCGAGAAGGTCCTCGCCGAGGCGGAGGGTGAGGGTGGTGCTGGCGGGATCCGGCGCGAACTCCAGGATGAGGGCGGTGTCGGCTTCCGCGCCCCAGGCGGCGCGCAGACGCCTGCCTTCCCGCTCCGCTGGCGAT
>Ga0194130_10007955_pt1 | contig 11480 bp, 7 predicted proteins | sample TA2KigsurfametaG_FD_160084 | JGI IMG/M metagenome (GOLD analysis project Ga0194130, IMG submission 160084) | Freshwater microbial communities from Lake Tanganyika, Tanzania - TA2015050 Kigoma 12 surface | ecosystem: Environmental > Aquatic > Freshwater > Lake | place: Tanzania: Lake Tanganyika... | reverse complement strand
CCACAGGGTGACACTGGAGCCACTGGACCACAGGGTGACACTGGAGCCACTGGACCACAGGGTGACACAGGAGCAACTGGACCACAGGGTGACACTGGAGCCACTGGACCACAGGGTGACACAGGAGCCACTGGACCACAGGGTGACACAGGAGCAACTGGTCCACAGGGTGACACAGGAGCAACTGGTCCACAGGGTGACACTGGAGCCACTGGACCACAGGGTGACACAGGAGCCACTGGACCACAGGGTGACACAGGAGCAACTGGACCACAAGGTGACACTGGTGCTACTGGTCCACAAGGAGACACAGGTCCAACTGGTCCAGGATTCACAACAATCACCTATTATGATGAGGCAGGCGCTACAGCAGCAGGACCGACTGGGACAATTAAACCAATTTTAGTGAGCGATGGCACATCAAATTCTGCTAACGCATTTGATTTATTACATTATGATTCAACATCGAACATGTTAAATGTAGAAAACATAACAGTAAACGCATCATTCACATCTACATTAAGCACACAAGTAGGCAATTTAGATGTTAGTGGAACAGTCGACATAAGTGGCGATTTACAAATGAATACTAACCGTATATTATTCGGAACAACACCAACCGACAATATTAAAATAGGAATAGATGCCGGAAATGTAACAGATATATCATCAGGAACAATTTCGATAGGAACAAATTCAGGCAGTGGCGATTATAAACATGCGAATTCCATTGCGATAGGTAGTGATTCAGGGCATAATCAGTGGTATGAATCAATCGCAATTGGTTTTGAATCCGCGGCAAACGGAAGTCAGGGAAAGAAATACATTAATTCTCCTATTGAACTATTAGATTTTTTTTACGGTAATGTTACAATTTCTGACTTTGCGAACCTTATAGATGGTTCACTAAATGAAATAAATCAGTCATTAGAAACAAATTATCAAACTTTTCAAAATGCGTCAGAAAGTCAATGGCTTGATTTTTTTACAAAGGTTAAAAATTATTATCAAACATCAGGACAATTTCTTTTTAATAGTGGTGGTGATAGTGATAATTTACTAGTCGCAATAGATCTTTATATTGATGTTTCCGGTGGATCATTAGCAATTGGAAATAAATCTGGTTATAATAATCAATATATTCATAGTATAGCTATTGGGAATGAGTCAGGATATAATGAACAAGGTCCAAAATGTATAGCAATTGGAAAGGAAGCAGGTTATGATAGCCAACTACTTGAATCAATTAGCATAGGATATAAATCAGGCTATTCAAACCAACAAGAATATTGTATAGCAATTGGAAGCCAGTCAGGTGAAACAAATCAACAATTAAGTGCCGTTGCTATCGGAAGTAATGCCGGAAAAACAAATCAACAATCAAGTGCTGTTGCTATTGGTAAAAAAGCAGGTTCTATCGAACAGCAATCAGGTGCTGTTGCTATTGGTGAAAGTGCCGGTTTTACTGACCAACAATCATGTGCTGTTGCTATTGGTAACAGTTCTGGTTCAACAAATCAAAGTGATAATGCTGTTGCTATTGGTAACAGTGCCGGCTCAACAAACCAAAGTGTGAATGCTGTTGCTATCGGATATTCGGCCGGCTCATCAGAACAAGGTGATAATGCAGTTGCTATTGGTGAAAGTGCCGGTGCCACTGAACAAAATGTATCATCGATCGCAATTGGTGACAGTGCTGGTTACTCGAAATTAGGTGCTCATGCCATTGCTATAGGAACAGAAGCCGCATCGAATAACTCGCAGACAAATTATAACGGAGAAACAACGACATCCAATGATGGGTCAATAGCAATTGGACACGCTGCAGGGAAAAACAGTCAAGGTACTGCCTGTATTTCAATCGGATATTATGAGACCGGACAAACAGACCAGAAAATAGGCGCCATAGCAATTGGCTCCAATGCAGGAGAAAGTTCTCAGAATGTATCAGCCATAGCGATTGGCACCAATGCTGCTAGAACAAATCAAGGTGCTGGAAGCATAGCGATTGGTGCCGAAAGTGGAAATAATCAAAATGGGTCATGTATAGCTATAGGAACTCAATCGGGAAAAAGTCAAGCACTAGGTGCTATAGCAATTGGATTATTAACAGGAGAATCACAAGAAAATTTTTCGACTGCTATTGGTTATGGAACTGGTAAAAATCAAAAAGGTCCTTCTGTAGCAATAGGTTATAACATAGGAACAAGTGAAGACCCGCAAGGCTTAGGTTCAATCGGTATAGGATCAAATATTGACAATATCTATGAGCGAAACATTGTTATAGGCAACAACATAACATCGAGTACATCTTCCCAAGCCCCTAGTAAATATAATACTTTAATTGGAAATAATATATACATATACTCAAAGAAAAACTCAATAGTTATAAATAGTCAAGAAAATGGTCCTATTTATGTTTATAATGATAATTCGTTTTATGTAAATCCTATTAGAACACTTAGTTATACAAATCCATATGAATATTCAACTGCAACAAAAATGTTAATGCATGATTCATTGTCAAGAGAAATAGTAAGCATAGAAAAACGATGGATAAATATTGTTGGTCCGACTGTTACAAAAGATTTGTCAGGTATTTCTTTAATTTCCGATTTTACTACGGCAGGAAATTATGCTATGTCTTCTGGCAATGTAACACTTTCTTCAAATTATTCAAACACAATAAGTTTTAATATACCTCTGCTTCCAGGAATATATAGAATAACAGGTTGTGTTACATTTAAAGATATATCTGGTTCTGTTGATTTAGAAATGTCTCTTAATGAAGGGTATTCATCATTATTTACAAGTACGATTACATCAACAAATTCAAAAAATTCAACTGTAAACATGAACTATTTGTTTGAGACTTCTTATTCTAAAACTTATACTATTACATTAACGGCATCAAATGCTACAACTTCGTGTCAATTATTACAAAATGGAACTAATATTACTTATGAACGACTATAATTTATGACTTACCGTAATGCGTAGGACTTATTTTTTAATTCAATCAATTTAGAACAAACTAATTTGTTCTCAACAAATATGCCTTCCGGCATGGGGCTTTGTACTTATTTATTCCGATTCAATCAATTAAAACACAGTGATTTATGATGTAATTGAGTAAATATATTAAAAATTGTTACACCATAATAAGTTCACTCCGAATTGCCTGAACCAATAATTTTCTCTCTAAATTCGCTCACTGTATAAATCGGCACTCCATGTTTAATTGCCGCTTGATACTTGGTACTCTTAGAATCCTCTTTACTTTTTACAATTAACGCATATGTATTTTTGCTCACAGCCCCTGTAACACTACCACCCTCTGCGACAATTGCCGTCTCCAACTCCTTATCACGGAATCCAGTGAGAACCACGCTTTTTCCAGCGAGGTTGCCTCCGGCCATACCGCTCTTTTGGGTCGTCGGCATTGGAGCAACTACTCCTGCCATGCCGCCATCCACACGAATCTCCTCCAAAAACGCCATAAATCGCGGCACATTTTGGATGAATTCGGCAGCGGTTTTTTGCGAGAAGCCTGGAATGGCAGCGAGTTTATCGACATTTCTCTCCTCAAGCACATTTGGATATGCTTCAAAGATTTTTGCCACCTTCTTCTCACCAAATCCACGGCCAATCAAGTTGGAACCGACGAGAATCTGTTGAAGCGTGGCAGTCTCGAACTTTTCACGGATATTCGTGTGAAGTTTCGCCGCCATCTTATCCTTGAAGCCGTCGACTGTGAGGAAATCGTCCTGGGACATGTCGAGAATCTTCTTAATACTATCGAAACCAGCGGACATAAGTCGCTTCACATTACCGGCACTCAATCCGTCTACACCGAGAGAAGTGAAGAATCCTGTGATGTTTTTCTCTCTAACAACATCGCTATCCTCAGGATTCACAAGAATAATGTCGACATCAGTCGCAGTCCACTTGTATTCGACGTCATCCGGCATCTTCGGGGTGAGTGCCGGCACGAGGGTTTCAGTAATATAAGGAATTACGTCACCACTGCGAATCAGGCGAACAACGGCATCGGGACCAATACAGTTGTCACGAATGAAAGCCCCGTTGAATCCAGTGGCATACTCAACGACAACGCCGCCGATGCTGGTCGGTTCAATGCGCACACGAGGCTTCAAGTAGCCATCCTGACTAGGCGACCAAATAACGTCGACCACGCGAACCTCGGCTTCTTGCCCCCCGGATGCCGTCTTAAATGCAAAGGAATGCTCGGGATTCCCACCGGATTTGTGGGGGAACGCAGCCGCGTCGCATGTAATAATGATACCATCAATCTCATATTCAACCACACATTCTCTCCAAGTAAGTAGCATGCTTGTGAGGAATTCGGCCGTCAATTGTGAGCGAACAATGGATGTATTGTTATAAACCACATTGAGACCGCGTGATGCGAGTAAATCCAATTGTTCACTTTGAGTGAGGCCAGCAGGAGAGAGCACCTCATAACAGATGAAATCCACGTCAGTACATTTTTCAGGTTCGATAGTCTTGGAATTGACAACACCACTGACGAAATTGCGTGGGTTACTGGCACCAAGAGGCTTGTATTTTCTCTCAAATGTGTCGGGTTTTATGATAAATTCACCGCGAACACAGAGACCCGCTGTATTGGATGGGGTTCCGATATTGACGGCGGAGAGAAGTGGTGAGACGTCTTGTCCGATGCTTCCGTCTCCACGCGTGTACATTCTCTTTCGATCAAAGTCAATCATGCCAGAAACACCGTCGAGTTTGGCGGAAATCACATAAGGCCCTGGGTATTTCGCTGCCCACTTGGAAAGCCCAGTGTCATCCTTGATCTTATCCATAGAACCCATGAAATGCGGCAATTTCACACGATTACGCGCAGGTGGGGCACCGATTTCGGAGAGAACTGCGGCGGATGGCCAATGTTCAGCAATAAAGTCTTTCAGTTCGTCGAATTCGGCGTCGGTCATAATCGGAGTCGCATTATAGTAGTGTTTCGCAGCACGTCGCAACTTATCGCAGCACGCTTTCTCAATATTGGCCATGGTTGTGGATAATCTTGATGGTTTCTCTCCAAATCCTTTTCAATTTTTAAAATAATTAACACAAAGCATATAAACCTATTCAGTTAATTACTATTTATTTACACTTACAGAGATGAGCGAACCGGCTTTTAAATGCGAAGAATGCAAGTTTTCTACTAATATTCCACTACAATGGCAGCGTCACACTGAATTAGCATCACATATTAAGAAAACAGGCGGGACACCACGAGATAAGAGTGTGAAATACAAGTGTCCATATTGTAAAAAGGAGTATGCGTTTATGAGTAAGTTGTGTGTTCATATGAGCACAACGTGTAAGAAGAAGCCTCCTGTTGAGGAAGAAGAACAACAAGCAGAACAACAAGAACAACAAGAACAACAAGAAGAACAAGAACAACAAGAACAAAAGAAAGAGGAAAATAGCACGGTTGATGTTAGCGGAAATGAAAAGAAACCCAAAACATGTAACTGTGAAAAGTGTTTGGCGGGAGAGACTGATGGAACGGTCGACCTCGAGACAATGGTGAATCGTTTTATTGACCGAAAACGCATGATTTACCCGGATGACGAGAAGTATCACTCGCAAGTGTACGAGATGGAGATGTATGACCCGTCAAGCCCACCTGTTCCCGACACAGCAAAGATAAATTACAACGCACCGATGCCGGATATCGAGCCAATTATGCAACTGATAAAACATAGCCGTAAAATGCGTAAGTATATGTTCTCTATTATTTATGCGTTGTTGGAGGAGGATTTCAGGCAGTCGCGTGTCGTCGAAGAGGTGCGTAGTTATGCGGAGAAGCGTGGATTTGACGTGTTTACTAAGGACGACTTTCATCTCCACGTGGAAGACAGGAATAAGATTTATTTGAGGAGTATGAAGGGTCGAGAAAAGGAGGAAGGAAGCGATATTCCTGCTTATTCGAAGGTGATGGAGAAGAATTAAAGTGCCTGCCGGCATACAAAATGCGTGTTTTTATTATGTATATATAAATGAACAGAGGAGGAGGATTTTTCGGTTCTTTACGAAAAAAAATTTCACCATCACCATCATCCGAATTAAATTATGGCAATACATGTTTCATGAGTTTTTATGCGGCTGCTGTAACTAGAATTTCTTATTTAGACGACAACAAATTTATTCAGTGTTACAACAAAATAATGGGAAATGTAATTCCAAAAGAAATACTAAGAAACATAAATACACTTGCGAATGATAACAATAATTTAAATAACTTATTTAATGATGACAATTTATTACAAAATGTTTTATCAAATATTGATACATACACATCTAATACCGGTCAGAAGCGCATTGATTATGTAAAAATGAACATGCCTCAGAAAATAAACATTATTACTGGGGAGATGGAAGGTGATTCTACACAGTTTGACGGTTCAGAATCTGATAAACACATAAAATATATATCGTTGGCGAATTCTAATTATGGTAATGTTTACATAGTGGCTGATGATCGCATGTCAAACGTAATACAGGTTATATTTAGGGGAACTTATAGTGCAAAAACTGCCGGAAGTTATACTAAGCCAACATCACTGATCCCATTAAAGGCAAAAAAGGATTCGAATGATGCGTATTTGTACGGGATAGTTAAAATTACATTAGATATGATTAATACAATAATACAAAGCATTTGTTATTTGTCCCGTGAATTTTTGAGGCATACTAATCCCAATAGTGTAACTATATTAACATTTGGTCACTCGTTAGGCGGAGCAATGACGACTTTGTTCTCTTATGAGTTGTATAGACTTAGACAGTTGGACTTTTATAAGAACGCTCCATATAATGTCATGAGACCAAACATATTATGTGTTAGTTTGGGTGCTCCTAGGTGTTTGAACGTATATGCTAGCGATGAATTCTGTAAACTAGTCCAGTCTGGAGCAATAGCATTTAAAAGAATTGTAACTAAGGGTGACCCTGTTCCTGGTATGCCTAAAAAATTTACTGGTTTTTCGCATCCTTGTTCTAGTAAAACAATGAAAGCCAATGGAATGCGAGAAAAAGTAAATGAAGATTGTAGTGATGTTCTCAGTAAAGTTCCGTTGAGACCAAAATATAATAAATCAATAAAATGTGAATCTAAAAATAGTAACCTAATTACTACATATAACCCATTATCTCACACTCTGTATTTTTATATAATGTATAGTAAGGCTGCTAATATACCCAATTTTTTTAAAGGAATGGTGAAACAAATGGAAGTGAAGAGAACTAAGGATGGACAAACAGTCGCTCGTGTTAGTATTGGTAATGAAGCAAGTTTAAGTTCATCGTTTTTTGTACTGGATGATGTAAGAGATGTTCCTTTCAATGACCTGGCATTAGAGAATAAAATAGAATCAGAAACTTCTGAAGAACAAGAAGAACTTACAACAGTTCCGGTTGAATCGCCAGATTCGGGTGAATCACTCGAAACATCTGACATCAATCCGATTCGTTCTGATGAGTTCGATTCAATTCAGAATGGTGGTGGCAAAGTATCGGAAGACGTATATATGACATATGAACTGTTTAATTTTATTATTGAAAATGGAATACCAATACAGGATGGAGTTAACAGAAATGTATTAAACCCTAGCGACATTGGAACTGAATATTTAAAGATCAACCGACATCAAGTTAAAAATTATGGTGGAACGAAGAAATTTAAACGCAATCGTAAAAATAAAAAGAGGAAAACTTTAAAAAAATCTCGTAGAAACGTCTATGTTTAAAGTGTGTCGCGCATATTGTTCCTGGTAATTCGGAGTGAACAACATTCGGTTTATGGTGTAACAGTTTTAATAGATTTACTCAATTCCCGCAGGAACCTTCGGTTGAGCATATCTAACCAAAGGTTCCTATTGAATTGATTGAATTTTAAAAAAAATAAGTACAAAGCCCCCCATTCCGGCAGGCATAAATGACAATACATAACTGAGAGTTGTGTAACATAAGTTCTGTTGGCGTAGATGGTTATCGCATTCGCTTTACACGCGAAGGGTCGTGGGTTCGAATCCCGCACGGAACATTGTTTTTAAAAATTGAAACAAATGTTATTTTTGCTCGATAAAATAACATTTAACGCAAACATGCTTGCTTGGCGATTGACCAGTCACAAAGTATATAATGACCGCAAGTTGGCTCAAAAAAACGAAACACAATTCACCACAAATCCGGTGTTGTTTTGTGAAATGTTTAAAAAGTTTTTGAAAGAACATTTGGACGAAGAAGATAAACAACTTATACGCGAATGGGATGATTTGTTGGCATTTGACACGACCGAATTGACGACGCATTATGACCACGAGGGAAAGGAACCAATTTTTAAGATAGATTACCGACGTGATGACGATTGCTTGTATGTGTATGAGATTGAAACCGTCGAGATTTTGGTTTAATGTGTGTCTATCCACACCCAAGACGCAAACAGTTTTCTATCCGGCGTCAAACAATCATAGACCTCCTTGGATGAACGCGTAAGATTGCGCAATTTCGGGTAATGTTGGTTGGAACGCATGTAATCCTCCACAAACCCTTCGCTTTCTCTCCGCATTTCAGCATAATAATCCCAGAACCCGTGGTCATCTTCGTTGATGTCTACTGTATAATAGGCATACTCGTCTATCCATACACCTTGGCTCATACCACCGAAATCAACCTTAATTCCGAGGATTGTCATTTTGTTTTAGTAGTTATAAATAGTGACCGCAACCGTTTAAGTAGTTTGACAAAATTGAATTTAACATGTATTATAACCTTGTAAAGACAAAACACAAATCACAACAAAATGACTCCTCGTTCGGAGAGAACAGCAGCATTTGAAGAGGCAATCGAACAAGAATGGAGCGAATATTACTTTAAGTTTATGACTAGAAATGACGGACATTTGTTTGACTTGGATCAAGTAGGGTTTACTTCAAACCCGAACATAACACTAAAAACGATTGAGAATCACCCTGAATATGAGTGGTCCCATGAGGGTATTATGAGTAATCCAAACCTCACTTGGACTTTCTTGAAAAGTTTTAAGAACGGGATGTTTGCTGATAATGAAGAATGTTTGATGTTGTATCGTAAGAATTCTCTCCATTACAATCACGATTATGATGAGCACGCTGATTTGAGAGAAAAAGGGATGGGTATAAAAAATATGAAGAAATTGGAACGCAATTTTAATAAGACAGATTATCTTGAAAATTATGATGTTTATTTAGATAGTAACACAAGTCCTTACATGTTGCCAAAGTATTTTAAAGAATTTGATTTGCCATTAAACGCTGGTTATATAGCACGTAACCCAAATGTGACTATTGAATTCCTCAATGAACTGGTTCTTGATAACAAGTTTAATTACAATAGTATTATTTACAATCCAGCGCAAAATGGTGTATTTACTTACACAGATATATTAAATAATCCGCAAATTCCTTGGAGATACGAGGATTTTGGCATAAATAGTTCATTGCGTTTTAATTTCATAGAAAACAATGAAACAATTGCTAGTGGGCATGCGTATTTAGATTTAGTTAGTTACAACAAATTTACAGTCGAAAAAACGGCGTTTTTGGAGAGAAGGCGTTGCGACTACTTGGCTGCTTACAGAATCCAGCAGTGGTGGTGGCGTGTGACGAGCAATCCAGCCAATCCCGTTTGTCGCCGCCGATTGGAGCATGACTATGCGGAAATGTTTCAAGTCACTCCGAATTGAGGGAAAAATGTGGACATATATTATATAATAATTGAAAATGTTAAATTTAAGTTTATTTTTTGATTATAGAACTGCTAGTGCTATTCAGGAGATTAACAATAGTATTATTAAAAACACACAAGATGCCCCAAGTAGTCGAACGCGTTATAGTATAGATAGAGCAGGTTCTTCTTGTCGTGTGTGGCAGATGATTTTTTGTATATTGAATAATTTAAATGAAAGAGGATACGGCATAAATGAAATGATTGAATGTTATGCTGGAGGTTATTATAGTCAAGGAAACGACGTTTTTATACACAAATACGATTATATCATTGGATTACTTATTTACATATATAATAATGCTAGACACCATGAAATACTCAATGATTTGGTTTATTCAAATCAGCCAATGCCTGATGTTGTTCAAGTATTCGACGGTGACATAACAACTCTGCCTGTTGGAAATAATTACATGTGTATTTACACTGACGGCTTAGCCAATTCTATAAACCACTATTTTAATATTATAAAAGTGAGTGATGATGAATATTACTTGAATTCGTCTTATGGATCAGACTGGGTATGTGTTCCGCCATATACCACACAAATAACTCCTAATGAATTTAGTCAGTTTTTTCTTGCATTTAATGTAAACAACCGTGCTAATAATGAAGTTGTAGCAAAATTCTACAATAAATTCTTTTTAACGGGAAATCTTGGTAGATATGTTGATGAAGATACGGTTGAAGCATATCCTGAGCGATGGAGTGAAACCATTAAACCGAATATGGGCAATACCGGACAAATAAAAGAGATTATTGATTCGGGCAATCGTAACAATTATAAAATTGGACTAATGCCTAATTATTGCGATTATGTTGGCGAAGTGATTTCTAGTGTATTGCCGATGTATGAAAGTGAAAGCGAATATGCTATTCAATACATCCAATACTACGGTCAATTCGATCCATTTGAACAATGTGCTGTTCCTGGGTTTGGATCATACGCATATGGAGGCAAGAAAAGACGAACACGCCACAATAAACGAAAGACAACTAAGAAGACCACTAAACGAGCACGCAAGACCACTAAACGGCGTCGTTCATCGCGGTCTTCAAAGAGATGTTCTCGTTAATAATGCGTGCTGCCTCTTTCTTGTTCTTCTCATAGTCTTTCTCGTCGTTGCCGCCTAAAATCTGGTTGAGTGTCTTGAGATATTGTGTTGATTTCTTGTCATCATCAATCCAATCCGGGTTCTCTTTCTCCCATTCTTTGAGTTGTTGTATTTGTTTCGACTCCATTTGGGTGAATGCACTGACCAATTTCTCTCCGTTATCGTCTTTCATCCAGATGTCGTTGTTCTTGACATAATAGTGATTTCGTTTCAAATCACTACAATGTATTGGTCTTTCAGTGGGGTCGAGGTCTTTAATCATATTGATGAAGAGAGAAGCCGTGTGTTTCGCGTAAGTCGTGTCTGTTATAGCAAATACTTGGTCTATACTAGGTACGAAGTTTGCCATTAAGTCGGACATATTGATTGCGTTCTTACATGTCTCATTGAGGAAGAAGTTGACTGTGAGGTTATTGTTGTTGGTCGTGTTGTTATTGTTTGTCGTGTTGTTGTAACTGTTATTGATGTTGTTGCCGAGGCGATCGAGTATGAGTTTCATCATCTCCATTATTTCTGCGCGTAAATCGGCGGTGGATTGTGACTGAGTTACTG
>Ga0194130_10007952_pt1 | contig 11481 bp, 8 predicted proteins | sample TA2KigsurfametaG_FD_160084 | JGI IMG/M metagenome (GOLD analysis project Ga0194130, IMG submission 160084) | Freshwater microbial communities from Lake Tanganyika, Tanzania - TA2015050 Kigoma 12 surface | ecosystem: Environmental > Aquatic > Freshwater > Lake | place: Tanzania: Lake Tanganyika... | reverse complement strand
CCGATGATGATGCGAATCCGATGATGATGCGAATCCGATGATGATGCGAATCCGATGATGATGCGAATCCGATGATGATGCGAATCCGATGATTACCCACCCCGCATATCACCGCCATGGATGGGAACGCCCGGATGGGAACGCCCGGATGGCCATGTATTACCAGGACATCACCGCCCGCCATCCACGGCCAACACCTGGCCGCTGATCCACCCAGCGTATTCCGATGCCAAAAACAGCACCGCATGTGCAATATCATCAGGTGTGCCGAGGCGCTGGAGCGCAATGCTGGCCACCAAGGCCTGTTGGCCGGCCTCGCCGTATGATTCCCATTGGCGCTGGGTATTGGGATTCGACAAGACAAACCCGGGTGCAATGTTGTTGGCCGTGATGTTGAACGGCCCGAGGTCGTGGCACAATTGCCGTGTAAAGTTGATTTGACCGGCTTTGGCCGACGCATATGCCTGAATCCCCGTCAGGCTGGGTCCGAGCCCGGCACCACTCGAGATGTTGATGATGCGCCCACGGCGCGAGGCTTTCATTGAGGGCACAACCGCCCGACTACACAAAAACGCCGCGGTCAGGTTGACGTCCATAATCGCATGCCACTGCGCCAATGTCACCTGCTCGAGTGGCTGGCCGACTTGGCCACGCACCCCGCCCGCATTATTGACGAGTACATCGATTTGCGCGGTGGGTGCGTGGCTGAGTGCCTCGGCCACCAAGGCGTTGACCTGCTGCTCATCAGTCACATCGACGGTGCGCACATGACAGATACCACCGGCGTCTTGACACAACCGTTGGGTCTCGATTAGCTCGTCACCCAACACATCACAGGCCCAGACGTGGGCGCCGCGTGCCGCAAAATTGATGCTAATCGCCCGGCCGAATCCGTGGGCGGCGCCCGTCACAATCACGGTTTGTCCATCGAATGTAATATGCATGTGTCGACTCCTCTAGCTATCCCAGCCATCACTGATGAGTGCCCGCGTTTCGCGCACGGCCACATCCCAGATGGCGTGCATTTCGGCGTCAGGGCGCTGAAAGTAGCCCTCGAAGTTGCCTTCTTGATATACCTCACGCAACCGTGTCCCGACCAGTGTGGCCTGCCCAGTGCGGTCAGGCAAGTTTTTTTGGTGGTTGGGCATATCGATACCTGGCAGGCGCGTCCATGGGAAGTTCTCCATCCACGAGGCATGACTACTCAACGGATCAGTGGCCTTGACCGTGGCCCACGTCTGTGGGGCACGCCACCAATTGTGGAACTTGACTTGGCACTCGGGGTGATCGGCCATCCACTCGGTTACCAAGCCATCGACAGGACTGTTACCGCCGTGGCCGTTGACAATCACAATCCGCCGAAAGCCACTATTGCGCATGCTGTCCAAAATGTCACGTACCAGGCGAATATAGGTCTCGATGCGCAGTGTGATTGTTCCTGGATAGGCTTGAAAGTAGGGCGCCATGCCGTAACTCACCACCGGAAAGACCGGTACACCCAGCGGCTCTGCGGCATCGGTTGCCACCTTTTCGGCCAGAATACTATCCACGCTCAGGCTCAAATAGGCGTGTTGTTCGGTACTGCCCAGTGGCAACACGGCACGGTTATCGTGTGCCAAATACGCCTCAACCTGCATCCAATTCATGTCACTGATACGCATCTAGGCTCTCCCTTTCCATACGGTTGGCAACACAATTGCGAGCAAAATCAACCCCATCCCGATGAACTGCGTGGTCGTCAGAATTTCTCCCAAAAAGAGGATCGCAATCGCGCTGGCAACCGGCGCCTCGAGCACCAAAATAATCCCACCCACACTGGCCGGAATACGGCGCAAGGCCAGATTAAATAATCCATATCCACCTAACGTCGGCCCAACAGCCAAAAAGAGCAGCACCAACCACGCCGTCATGTCGCCGATTTGCACGATGTTTGGTGCATTGGTCGCACCGATGATCAGCGGCGCAAGGGCAAACATTACCAAGAGTGCGATTGATCCGCTAGCCATGGTCACGGTCAACGTGGCCCACGGATTGATGTTGCGCACGGCTTTTTGACTGTACAGCACATACCCGGCCTGCAAAATGGCCGTACTCAACCCCACCGTAATCCCGAGCCAGTTGAGTTGCGTGTAGGCGAGATCGTAGAGCCGTACCAGCAGTACGAGGCCGATGAACGAGAGGAGTAGACTGATGATTTGTGGTAGTCGCCATGCTTCGTTATAGAAAAAACGGGCACCGATCGTGACAAATGTGGGGAACAAGTAGATTAATACGACGGCAATTGATGCCCCGTTGAGACCTACCGACCAAATCCATAGCGCATGGTAGATGCCAATGGTAAAAATGCCGAGGATAATCAGCGGAATCAGGTCGTGGCGCGGGATCTTAAGTACCTGGCGATTGAACAGCACCAATACGCCACCAAGCGCCACCGTGACGAATATATCGCGCCAGAGGGCAATTGCTAATCCAGATGCGTTGTGCGTATCGAGCAAGTACTTGATGCCCGGTCCTGTGCCGGCCCACACAATTGCCGCAACCATGCTAAAGATGTACCCGAGCCGCGTAGAGGTGGCCATAATGCTCCTGTGATATAGATTGGTGATTGGTCTGTATAGCATACATGATGTTGTGCGCTCATCAGACAGGTATCATGCTAAGGGTCATTGTCTGATGGTATACTGCATCACAACGCCAAAGATGCAGAGGATTGCATGAGTACTGTAGATTCATTCACGAAAAAGATGCACCAGGATGGTTGTGATCACGCTGCGATTGCCGCGTTTGTTGATGCCTACACCCAACTTGCCAGTGGTATGACTGGCATGATGCCCGAATCAACGATTACCCCGATTGTGCACTTATCACATGTCGACGACTGGGCTGATTATCGGAGTGCTGGTCAATCTGCGCTTGCCAAAACCGTCGTGCTCCGGCTCAATGGTGGCCTTGGCACCGGCATGGGGCTCGAGCAAGCCAAATCGTTGTTGCGCGTCCGCGGTGATGATACGTTCCTGGATATTGTCGCCAAACAGCATCGCCACTTGATGGCCCAAACCGGCACCAAACTCCCGTTGCTGTTTATGAATAGCTTTGCAACTGATGCAGATACGCAATCACATCTGGCGCACTACGCCGATGTCGATTGTCAGTACATGCTCCAAGGGCGCGTACCCAAGGTGCGCGTCGACACGCTGATGCCGATAGATTGGCCAGCACAACCAGAGCTTGAATGGTGCCCACCGGGTCATGGTGAGCTCTACCGGGTGCTCTGGAGCAGTGGTACACTTGATCGCTTACTTGATGCGGGGTACGAATATCTCTTCTCGGCCAACATCGATAATCTTGGTGCGACGCTTGATCTAGCGATACTAGGGTATATCGCCACACATCAGGTGCCGTTTTTGATGGAAGTGACGCGGCGTACCGAGGCGGACCGCAAGGGCGGCCACCTCGCCCAAGCGCACGATGGCCGGTTTGTGTTGCGTGAGAGTGCCCAGTGCCCAGCAGATGACATGACGGCGTTCCAAGATATTGACCGCCATCAGTTTTTTAATACCAACAACGTCTGGATTCGCTTGCGCCCGATGCGCGATTTGTTGGCGCAGCACGGTGGCTTTTTGCCGTTACCAATTATCGTCAACCGCAAAACGGTCGATGTGCGCGATGCGCAATCCCCGGCCGTGATTCAACTCGAAAGCGCCATGGGGGCTGCAATCGGGTTAGTGGCAGGGGCGCAGGCAGTTGCGGTGCCACGTACGCGCTTTATGCCAGTCAAAAGTTGTCAAGATTTATTGCTGTTGCGCTCAGATTGCTTTGGTCTGAACGAGGCTTATCATCTCATCCCTGTTGATGACGATCCATTGCCTGTTGTGCAGCTTGATCAGCGGTATTACCGGGTGATTGCTGATTTTGAGCAGCGCTTTGCTGAGGGCGTACCCCAGATGCGCGATTGCACATATTTGACGGTCGAGGGTGATGTCACATTTGTGCCAAATGCAGTCTTGCAGGGCAATGTAACGCTCCGCGCGGCAAGTCATGCAGTCACGCTGGCAGCGCAGGTGTGGGGTGACGGAATCCACATTTTATCCTGATAGTTTGGCGTTTTAATTGACAGAGTAGCGATAAACGTGCTATACAGGATGATGTAATTACATAACGTGTGGTTATGACCTACTACATGGCCGACTAGAAAGCACATGGTAATGACCCGACCGACATATCTCGAGGCCCTTCAGTCACGCGTGCTAATTTATGACGGGGCAATGGGTACGAGTATTGATGACTACGATTTGACTGCCGAAGATTATGGTGGTGAACAAACGTTTGGGAGTCGTGATTATCTTGTTATCACCCGCCCCGACGTTATCGGGAATATTCATCGATCGTTCATGCAGGCTGGCTCTGATGTGCTCGAGACCTGCACCTTCCAGAGCACGCGCCCACGTCTTGAGGAATGGGGCCTCGGCGAGCGTACTCACGAAATCAACGTGGCCGCAGCCCGGCTCGCCCGGAGCGTCGCCGATGAATTCGCCGCCAAAGACGGCCGCCCACGCTACGTGGCCGGCTCAATTGGACCCACCGGCAAACTGCCGTCATCCAACGACCCGGCCTTGAGCGATGTAACCTTTGACCAACTCAGCGACACCTTCCGCGAGCAAGCCATGGCATTGATCGAGGGTGGCGTCGATGTCTTGTTGGTTGAGACCAGCGTCGATATTCTTGAGGTCAAAGCAGCCCTCGACGGTTTGCGCCGGGCCAAGCGTGACATGAATCGCCCCGACGTGGCCGTGCAAGCCCAAATCTTCCTCGACATGAGCGGGCGCATGCTGTTGGGCACTGATATCCCGGCCTACATTGCCACCATGGAGGCCATGCCGGTCGATGTGATTGGCCTCAACTGTAGCACCGGCCCTGAGCACATGCGCGAGGCCATTCAGTATCTGACGGCGCACTCACGCAAGCCGATTTCGTGCATTCCCAATGCCGGCTTGCCGATTGAAGTCGATGGTGCCACCGTGTTCCCCATGGAGCCGGCGCCGTTTGCGCAGACGCTCGGTGAGTTTGTCACCAAATACGGCGTGAGCGTCGTCGGTGGTTGCTGTGGCACACGCCCGGCCCACATCGCCAAGTTGCGCGAGCAAATTGGCACCCCGGTACCGGTTGAGCGTGAGATTGAGTATATCCCCAGCGTTTCGTCGGGCATTCGGGCGGCTGCGTTGCAACAAGACGGCACGTTGACCATGATCGGTGAGCGCGTCAATACGCTTGGATCCCGCAAGGTCAAGCGTCTTTTGCTCAACGATGACTACGATGGTGTGCTCGAGGTGGCCCGTGAGCAGGTCGATAGCGGCTCGCACATGCTCGACGTGTGTGTGGCCATGACCGAGCGTAGCGACGAGCGCGAGCAGATGGTCGCGTTGCTCAAAAAGCTGACCATGAACGTCGAATTGCCCCTCGTGATTGATACCACGGAGTCCGATGTGCTCGAGGCTGCCTTGAGTAGCTACCCCGGGCGTGCAATCGTCAACTCGGTGTCACTTGAGGGTGGTCGCGGCGAGAAGATGGACAAAATCATGCCCCTCGTGGCCCGCTACGGCGCTGCGACGGTCGCCATGACCATCGACGAGACTGGCATGGCGCATAGTGCTGAGCGCAAGCTCGAGATTGCCCAGCGCATCGCCCAAATCGCCAAAGATGAGTTCGGTGTGCCAGCCGAGGCCTTGATCTTCGACGTGCTTACCTTCCCGATTACGACTGGGCAAGAAGAGTTGCGTCGGGCTGCGGTTGAGACGCTCGACGGTATTCGCTTGGTCAAACAGCACATCCCGGGCTGTTTTACCACCTTGGGTGTGAGCAACTTGAGTTTCGGCGTGGCACCACATGCGCGTGCGGCGCTCAACTCGGTCTTCTTGTTCCATGCCCGCGAGGCTGGTCTCGACACCGCGATTATCAATCCGGCTCACGTGACGCCGTATGCCGAGTTGCCGCGCGAGCAAATCGAGATTTGTGAGGATCTGATTTTTGCCCGACGTGAAGATGCGTTGGCGCGCTTTATTCAGTACTTCGAAGAAAACGCCCAGAGCGATGAGCGTGAGGTCAGTGACCCCACCGCCGGCATGAGCGTCGATGAGCGCTTGTATTGGAAGATTTTGCATCGCAAAAAAGAGGACGTTGAGCAGGACATCGACGAATCAGTCCAAATCCGCCTTTCCACGCATAATCTCGAGTTAGGCGATGTGACAGCCTCCACCAAAAACGCCGAGGGCGTGTCGCCCCAAGGTATTGAGGCGGTCGAGGTGCTCAATAACGTGCTGTTGCCTGCCATGAAGCAGGTGGGTGACTTGTTCGGTGCGGGTCAGTTGATTTTGCCGTTTGTGCTCCAGAGCGCCGAGGTCATGAAAAAAGCCGTGGCACGCCTAGAGATGTACCTCGACCGACTCGAGGGTACCAGCAAGGGCAAGGTGGTCTTGGCCACCGTGTACGGTGACGTCCACGACATCGGCAAAAACCTAGTCAACACGATTCTTTCAAATAACGGCTATACGGTCTATGACCTAGGCAAGCAGGTGCCAGTCAACACCATCATCGAGAAGGCCCAAGAGGTCGGTGCCGATGCCATCGGTTTGTCGGCCTTGCTGGTCAGCACCTCCAAGCAGATGCCCGTGTGTGTGCAAGAGCTCCACAAGCGTGGTCTCAACTACCCAGTGTTGGTCGGTGGGGCTGCGATTAACCGTCAATACGGCCAACGCATCTCGTTTGTCAGCGATGACACGTTATACGATGCCGGTGTCTACTACTGCAAAGACGCCTTTGAGGGGCTCGAGACGATGGACCGCTTGAGCGACCCACAGGTGCGTGCATCGTTTGTGGCGCAAGTACAGGCTGAGGCGATTGCCGCCAAAAACGAAAAAGAGCGTGGGCGTCAGACGCTGACGCAGCACGGTCGTGCCGAAGATGCTAGTGTGCGTTCTGCGGTGCGCACCGATACACCGGTGCCGACACCGCCGTTCTGGGGTGCGCAAGTGGCGACGCGTATTCGGCTCGATGATGTGGTCAATTGTCTCGATCGCAATGCGCTCTATCGCTTGCAGTGGGGCGCTAAAAACGCCAAAGGCGAAGAATGGGAGAAGCTCAAGGCTGAGTTCGATATCAAGGTGCGCGACCTGGTGCGCGAAGCCGAACGTGATGGTTGGCTTGAGCCCAAGGTGGTGTACGGTTACTATCCGTGTCAGTCGTCGGGGCAGGATTTGATTGTGTATGATCCGGCTGACCGGAGCAAGGTGCTGACGCGCTTCTTCTTCCCACGGCAACCGGAGCGCGAGCGGTTGTGCATCGCCGACTACTACCGTTCGGTGGAGTCAGGCGAGTACGACGTGGTGGCGTTGCAGGTAGTGACGATGGGCACCAAGGTAGACGATTTGACCGAGGAGTTGCAGAAGCAGGGCGATTACAGTCGTTCATACTTCATCCACGGGTTGGGCGTGTCACTTGCCGAGGCGTTGGCCGAGTACACCAATCGGTTGATACGTCAAAGCCTGGGGCTTGGTGGCGAGCAAGGGCGGCGCTACTCGTGGGGATATCCAGCCTGTCCGGACTTGGATGAGCATGTCAAGTTGTTCAGCATTTTGCCCACAGATCGTATCGGCGTGACGTTGACCGAGGCGTATCAACTCATGCCCGAGCAGAGCACGGCGGCCATCGTGGTGCACCACCCCGAGGCCAAGTACTTTTCGATTGGGTCTACGCGTGAACGTGCCGACGAAGATGCTACCTCAGTACAGTTGTGATAGTGATAGAAAAGAGGAGGGTACACGATGAATGAGCATGTAGAGCAGTTCATTGCATATTTGATGCAGGAGCGCGCCCTGACTGCCAATACTGTATCGGCGTATCGTACCGACTTGGAGCAGTACCTTGTATTTTTGCGCGAGCGAAGCGTTCAGACCGTCGTCGCTGCGAGCCGAGAAGATGTGCTTGCGTTTATGCTCTTTCTGCGTGAACGAAAATACTCGAACGCCACGGTGGCACGTCGTACTGCCGCTGTGAAGTCGTTTTATGCCTATTTGACCTCGGTCCAAGCCGTCAAAACCGATCCGACCACCGCCATTGAGTCGCCACGTGTTGAACGTGAAGTGCCACGTGCGTTGACTCCCGTGCAGGTCGACGAGTTGATGGAATTACCACTTCGCTCACGTACTGCCGATCGCATGCGTGATCGCGCCATGTTCGAAGTGCTCTATGCCACGGGTATGCGCGTCAGCGAATTGGTCGGTCTGAATATTGGTGACGTTAACCTCAAAACCAAAGTGGTGCACTGCGTCGGTAAGGCCAAGAAAGTGCGCATGATTCCACTCAGCGAATCAGCGGTTACCGCCGTCGAGGAGTACCTTGATATGGCGCGCGGGCAGCTGGTGCATGATAATGCACGTGCCGAAGATGTCTTGTTTGTCAATCATCGCGGTGGTCGTCTGACACGTCAGGGCTTCTGGTTGATTCTCAAGCAGTATGCTGACGAGTTGGGTGTGAGCGAGTTAACGCCACACATGTTGCGCCATTCATTTGCAACGCACATGATTACCAGTGGTGTCGATTTGCGTCGCGTGCAGGCACTTCTGGGCCATGCGTCGTTGTCGACGACCCAAATTTATGCACAAGCTGTGCGGGGTGGTAGCAACGACTAACCCCGATAGAACGCCTCCCACTTGCACCATCTTTTCTTTCAACAACGCTCTAGGCAAGTTGACCTAGGGCGTTGTGTGCAATACGAACCGGTACGTTGTGCGTAGGAGTAAGTATCGTCCCTGCACACGATAGTGTGCGCCAGTTTTTGGAGTAATGGACATGGCAAAGTACGATTACGATGTCATCATCGTAGGTAGTGGGCACAACGGATTGACATCGGCCGGGTACCTGGCTCGTGCCGGTTTGCGCGTCTTGGTGCTTGAGCGTCGTGGGATTGTGGGTGGGGCAGTCTGTACCGAAGAGGTCATCCCCGGCTACAAAATTGACGTGGGCTCGTCGGCACATATCATGATTCATCTGACCCCGGTCGTGCGCGATCTTGAGCTCGAAAAACACGGCCTCGAGTATATCGATATGGACCCGTATGCGTTCTACCCACAACCCGACGGGTCGGGCTCGATTTCGTTCTATCGCGACAAAGAACGCACCTTCAATTCGATCGCTAGTATCTCACCGCGTGACGCTGAGGCGTATCGCAAGTTCCTCGACTACTGGGGGCCAATCAACGAGGCAGTGTTCGATGTCTTCTTGAACCCGCCGAGTGTGATGGGGTTATTTGGTACGATGGCCAAGGCGCAAGCCAAGGTACGCCATATCACCAGCACGCTCGAGACGGTGCGTCGGTTGTTTACCTCGTATGGCCAGCTGATTACCGAAACGTTCGAATCCGAGGCGATGCGGGCTGCGCTGACCTGGCTGGCCGCCCAATCGGGGCCACCACCCGACGAAATCGGCGCCGGCGACTTCTTTGGTTGGCACGCCATGATGCACACCAGCGGCGCCATGCATCCTAAGGGTGGCAGTGGCATGTTGACGCAGGCCATGTCACGCTCCTTTCAGTCAGCCGGAGGCACGGTGGTGCTCAATGCACCGGTCAAGCAGATTCTGATTAAGGGGAATCGGGTCGAAGGCGTCGAGACGCAAGACGGTATGCGCTATACGGCACCGATTGTCATTTCGAATGCACATATTCAAACGACAATGCTGGGGATGGTCGGAGAGAATCATATTTCGACTGACTTGGCCCACAAAATTCGCAACATCCGTGTCGGTAACGGCTTTGGTATGACGGTGCGCTGCGCCGCCGAGGAGTTGCCCGATTACACGGCATCACCATCGGGTGGGCGCGCACACGAAAACCACCATGGCCTGCAGTTGCTGGCCCCCTCAATGGATCATGTACGCCGAGCGTATGCTGATTATTCGCTTGGGTATCCATCGAAAGATCCGGCTGTGATTGCCATGACATTTTCGGCGATTGATCCGGTGGTGGCGCCACCGGGCAAGCACACGGTCTTCTTGTGGGCGCAGTACTTCCCATATACCCTAGCCAACGGCATGGACTGGGTCAATGAGCGTGAGCGTGTGGCTGACAGTATCCTGGAGGTGCTCTACAAGTATGCGCCGAACATGCGCGGCAAGATTATTGACCGCTACATTCAGACGCCGCTTGATCTCGAGAACTTGCACGGGCTGGTGCGGGGCAACGTCATGCACGTCGAGATGTCGCTTGACCAGATGTTCTTCTATCGCCCGATTGCCGAGCTGGCTGACTACCGCACGCCCATCAAGGGCTTATACATGACCGGTGCGAGCATGCATCCTGGTGGTGGTGTCTTTGCGGCAAGCGGCTATAACACGGCACGCACCGTGCTCGGTGACTTGCGCCCGATGAATCGTCTGTGGCGCGGTTTGGCAGGCAAATAGCACGGCAGATACCAAAGCGGCGCGGTCAATTGACCGCGCCGCTTTGATGTGTGTGATATCGAACTACATGGGGCGACAGACGGTCTCAGGACCGCGGCCGACGAGCGCATTGAAGAAATCAGTGATTTTCTCGCTGTCCACACTCTGGAGCTCAAGCATGTGGTTCCACGCAGTGATCACCACCGGTGCAGGCATCTGGTCGTCCGCACGTGGCATCAAAATCAAGCATGGATTGCTCCGCTGTAAATCGCGCGCCAACAGCTCTAGTTCAGAGACGGAGTTCACGTCAAGTGATGTTTTGTAGTGGACGATGATGCCACCGTGTTCGAGGTTGTGTACCGTGATTTTGTCGTCAATCGGCGTCTTCTGGATGCCCCATGGCGCGGTCTGGTTGCCGACGTGCCAGCCGGATGTCGGTGGATTTGAGGTAAACGGTGCAGGGAGCGGGCTATCCACGCTTTCGAGGTGCAGACTCGGACCCGAATCTGGGATTTTTTGGGTTTCACTCGGTAACCCGCGATCGGTGGTGCGCGTGTAGATGAGCCCGACAACCAGGGCAATCACCGCAACCACACCGGCATAAAGGGGCAAGTTGATGGGCGTTTTGCGCTTTGGTGGTACTTTGTTGCCGGTCGATCGACTGATGGTTGATGTGTCCATGGCGACGGTGTGATCAACAGGCTTCTTCGCAGGAGCGGGCTTGGTGGTTTTGGTTGGTTTGGTGTTTTTGGGTGACATGATACTCCTCAGATGATGTGATGAAGTGCAACAGCTATGGCCGCTGCAATGCGAGCGTTATTTGCGAGGAGCGCCATATTGGTGCGCATACTCTCGCCACTGGTGGCTTTGGCCACGGCACTTAACAAAAACGGCGTCACTGCTTGGCCGCGTATGCCTGCGGCAGCTGCGTGTGCCAGCGCCACCTGAATCGACTGCTCAATCTGGTCAGCGGGCAAGGCGACATCTGCCGGGGGCGGCACGGCCACAATCATACCACCGCCGTGTAGCGCTCGGTGTGTACGCCAGGCG
>Ga0194130_10007949_pt1 | contig 11483 bp, 22 predicted proteins | sample TA2KigsurfametaG_FD_160084 | JGI IMG/M metagenome (GOLD analysis project Ga0194130, IMG submission 160084) | Freshwater microbial communities from Lake Tanganyika, Tanzania - TA2015050 Kigoma 12 surface | ecosystem: Environmental > Aquatic > Freshwater > Lake | place: Tanzania: Lake Tanganyika... | reverse complement strand
AATTTGGTTTTAGCAAATTGGGTTAGTAACTTATGCTCATGCTCGCTATTAAAAATAGCATTGTGAATGCTTAGGTAGCCAGCCATTTGAGCAGGTGCATAAGCTTCGGGTCCAAACTCAAATACATTGTAAAGCACCCAACGATAAGTACCTTGATCTTTAATTTCGCCCTTATAAATGCGACGACTCACCGCACAAAAAACCTGTAACTGCTGATCTTTTGTGAGTGAGTTCCAGTATTGTTCACTTTCTAGCTCAATTTGCTCCATAGCCTCATTCCAAATTCGGCTAATTTCATCTAGTGTAGTTTTATCTTGTTCAGTTATCATAATAAATACTGCCCCGTGACAGAATCGAACTGCCGATCCATGATTACAAATCAAGTGTTATGCCGTTTAACTAACAGGGCTAAAATTAACGTTTAGGAGGTTTTACCGGCATTTTAGCTGGTTTTTTACTTGGCATTTTAGCTGGTTTTTTACTTGGCATTTTAGCTGGTTTTTTATAAGCACCCATAATAATCCTTTAAAATTGGAGTAGACGACAGGAATTGAACCTGCATATACTAGATTTGCAGTCTAGTCCCTAGCCTTTCGGGTCACGTCTACATAATAAATTTTTTACTATTAACTAATTGCTCAAAAGTAGCAAATGTACGCTCAAACTTCATATGATACAGCTGTTTTAGTCCGATGAGTACATTTACTACCTCATCAGGTAAATCAAGCGATTCATTGCTGTAAACGGTTTCTAGATCGTCGCAAATACCCCAGCAGTCTAGAATTTCTTGTTCGAGATCAAAGCGAGTTTTAGTCATTTTATTGTGAAAGTATAAATTTTAGTCGGTCTGCTGCGTAACTAGCAGCAAAGGCTTGTGGCTTAACTTGTGCGGTTATATTGCAAGTGCCTTTAATATAACCAATAGCTTGAGTTATTACTCTGGAACTTGCATATCTATCATCTGGATTAATATCTAGGTGTACCTCAACATGGCGATCTTGTAGTATCTCACTTAACTCATTAAACAGTTGTGCTACTTTGTAGACTTCGCCCATTAAGCGTAGTGCAGGCTTGTCTTGATGTTGGTCATAGTCGCGTTCGCGCAGTATCTCACCAAAAATCTTGCAGCCGTGTTTAGCGTCTAAATGAACTACCACACATACATAATATTCGGCGGTCCAAACTCCTTCAACACTAATGCGCTCACTATCTGCACCTAGGTAAATTTTAGTCTCTGAACTTTGTGCTTTTATAAACTGTTTTACTTCGTCTATATTTAGAGATTTGTGCATGATTTTGGCTTTTGGTTCCACAAGCAGGGATCGAACCTACGACCAATTGATTAACAATCAACTGCACGACCGTTGTGCTACTGTGGAATTTATCTTTGCAAGTGATTTAGTACATAACGAATAACTGGATAAGTATCCTGTTCAAATAGCTGACTAGGCGTTTTGTTATCAAACGCCTTATTAGGACTATCCCACCAACTCTCTACTAGCTCGTCACTACCAAGCATCGCTCGGAGGGCTAGGAACAAGTTTGGTAGTTCTTTAATCTCGGTTCTCATTATATGTCTCTATTGGTGCCCAAGGCCGGACTCGAACCGGCACGCACTAGGCGAGGGATTTTAAGTCCCTTGTGTCTACCTATTTCACCACTAGGGCTATATATTATACTTGAATGGTTCCCCGACCGTAATCAATATAAATATTCTGAAACTGCTCGCGCATTTTCCCAATATCACGAATAGAACAGTAAGGGCCATTTTCAATCAAAAAATCTTTGCCATCTTGCCATGCTTGTATAGCTGCATCGCGGGTTTTATAACTACGTCCATATGCGGGCAAAAGCCATAATGGGTTAGTAACTTGATTCAATGCTTGCATAAGATTCTCTCAAAGTGTCTGACAGAAATAATATTATAGCACAACGGGCAGTCAAAGTCAACATAAAATTTTTTAACTTTACTTAGTAAATATTTTATTACAAGTAGCTTGTACCGCAGAACCAGTTACTTCCCAAAATGTTTTAGCGATTTGTTTTGTAAAAGCTGTTTGTGCATCTACGAAATTTTGGAGTGGTTCACGAATAGTTTTATCGTGAACATATTGGTTTAACCAAGCAGTTTTACCAGATTGAAAGGCGTCAATAGCCATATTTGCATACATAAGCACAGTGCTCTCCTTTTGAGAGAATTAAAATTGGCGGTCTTGGTATAGTGAAATAGCGGGACCAGGAATCGAACCTGGATCTGGAACTTATGAAACTCCTGAATTACCTTTACTCTATCCCGCGATTAATTATTGTGAGCGATTAAACCAGTAACTAGTGCGTAACCAATTTTTTTCTAATTCTTCTAGTTCTTTATGATCTTTTGGACCAAATTCTTTAACGTAATCTTCGAAGCTGTAAGGACGTACAAATTCTTGAATACGCTGCCATATATCAGCGACTTTCATTAACAAATCCGTAAAGTTCTTTGGCTTTAGCAATAATGTCACCAAAATCATAAAACTTAGGAGCAAATTGTGCCCAATCTTCAGGCTTGACTTTTCCAAGTTCAAGCATTTGATGATAGGCTTGATTTGCAAACTGCTTGTTAGCCTCAAATTGGTTTTGAAGGTAATCCTGAGCTAGGTTTAGCAGTTCAGTACGGATTTCATAGGGATTTTTAGTTGTCATGATAATACCTGTGTGTGTTGTGTGTAATAGAAATAGCCGGTTACGTTATCCGGCTACACCTCTATCGCGTGTGCACGAGTTGCGCTAATAGATAAGGCTCTCCATTAGAAGCCGTTGCATTCAGGTGGCAACTCACTTAAATTATAATTTAGTTCCTGGGTCGGATACAAAACTAGATTTATAGCCTATGCCTATAATACAGCCAGTAGTTTTACCAAACTGTACAATAGTAAAGGCTTTAGTTTTTGAATTTACAAAAAGTATAAACTCGCTTATACCAGTTTCGTCTTGACCAATCCATATGGGTTTTTCGTTAATTTCATCATCGGCTAGCCATTTTAGAATAGTCTCTGCTGATGCACAGACAACTGGTTTATTTAGAGTAGCAACTTCAGGTATAATTTGTGCATTGGCTATAGTGCTGGTCAAGCAGAATAGAAACGCCACTAACAGGTTACGCATAGCGGCACCTCACTTGGTAATGGTTGGTGCTGCCTCCTGGAATCAAACCAGGTTTCGAGGCTCTTCAAGCCACTGCTATGACCACATCAGCTAAAGCAGCAAAAACATTAGGGATAATCAATCTAGTGCAGGAATTTTAGTTAGTGTAGCAACTTTATGACCTACAATAGTATCTGTTGGCTGATACTTACCATCACTATTGGGCCTATAAAGTCTGATAAGGGCACCTGGATCATCTTGTGTACCAGTGATAGTAAAACTACTACCCGGTACTGGCTCCGATCCGTTAGTAATTACTTTGGTCACCTTGCCGCGAGCTTTGCCACCACTTGAATTCCACTCCACACTATCACCACGTTTTACCGATTTGGCTTTTTCAATTATTGCATCTAGTGCGGAAATCCACAGGCTATATCTATCTTTGTCCATAAAATCTCCTTGGCGAAGTGACTGGGACTCGAACCCAGAAACCGGCTTTCACCGATCGACGGATTAGCAATCCGCTCCAATACCGTTATGGGATCACTCCAGTTGTTTTGGGATTTATCATCCACTAAAATTAGGCTAGCACAATTTTACAAATATGTTCTAGCCGCTCAATATGTTCAAATGCACGCCAAGGAGTTGTATCTACTGCAACCACTCCGTGCCTGTCCATGCCTATGATATTATATCGCAACGTGCCCACATCGTTAACACCAATATTTTTAGCGCAATAGTCGGCAAGTTCTTGTGTACTTGGTGGAATTAGGGGAACCGTTGGCCCTACCGAGGTATAACGGCTCAATTCTGGAAACTCTGTAACCAACTTCTGCAAATCAATGCCGCGATACATAGCCGCTGTTATATAAGTAGGATGAAAGTGTAAAACTATGCGTGTATTGCTAGTAATTTTACGTTGTAAGTGCCAGTGCATAGGAATTTCTCCACTAGGCTCTAGCTTTGCACTAATATCAGTGTACTCGGCCACTGACCAACTGTCTTGCACAAATGGCGGAACTGCGCTGGTATGAGTGTTGATGCTAATTTTCTTGAATAGCTCAGGCTGCAAGTTTTGTTTGCGAACACCGCTAGGAGTAATAAAAAAGTAATTGTCTGATTGGTAACGAATACTGGCATTACCATCACGAGTAGTTACCCAACCTCGCTTATAACCTTCTCGAAAAATATCTGAAATAGTTTCTAGCATATGTCCTCTGTGTGGTAGAAGGGGTGGGAATTGAACCCACATTCGCCGCCTTATCTAGACGGTGCTTATGAGTTTACAAGGCTCGCCCTTAGGCCAGTATTAGCAACCCTTCCATATAGTTATACATCCAGATTGCGGTTTAGCTTTCCGCGAAGTTGTTTGTGAGTTTTGGTGTGTGAGCCAGCCTTGCGTTTCATGGCTAACACTGCCCATGGATTACGAGGTTTTAGTTTGGATATTTTCATAGCAAGTTACAGTATAAGGATGTGCTTGCGGCGATAATCTTCCACCGCTGCTTTGATGGCATCTTCAGCGAGAATTGAGCAGTGAATTTTGACCGGCGGCAGTGCCAGTTCATCGGCGATCTGCATGTTGCGAATCTCCATTGCTTGGCTGAGCGTTTTTCCCTTTACCCACTCAGTGACCAGCGACGACGACGCAATTGCCGACCCGCACCCGTAGGTTTTGAACCGCGCGTCTTCAATGACGCCATCGTCGTTGACGCGAATCTGCAGCTTCATTACGTCACCGCAGGCTGGAGCACCAACCATACCGGTTCCGACGCTCGGGTCGTCCTTGTCCAAAGACCCGACATTGCGCGGGTTTTCATAGTGATCAATGACTTTTTCGCTGTAGGCCATAGGACTATTTCCAATTTTAAATGGTGGACCGTCGGAGGATCGAACTCCGACCTATGCCGTGCAAAGGCATCGTGCTCCCATTATCACTAACAGCCCAATATAGTAAGCACCCGCTTGGAGTGCTTAGTGCATTAGACTAATAATAGTAGATGTGCGGTTTGCGTCCATAAAGTGGTGGATCGCAAGTATCTAGGTCTTGTTGGAGCACTGTGTGCTCCCACACGCGCGCACGGCGTCGCTGTGGCCTGGTCATGGTTAGACGAGTCCACCAGCTAGGGGAGCGAGTATACCAACGATATTCACAATACTGTCTAGACTTTTTAGTCTTGACCCCGCGACGTTCTAGGTATCTGATACCAAACCGCGAACCAAGGTCTACTATGATTTTTTCTTTGCTATACTCCCAAGTTTCCTCAGGCCAGCGTAGTTCCCAATGCTTATCTTTAAGGGTACGACTCATAGCGTTCTCCAAATAGATAAAGAGATGTGATAGCCGGTGCTTATCTCCGGCATCTTACTAGACTCCCTGAGCACGCTGTTCAGGCGGATACCTTTAAGGTGGCGAACCATCCTAGTCACCCGTCTAGTAAGTTATAGGTTCAGCATATAAGCAAGTATGCTATTTTATCACAAATTATGATTACTGTCACTTAAACAAAACCATATTGAAACACATTGTACTATCTAGGTACATCAGTAGCTGTATCGGCCGATTATCTACTATCAAATACCTTACGCCTCCTTGATCTTCGGAGATGGCTTACAATATGTTTCAATATGGTGCCCCAACCGAGACTCGAACTCGGATGCCGAAGCACTGGCTTCTAAGACCAGCGTGTCTACCGATTCCACCATCGGGGCAATAATTAAGAGTGGCTGCCTCAAGGGTATCACAGCCATGCTTACATTTGCCGCGGTGTTAGCATTCGAATACTAACACCGAGTAAGTTTTCCGTTGATCAAGCGGCTATTCTTTTTTCATCACACAGTATGTAATATTATACAGAATTTAGCAGGATTTGTCAAGCCAAAATTTTGGCTTGTTTAAGTAAAGGCCAACTTGCTAAATTTTTCTGCTTTGACTCGCACATAATATCTGCATGGGGCAGATAGCTCAGTGCCCAGTCATTACAGGCTTGATTCCAGTAGTAATCGCTGTGTGCACGCAACTTAGTACTAGTAAAGCCCAAGCGCTTTAGTTCCGCCAAGTCTGGTTTTTGATTTTGGTCATGATCCACCAGTATATCTTCTCGGCTAATACTATAGTGTATGACAGGGCGAACACCGCGCCAACTGTCACATATACGCTGAAAACGACTGTCAGTACTTTCCAAATATTCTCCACTGTAGATCCAATGATGATGTATGTCAAGGACTAGGGCACAGTGTTCAACTAGCTCTAGACTAGCATCTAGACCCCAGGTAAATTCTGCATTTTCAATAGTTAAGCAGTTGCGCGCTTCACGGCTTAGCTTATTAAGCGCACGTTTAATACCCTCCGGACCTTGCTTACCGCCTATGTGAACATTACACTTAAAGTCTTGAAAAGACCTGCCGTAACCCATATAGCGAATAAGATCACAATGATACTCGAACTCTTGAATACTGTTTTCAACAATTTCAGGACTATCACTAGCAAGCACACAAAACTGGCCAGGGTGAAAACTAAGTCTGATGTTATTAGCACGAGCATATTCTCCGATTCGGTTAAAACGAGCTTCTAACTCACGAACAACATCTGGCTGCCAGTACCACCACGACCAGTCGTCGTGAGTATAAGCAGGCAGTAAATCGCTACTAATACGCATCATGCGAGCGCCTAGGGGATATTTTGCCAGCCATTCTAGTTGTCGATGAACCGCATTGGTATTTTTGTCTAGTATAGACCATAGCCTATCGCTAGCTTTGTCCTTGGTTTGATTGTTCAACCAAGTAATAGTAGTAGTACCAGTATTAAGTCCAGTTGCTGCTTTGTCGTGTGTGTCCTGAATTTTGCAGGCAAAGCCAATTCTTTGTATCATTGGTTAAGTTGCTTATAGTTACGTATTGCTTCGGCGTCAAGGCTAGCATAGACGCGGAATTTGTCTTTGCCAACTCTATCGTAGAGTTCGCTAGCCAGTGTGTATTGTTGTTCGCAGGCTTCGAGTCCCAGTGGTTCATAACGGCTCACAAAACATTGAATTAAGAAATCGCGGGTATAACCAGCCATGTTTTTTCTCCAAATGAATAGATATTATAACATGGCTGGCTTATCCAGTCAAGACTAGATTTCAACTGGTAAACCCTTCATGACTTCCCAACGCCCCGGCTGATGCTCATAGCCTGCATAACCACGAGGATTGCTGATTACTCGGCACTGGCCAATTTCGTAGTCGTTGCCACAGTGTACATGGCCGTGTGCCCATAGTTTCACTTGTGGGTGGTCTAAGATTAGGCCCACTTGATCGCTGTAATAAGCATAATTAATCATGTCATTTACATTATTGCGATACTCTGCACCAATACTTTTCAAGCTAGGGCAGTGGTGAGTAACGATTACAGTTTTATGTGCCGAATAGGCTTCCAAGAATTCTTGTAGGCGTGCAAGGCTAAACCTATGCATGTCCTCAGTTTCTTGTGCGGTAAACTTATTAGTCCAGTAGCCTCCGCTAGCACCTTGGCGATATACACCCGGATCATGTTTGATAACACGATAATCAGTCATAGCTTCTTGACAGGCTTGACGAACTATCGGATTACCATGACTGTGATCAGTCCAGAAAGTAGCGCCCCAGAATAGTGTATCATCAATCTTAACGTAACTATTGTCTAAGATAGTTACATTTGTGGGCAGGTACTTTTGAATACGCTCACGAGTGGTGGCAAAGTCGTGATTGTAGTATTCGTGATTACCGAATACATATAGAACATAATTGTATTTGACCAGCTCTACATCACAAAACCTCTGGTACCGATCAAGCATAGATAGATGTTTACCCGCATTTTCAGCTTGACGAATATATCCAGCCTCAAACACATCACCAGCTAATACGAGCACATCTCCGCCGGGCAGAGTGGCGTCGGCAAAGTTGAGATGTAGGTCGCTCATAATATTAACTAGCACAATAATCTCCAGTATGTTGTTGGCCCGGCCAGAGGGAATCGAACCCACATTAGCGCTTTAGAAGAACGCTGTCCTCTCCATTGAACGATGGCCAGATGGTTAAAGTCCTGCAATGTCTCTGCAAACACTACAGATTGGATTTTGATCTAGGTCTAGAATTAGACGACGTGACCAGATACTACAGTGTGTGCACTGTGCAATACCTATGTCCATGTTGACTAGTGATTCGTAGTCTAAGTCTAGTTCTTCACATACTTGTTTGAGTGGCACACGAGTACGCTCTAGGCGTTTTACTAATTCACTTAGTTTCAGGCTTCCAGCGGTCATCTAGCTCTCTGTGCGTTTTTTCAAATTCTAGTAGGAACATAATGCAACACATTGCGTGTGCAAGATGTGAAAGTCCAGACTCCGGGTCACGATCTTCGCCGTCTTGAAAGGCTAACAGGTGGCGTTGAGCTGCACTAAGTGGTCGTGACCACTCAAAGCCCCTACGCCAGTTGTGTGCTGCGTACTTTTTAGCGCCAAACGCTAAGACTTCTGCTGTGCGTTCTAGTGCTTCACGGCTCAACAAGCTCATAGGAGCCTTATTGCTGTCATGTTTTATACCAGTACCAGAAGATATATTGCCTAGTTTAGTACGAATAATATCTTCTAGAGTTTTGGCAGATGATAACGGGGGATGACCTGTAATAAATCCCAATTCAATCTGTTCTTGCAATTTAGGGTCGTTCATAGTTTTTAGTAATGATGAAAATGGCCGGGTTTCTATACAGAAGCCCGGCCCTTGCAAAGCGCTTACCCGTACACGGGATTTCTAGCGCGGCATCCAGCTTGATCCCTAAAGATGTGTACACCTTTATTCGTATAGTGGATTGAGACGTTTGAGTTGTTTCTTGCAACTAGCGGTTCGTGGTCAAACTCTATAACACCACAATAAATAATATTATAGCACAATGTGGAATGTGTGTCAACACTATTTTTTAGGCGGCTTAAACAATACGGGAATTTGAGGCTCTCGCAAGATACCTGTTTCGGTTATAAAGTCTAAAACTCGCCTAGGTGTTTCTAAGGTGTGTTCGCGATGGTACTTTAGGTAGACTGGTAGTAGTTCATCTTTGACCAACTTAACAATATCTGAACTGCTGGTTGCCATAATATTCTCCACAATTTTTAACATTATAGCACTTAGGCGACAACATATGCAACTGTAAATTTTTTATGGTTTTTTCGATAACATAGTTATATTTAGACTTGATTTCTTTTTGTCAATGGGTTATAATATACAAATCACTTATTTTGTAAAAGAGTGACAATAAGCCTTTTTAACTTTAGCAAATCACACCAAAATGTTTAATAAAAAAGAAAAACCACAGCTTACAGCTAACCAATTTATGTTTTACTTGGATGCGTGGCTTTACTGCTATAAAAATAAAATTGCAATTACTCAAATCAAACGAAGGGACTGGGAAATCTGGGAAGTCGTCCTAGAAAGCTAAAAGTGTGTGATTTGAGCCTCGACGAGGAGCTCAAATGAAAAATGTAATTATTGGTCTAGTACTAGGCACAGCCTTGATTGCACAAGCAGCCCCACTAGATCTGGAAACACAGTGTTTGGCCCGCAATATCTACCACGAAGCCCGAGGCGAACCTTGGCAGGGTAAAATGGCTGTAGCTATAGTAACACTAAATCGCACTGAACACTGGCGATTTCCAAATACAATATGTAAAGTAGTCTATCAACCTGGTCAATTTACTTGGACCCAGTATAGAAACTTACGCATTTATGAAATTAGGGCATGGCAAGACAGCGTGCTAGTAGCGCACATTGCCAAAGAATTTCACCACGAATATGCCCGGTACTTTCCGGCACTTTACTTTCACAATAAAACTGTAAAACCACGATGGCAACATCGCCGCTTAGCTACTATAGGCAACCATGTATTTTATTACTAACTATGTCCACAATCAACGCTAAAATTATCTTAGACAGCATAAGTCCACTAGGTGTTCGCCTAACAACTTTTGAACTAGAATATCCACGTTTTATTCTGGCCGAGTTTAATACTCATCGTATGATTAGTAAAAACACTGCTAGTAGTCGTGCTATTCCTGTGCAAAAGATGCTAGAACTAATCAACACAAATCCTGCCGTACCAGTTGAGTGGGGCAAAAATCAGCCAGGTATGCGTGCTGATACACTAGTAGATGAGAAAACGGCTAAAAATGCTGAGGTTACTTGGTTGCAAGCCCGTGATCATGCAGTTAGATTTGCTGAAATCTTACATGAGCTAAATATTCACAAGCAAGTAGCTAACAGGATTTTGGAGCCATTTCAGACAGTAAAAACTGTGTGTACAGCGACGGAGTGGGCTAACCTGTGGCACTTGCGAGATCACCCAGACGCACAGCCTGAATTTCGTGAACTTGCGCACCAAATGCACCAACTTTATAAGTGGTCACAACCTCAACCAGTACACTGGTGGGAATGGCATTTACCCTATGTACCTATCAAACGTGCATTTAATCATAGCATAATCTACATCAACGAAGAAACAGGACTGGAGTTGAGCGTAGCAGACGCTCAAGCTGTTTCAGCCAGTTGCTGTGCACAAGTCAGCTATCGTAAAACTGATATGACACTAGAACGTGCACATAAAATTTACCAACAACTAATTGAAAGCAAACCAGCACACGCTAGTCCGGTAGAACATCAGGCCCGACCTATGCATCCCAGCGAAGATTTCCTAGGCACGCCGGGCGTATCTCATCGAGATGCTAAGGACGAGTTATGGTCTGGCAACTTTCGTGGTTGGATTCAGTTTCGTAAAACTATTGCGGAGGAGGCCGTATGGTAAAGTGGACTGGTAATATACTACTAGCACTACTTAGTTTGCCACTAGCAATCGGTATTGTAGATGCTTGGTGGAAAATAATGTTTAATACTACCTTAGTTATTCACTGGTGGGATTTAAACACTTTTGCCGCAGCCTTACTCTTAGCCTTTTGTGGCCTAATAGGTAAAGTTGCTACACTGTGGATGGAAGCATAATGCAGCACACACACTATTGGAGTTGTAGCCGATTTGCCGATTGGTTACGCGGTACACCAAAACCCCAAGCCGAGACAGGCCCCGGTTGGCGCAGTTGGAATTCCCAAGCCCAAGCCAAATATCCGGTTCGCTACTGGCTGGCTGAAACTGCGCTGCATAAGTTACAAGATGCAGTTTACTGGATTCCACATCAACTATACAACCTAAAATATTATGTTAATAATCGCTGGGTTACTAGAACTCATCAACTTACAGCACACTCACAGAATATTAAACCTGGACAGTGGCGTGACTTTGGCGATCGTATTTTACCTTGTTTATTTGACGAGCTTGTTAACTTTGTAGAACTAGAAT
>Ga0194130_10007946_pt1 | contig 11487 bp, 7 predicted proteins | sample TA2KigsurfametaG_FD_160084 | JGI IMG/M metagenome (GOLD analysis project Ga0194130, IMG submission 160084) | Freshwater microbial communities from Lake Tanganyika, Tanzania - TA2015050 Kigoma 12 surface | ecosystem: Environmental > Aquatic > Freshwater > Lake | place: Tanzania: Lake Tanganyika... | reverse complement strand
ACGGGGCTGAGCCGCGTCGGCGCCGACGGGCGCACCGAGCACCGGGAGTTCGGCCCGGCCTCCGACTGGATGGTCAACGGCATCGCGATCGACGCCGATGGCAGCTTCCTCGTCGCCAATCTGGGCGGGCTCGGCGGCGTGTGGCGCTGGACGCCGCGCACCGGCCCCGTGCCCTTCCTGGTCGAGCTCGACGGCGCGCGGCTGCCGGGCGCGGTCAACTATGTCGGGCTCGACGCGCGCGGCCGCGCCTGGGTCTCGATCAGCACGCGGCTGTCGCCGCGCGACCTTGCCTTCAACCGCGGCGTCGACGACGGCTTCATCGTGCTGGTCGACGAGAGGGGCGCGCGCATCGCCTGCGACGGGCTCGGCTTCACCAACGAGTCGCATGTCGATCCCTCGGGGCGCTGGCTCTACGTCAACGAGACCTATGCGCGGCGCATGACGCGCTTCGCGCTCGCCGAGGACGGCACGCTGGGCCGGCGCGAGGTGGTGGCGGAATTCCGCGACGGCGCCTTCCCCGATGGGATGGCCTTCGACGCGGAGGGCAATGTCTGGCTGGCCTGCGTGGTCGCCAACCGGCTCCTGCGCGTGACGCCGTCGGGTCGGCAGGAGGTTCTGCTCGACGGCTCGGATCCCGCGACCAGTCGCGCCGCCGACGCGGCCTGGGAGGCCGGGCGCTTCGACCGGCCCACGCTCGACCGCGGCGAGTCGCTCGCGCTGGGCAACCTCGCCTCGGTCGCCTTCGGCGGGCCGGACCTGTGCACGCTCCACATGGGCTCGCTCGCCGGCACCCGGCTGGCGACGCTGCGCGTGCCGGTGGCGGGCGCGCGGCCGCGTCACTGGCTGGCGCGCCCGGGCTTCTGACGCGCGCGCGGCTTTACAGTTCTTAGCGTCCGGCGCTCCGCGGGCCCGGCTAGTGTCGAGCTACGTCCCGGCACGGCTTCGACGCCGGCGGGCCGCATGCGATCCAGGAGGCCGTCCATGTCGATTTAAAGGCTTGCCGCGCGCAGCCTCGCCCTGCTCGCCGCCGCGTTTGTCGTCCTCGGCCTCGCGGTCGCGTCCGCGCAGCCGCTGCCCGCTCCGGCGGGCACGCCGATCCTCGAGATCAGTGGCAGGATCTCGGTCACCAACGGCGACGCGCGCGCGCGCTTCGACCTCGCGATGCTAGAGGCGCTCGGCGTCTCGCGCACCCGCACGACCACCGTCTGGACGAATGGCCCGCAGGACTTCGAGGGCGTCTCGCTCAAGGCGCTGCTCGAGCGCGTCGGCGCCTTCGGCGACCGGATCGATGCCGTCGCGCTGAACTACTACAAGGTCGAAATCCCGGTCTCCGACTTCGCGCGCTGGCCCGTGATCCTCGCCTGGCGGCAGAACGGCCAGCTGATGCGCGTGCGCGACAAGGGGCCGCTCTGGATCGTGTATCCGCAGGACGACTTCCCCGCGCTGAACAACAAGGAGGCGCAGGGGAAGTGGACGTGGCAGCTCAAGGAGATCCGCGTCAAGTGAGCGCGCGCCGAGCCGCCGCGTCTCCCCGCCATGCGCCCTGACCTGCACGCAGCGCGGCGCCGCTGGCGGTCGCTCGCGGTCCTGGCCGCGGTCGCGCTGTCCGCGCTCGGGATCGCGGCGTCGCTCTATTCCTTCCACGCGCTCGTCACGCGCTTCTACGTCACGAAGGAAAACCTCGTCTTCGTCTCGACGCGCGCCGAGGTCGAGCTGGCGCGCTACTCGAGTTCCCTCCTCGGCATGGCCGCGGCGCGCGGCGCCTCGGCCGAGGCGCTCACCGAGGCGGAACTGCGCTTCGACATCTTCCTCAGCCGCCTCGAACTGTTCCGTGGCGGCGTCGTCGCAGAGGCCCTGTCCGAGGGGCAGGAGGAACGCGCGCTGCTGGCGCGGATCGAGACGATCGAGCCGGCGCTCGACCCCCGCGCCGTGCAGGACTGGTCGCCCGAGGGCATGCGCGCCCTGGAGCGCAGGATCTCCGGCGTCGCGCTGCTGATGCAGGAGATCTCGCTGATCGCGCTGCGTCGCGAGCTGCGCTCCGAGAAGGAGCTCCTGCGCGTCCTCGACACCAGCGTCGCGGCCTCGGGGGCGTTCTTCGCCATGGGCACGCTCGCGCTGCTGTTCTTCCTGCGCGCGCGCAGCCGGGCCCTGCGCAACGCCGAGCGCGCGCGCGCGGCGGCCGAGGCGGCCGACCGCGCGAAGGGCGACTTCCTCGCCAAGATGAGCCACGAGATCCGCACGCCCCTCAACGCTGTGATCGGCCTCACCAACCTGCTCGGCGGCACGGCGCTCGCGACCCAGCAGCGGCAATTCGTCGAGACGATGGAGGCGGCGGGGAGCCAGCTGCTCCAGGTCGTCAACGACGTGCTGGACTTCTCGCGCCTGCAGGCGGGGCGCGTCGAGATCGCCGCCGCGCCGATCGAGCTGCGCGGCTTCGTCGACCGGCTCCTGCTGGTGATCGGCGGCCTGCCCGGCGCCTCGCGCCTCGCCATCTCCAGCAGCATCGCGCCGGACCTGCCTGCGCGCATCCTCGGCGACGACGCGCGGCTGATGCAGGTGCTGTCCAACCTCCTGGCGAACGCGGTCAAGTTCACCCGCGAGGGCGAGGTCCGTCTCGACGTCTCGGCCGAGCGCGGCCCCGATGGCGGCGAGGTCCTGCGCTTCGCGGTATCCGACACCGGGCCCGGCATCCCGGAGGAGATGCGCGACGAGATCTTCGAGCCCTTCCGGCAGGCCGGCGCCGAGAGGCTTCGCCCGCACGAGGGCACCGGCCTCGGCCTCTCGATCAGCCGCGGCCTCGCCCGCCTGATGGGAGGCAACGTCGTGCTCGCGCCCGCCTCCGGCCGCGGCGCGTGCTTCGTGACGACGATCCCGCTGCGCGCCGCGGCGACCCAGGACGACGCGCGCGTCGCCGCGCCCGTGGCGTCGCGATCGGGGCCGCTCGTGATCCTCGTGGCGGAGGACACGCCCACCAACCAGCTCGTCATCCGCCTGATGCTCGAGGGCCTCGGCCATCGCGTGCGCATCGCGGCGAACGGCGTCGAGGCCGTCGAGGCCTTCGTGGCGGAGGCCTGCGACCTCGTCCTGCTCGACATCCAGATGCCGCTGATGGACGGGTTCGAGGCGGCGCGCCGTATCCGAGGTTCCGGCGCGCGCGGCCGCGCGGTGCCCATCCTCGCGCTCAGCGCCTTCACCCAGCCCTCGGACCGCGACGAGGCGACGCGCTGCGGCATCGACGGCTTCCTGTCCAAGCCCGTGCGCCAGAAGAACCTCGCCGAGGCGCTGTCCCGCTTCGCCGGCGAGGCGCCGCGCGCGGCTTGAGTCGCCGGCCCCGGCGAACGAGGCGCTTGTCGGCGCGCGGGCGTCGCGCGCAACATCGGGCTCCACTCGCGGAGCCGCGCCATGTCCCCGAAGATCGACCCGATCACCTTCGAGCTGTTCAAGAACGCGATCTTCTCGATCGCGGACGAGATGGCGCTCACGGTCGTGCGCACGACCTACTCGGGCGTGCTCAAGGACAACATGGACTTCTCCACCGGCTTCGCCGACGCCGAGGGCAAGCTGGTGGCGCAGGGCCTGACGCTGCCGGGCCACCTGGGCTCGGTGCCGACGGCGATGGAATCGATCATGCGGCACTTCGCCGGCGACATCGCCGAGGGCGACGTCTTCGTCATGAACGACCCGTTCGACGGCGGCATGCACCTGCCGGACATCTTCGTCTTCAAGCCGCTCTTCCACCAGGGCGAGCGCCTCGCCTTCGCCTGCACCGTCTGCCACCACACCGACGTCGGCGGGCGCGTGGCCGGATCGAACGCTTCCGACTCGACCGAGATCTACGCCGAGGGCCTGCGCATCGCGCCGATGAAGCTCTACGAGGCGGGCAAGCTCAACCAGACCATCATGACCTTCATCGACCGCAACGTGCGCGTGCCGGTGAAGGTCTTCGGCGACCTGCGCGCGCAGCTCGCCGCCTGCCACATCGCCGAGCGCCAGTTCGCCGACCTCGTGGCGCGCCATGGCGCGGTCGAGGTCCGCGAGCTGATGCGCGAGACGGTCGACTACGCGGAGCGCATGACCCGCGCGGCGCTCGAGAAGCTGCCCGACGGCGAATGGAGCTTCGAAGACTGGATCGACGACGATGGCGTCGACTATGGCAAGCCGATCCGCCTCTTCGTCACGATCCGCAAGAAGGGCGGCCACATGGTCGTCGACTGGACCGGCACCAGCCCGCAGGTGAAGGGCGCGATCAACAACACGCTCTCCTTCACCAAGGCCGCGAGCTACACGGGCGTGCGCTCGGTCCTGCCGCCGGGCATCCCGAATAACGAGGGCGTGTTCCGCGCGATCGAGGTCGTGTGCCCGCCGGGCACCGTGGGCAACGGCGTGCTGCCCGCGGCCTGCGCGGCGCGCGGCCTCACGGGCTTCCGCATGACCGATTGCATGTTCGGCGCGCTCGCCATGATGCTGCCCGATCGCGTGAAGGCGGCCGGCGACGGCGGCAACACCGGTATCTCGATCGGCGGCTACGACGACGCGCGCAAGCCCTTCATCTACGTCGACTTCACCTGCGGCGCCTGGGGGGCGCGGCCCTGGGCCGACGGGCTCGACGGCAACTCGCACATGTTCGCCAACATGGCCTCGCACTCGATCGAGGTGACGGAGGCCGAGCACCCGATCTCGCTGCTCGCCTACGAGTTCGTCCCCGACCGCGCGGGCGCCGGGCGCTTCCGCGGCGGCGTGCCCTTCATGCGCGACTACCGCTTCGACGAGGCGGAGGGCACGCTGCAGGTGCGCAGCGACCGCCGCGACCACCGGCCCTTCGGCCTCTATGGCGGCTCGCCCGGCGCGCCGAGCTCGAACCACCTCGACCCCGACGGCGAGAACCGCCCATTGCCCGGGAAGTTCACGATGACCGTGAGGCGCGGCGACGTGCTGCGCCACGTGCTGGCCGGCGCGGGCGGATGGGGCGACCCGCTCGAGCGCGACCCCGCGGCAGTGCTCAAGGACGTGCGCAACGAGCTGCTCTCGCCGGCGCGCGCGCGGCAGGACTACGGCGTCGTCGTCGACATCGCGAGCTGGACCGTCGACGCCGCCGCGACGGCGCGCGCGCGCGCGGCCATACGCGCCGCGCGCGGCTGGCGCGAGCCGCCCGCGGTGCAGCGCCAGGACCCGCCCTCCGCCCGCGCGGCCGAGTGAAACCACACGCAGCTGAATCGCGAACGCACGAGACAGATCCAGATGACAACCTACCGCGTCGGCGTCGACATCGGCGGCACCTTCACCGATATCGTGCTGCTCGGGTCCGACGGCACGATCCACACCAAGAAGATCTCCTCGAGCGTGGACAACTACGCCCGCGCCATCGTCGAGGGCTTGGTCGAGGTCTTCCGCGAGCAGGGGCTCTCGGGCGCCGACATCGAAGAGATCAGGCACGGCACGACCGTCGCCTCGAACGCGATCCTGGAGCACAAGGGCGCGCGCACGGGCCTCGTCACGACAAGGGGCTTCCGCGACGTGCTGGAGATCCGCACGCTGCGCATGCCGCGGCTCTACGACCTGACCTGGAGCAAGCCCGAGCCGCTGGTGGAGCGCTACCTGCGCCAGGTCGTGGACGAGCGCGTCGACGCCCAGGGCCGCGTCGAGCGCGCGCTCGATCCCGCCGACGCCGAGCGCGCGATCGACCGCCTGCTCGCGGAGAAGGTGGAGGCGATCGCGATCTGCCTGATCAACTCCTTCGCCAACCCCGCGCACGAGCTGATGCTGCGCGACGTCGTGCGCCGCAAGGCGCCCGGCCTGCCGCTGTCGGTCAGCTACGAGGTGCTGCCGGAGATCAAGGAATACGAGCGCACCTCGACCACGGTGGTGAACGCCTATGTCATGCCGGTCGTGGCGACCTACCTGCGCGCGCTGCGCCGCGGCCTCGACGAGGCGGGAATCCCCGCGCGGCTGCTGCTGATGCAGTCGAATGGCGGCCTCACCACGGACGTCGCGGCCGCCGAGCGGCCGATGAACATCATCGAGTCCGGCCCCGCCGGCGGCGTGGTCGGCGGCCAGGCGCTGGCGCGCGCGCGCGGCCTCGACCGCATCATCACCTTCGACATGGGCGGGACGACCGCCAAGGCCGCGATGGTCGAGGAGGGCGAGGTGACGCGCGCGGCGGAATACTCGGTCGGCGCGGGCATCATGATCGGCTCGCGGCTGCTCACCGGCGCAGGCTACATCCTCAAGGTCCCCGCGATCGACCTCGCCGAGGTGGGCGCGGGCGGCGGCAGCCATGTCTGGATCGACGCCGGCGGCTCGCTGCAGATCGGCCCGGAGAGCGCGGGTTCCACGCCGGGGCCCGTGTGCTACGCGCGCGGCGGCGAGGTGCCGACGGTCACCGACGCCAACGTGCTGCTGGGCTACATCAACCCCTCGCACCTCGTCGGCGGCGCGCTGAAGCTGGACGCGGCGCGCGCGCGCGCGGTGTTCGAGGCGAAGGTCGCCCGCCCGCTGGGCATGACGATCGAGGCCGCCGCGCATGGCGCGCACCAGATCGCCGCCTCCAACATGATCCGCGCGATCAAGGCGGTGTCGACCGAGCGCGGCCGCGACCCGCGCGAATTCTCGCTCTTCGCGTTCGGCGGCAACGGCCCGCTCTTCGCCTGCGGCATGGCCGCCGCGCTTGGCATGCGGCGCGTCGTGGTGCCGCCAAGCGCCGGGCTGTTCTCGTCCTTCGGCCTGCTCTACGCGGACGTCGAGCACCACTACGCGCGCAGCTTCCGCCGCTTGCTGCGCAAGGCCGACCTTGGCGAGATCGAGGCGGCCTGGAACGAACTCGCCGCGCAGGCCCGCGCGCAACTCACCGTCGAGGGCTTCGAGGGGCCGCACGCGCGGCTGCGCCGCTCCGCCGCGCTTCACTATCAGGGGCAGAGCTACGAGCTTGTCGTGCCGATGCCCGACGGGCCGATCGACGCGACGATGGTGCGGCTGCTCGAGGAGGGCTTCGGCCAGGAGCACGAGAAGACCTACGGGCACCGCGCCGGGCCGGACGAGCCGGTCGAGCTGGTGGCGATGCAGGTCGTCGGCCAGGGCCTGCGCGAGGGGCCGAGCGTTCCGGAGCGCGTGAGCGCGACGCGGCCCGAGCCGGTGCCGCCGCCGCCCCGCCCCGCCTGGTTCGGCGGCGCGCATGGCTGGGTCGAGACGCCGGTCCTGCGCCGCAGCGACCTCTCCATGCCGCGCATCGGGCCGCTTATCGTCGAGGAATACGACGCGACCTGCGTCGTGCCGCCGGGCGCACGCGCGCATCTCGACGAGGGCGGGTCGATCGTCATCGACCTCGCGTGAGCCTGGGCAGGGATCGGCGCGCCGGCGCCATGCGGCGCCGAAGGGGAGGCAGGGGACGACGGAGGTCAACTGGCGGGCCAAGCCGTGGAATGGCTGGCACCGCTGCTCGAACGCCAGCGAGGACGCTGAGCTCACCCATGTCGGGCCGGGTACGCCCTGCGGCGAGTACATGCGCCGCTTCTGGCATCCCGTCGCGATGACGGCGTAGGTCGGCGACCTGCCGCTGGCGATCCGCGTGCTGGGCGAGGACCTCGTCCTGTTCCGCGACCTCTCCGGGCGCCACGGCCTGCTGCACAAGCATTGCAGCCACCGCCGCACCTTGCTCGAGTACGGCATCGTCGCCGAGCGCGGCATACGCTGCTGCTACCACGGCTGGCTCTTCGACATCGACGGCACGATCCTCGAGACTCCGGGCGAGCCGGCGAGAAGCCGGATCCGCGAGACGCTCTGCCACGGCGCCTATCCGGTGCGCGAGCGCGACGGGCCGCTCTTCGCCTACCTGGGCCCGCCGGAGAAGACGCCGGACTTCCCCGTGCTCGACACGATGGCGCAGCCCGGCAACGACATGGTGCCCTATTCGATCGACTATCCCCGCAACTGGCTGCAGGTGGCCGAGAACCCGATGGATCCCTGGCACAGCGTGTTCCTGCACACGCGTGCCACGCGGGCCCATTTCAACGCGGCGTGGGGCGCCTTCCCGGTCGTCGAGTGGCACTGGATGGAGGACCGCGTCGGGATCTACCTCACCAATTCCCGGCGCTGGAACGAGTACATCTGGGTGCGCACGGCGGAGAACATGTTCCCCGCGGTGGCGCAGCCGCCCGACATCTACCAGGATGCGGACCGCGAGCTCTTCTTCCCGCGCGTCGGCATCACGAAGTGGGGTGCCGGTCGATGATCGCAGCTGCCGCATCACCGGCTGGCGCCGCTTCAACCCGACGCTCGACCGCGGCGGCAAGGGCGACCGCGCGAAGGTCGGGCTCGGCAAGGTCGACTTCCTCGGCCAGACCGGGACGGAGCGCAGCCACGAGGAAGCCCAGCGCATGCCCAGCGACTACGAGGAGCAGGTCGGGCAGGGGCCGATCATCGTCCACGCCGAGGAAACGCTCGGCTCGACCGACAAGGGCGTGGCGATGCTGCGCCGCGGCTTGCGCCGCGCGATCCGCGCGGTGGCGGCGGGCGAGGACCCGCCGCGGGCGAAGACCAACGCCGACGGCACCATCCCGAGCTTCGCGGGCGACGTCATCGTCCGCGTGCCGAAGTCCAACGTCGATGACGTGGCGCTGCAGCGCGAGGTGGGACGGCTCGTCGGCCGCGTGGTGGCGGAGACGCTGCCGATGCCCGCCGCGGCGCGGCCGTCCGAGATCGAGCGGCGGGTGCGCGCGGGCCTCGCCGCCCTCGGGGCCGGCGCCTAGCCCGGGCCCTTCGCCGCGCGTCAGCTCGCCTGCTGGAGCGCGACCCCGGCGCCCGTGCGGCGCGGCAGCTCGAGGATCGCCTCCGTGCCGCCGCCGATGTTGCGCAGCGTGAGCGAGCCGCCCTGGCGGCGCGCGAGCTCGTAGCTGATGGCGAGGCCGAGCCCGAGGCCCTGCTTGCCGCGGACCAGCTCGCTCTCCTTGGCTGGCCGCAGGAAGGCGGTGCCGAAGCCGGTCAGGACATGCGGCGGGAAATGCGGGCCTTCGGTGAGCACCGAGCAGGTCGCGCGCTTGCCGGCGACCGAGGCGCGGATGCGCACGCGCGAGCCGGCGCGCGCATAGCGCGCCGCGTTGGCGAGGAGGTTCACGAAGATCTGCCGCACCGCCGTCTCGTCGCCGACGCAGGAGATGTCGCCGCTGCTCTCCAGGCTGAAGGCAAGGTGGTTCTTGTCGAGCTCGCTCGCGGCGAGGCGGCGCGCCTCGTCGATCACGACGGCGAGGTCGAGGTACTGCGACGCGAACACGCGGCGATCCATCTCGAGCTGCGTCATCTCGAGGATGTCCTCGATCATCGACATGAGATGCATGCCGCTGGCGTTGATGTCGTCGGCGTACTCGGCCTGCTTGTCCGCCGGGCCGCCCTTGCGCGCGTAGAGCGCGATGACCTGCGAGAACCCGATGATGGCGTTCAGCGGCGTGCGCAGCTCGTGGCTCATCTGGGCGAGGAACTCGGCCTTCGCGCGGCTCGCCGCCTCGGCCTTGTTGCGCGCCGCGGCGAGCTCGGACTCGCGCCGCCGGGCCTCCTCCAGCAGCGTGCGCTGCGTCTCCTGCACCTGCTCGAGCGCCCGGATGCGCGCCGCGATCTCCGACGACATGAAGCGCACGCTGTCGCAGAGCGCGCCGATGTCGTCTTGCCTGCCCCGCGGGAGGTCGACGTCGAAGCTGCCGGCGCGGATCCGCTCGCTCGCGGCGTGGAGGTCCGCGAGCGGTCGCATCAGGACCTTGTGCAGCCATTCGAGAGCGACCAGCATGACGAGCAGGCTGAACGCGGCGATGACCACGCCGCGGCCTATCACCTCGTCGCGGGCCTGGGCGAGCGGCTCCCACGAGATCCCGAAATGCAGCGTCGCGACCAGGACGTCGCGGTCGTGGATCGGAACCTGGAAGGGAAGGCGCCGCGTGCCGTCCGGGCCCGCGATCGGCGAAGGCCCGCCCGGCGGCAGGCCGTTGGCGGCCACGTTCCAGCCGGAGGCGGCGATCAGCTTGCCCTGCGGGTCGACGAGGACGAGATGGGACAGGCCGTCGGTGGCGACGCTCGCGCGCAGCACCGCCTCGATGTCGGCGACCTCGTGGTCGCCTACCAGCGTCGCGAGCGAGGCCTGGAGGAAGGGCTTGTCGGCCTCGGCGCGCGCGAGAAGCTGGTCGTGGAGCGCGTTCTCGACATGCCAGAGCTGGAACGTCGTGAGCAGCGTCACCGTCGCGAGCAGGAGCCCGGCGCCGACCGCGAAGAGCTTGGCGCGGAGCGTGAGGCCGCTCATGGCGCGACGCCGCGCGCCGCGGGCGCGGCATGCCGCGCCGGGACGGCGTTCGCCTGTTCGCCGCGCGGCAAGCTGGCCGGCGTGCATGTCGCGCTCGTGCACGTCATGAGGCGATGCTCGCCTCGGGATAGTTAAGGAGAGGTTCGGGCCTTGGGACTTCGCGGGCGGGGGCTGGCAGAATGCCGGCCGCGGGAGGGACCATGACGGGAGGCGACGACGCGGCGCGCCGGCGCGACATCGCCGGCGCCGCGTTCATGCTGCTGAACGCCGGCTGCCTCGTCATGGGCGTGGCCATCATCCGGATGCTCGGCCGCGACCTGCCCGAGCCGGTCATCGTGCTGTTCCGCTTCCTCTTCGCGCTCGCCTTCTTCGCGCCGTCCGTGCTGCGCGCCGGCGGCGGAGCGCTTCTCGCCACGCGCAGGCCCGCTTCCCACGCGCTGCGCGCGGCCTGCGGCTATGCCGGCTTCGTCGCCTTCGTCTACGCCGCCAGCCGCATGCCGCTCGCGGACGTCATGGCGCTGGGCTTCACCCAGCCGCTCTGGGCGGCGGCGATCGGCATGCTGGCCTTTGGCGAGCGCTTCTCCGCCGCCCGTGCGCTCGCCCTCCTGGCAGGCTTCGCCGGCGCGATGCTCGTGCTGCGCCCAGGGTTCGCGCACGCGCCCCTCCTGCCCGCGCTGGCCGCGCTTGCAAACGCGCTGCTCACCTGCATCGCGATGATGACCGTGAAGCGCCTCTCCGCGACCGAGCCCGCCGGGCGCATTGCCGCGCTGTTCCTGCTGGTCGGCACCGTGCTCTCGGTCCCCGGCGCGTGGTCCGCCTGGACGACGCCGGCGCCCGCTGCGCTTCCCTGGCTGGTCGCCCTCGGCGCGCTGGCCTGGGTCGGGCAGGTCGCCCTGTCGCGCGGCTACGCGCTCGGCCGCTTCTCGACCATGGCGGCGATGGACTTCGCGCGGCTGCCTGCCGCGCTCGCGCTCGGCTGGGCGGCCTTCGCCGAGATGCCGGACGCGCCGGCGATCGCCGGCATGGCGCTGATCGGCATCGCCTCGACCGCGATCGTGCTCTGGCGGCCCGCGCCCGCCCGAGTTAACGAGGACGGCGAAGCCGCAACGAGGAGGGGACCATGACGCCGGAAGAGAAGCTCGCATCGATGGGGCTCGAGCTGCCCCGCGCGCCCACGCCGGTGGGCAACTACGTGCCGTTCAAGCGCGACG
>Ga0194130_10007941_pt1 | contig 11492 bp, 11 predicted proteins | sample TA2KigsurfametaG_FD_160084 | JGI IMG/M metagenome (GOLD analysis project Ga0194130, IMG submission 160084) | Freshwater microbial communities from Lake Tanganyika, Tanzania - TA2015050 Kigoma 12 surface | ecosystem: Environmental > Aquatic > Freshwater > Lake | place: Tanzania: Lake Tanganyika... | reverse complement strand
CACTGATCGCCTCCATGGCGACCCTGGCCTTGAACTCCGGGCTGTGGGTGCGGCGCTTGCTCATTGGTGGGAGCCCCTTTCAGGGGCGGTACCCCGCCTCAGAGGTTAACGATGGGGCCTGTCCAGAAAAACCAGTCCACCTCACAGGCGTTGTTAGAGTGCTAGAATAGAGTTATGACTACCTTTGTTGCCCCGCAAATCCTTGCACACCGTGGTGATTGGTATCAGACACAGCTTCCTAAAAACACCCTGGCCGCATTAGAAAGCTCGTTGCAATCAGGGTTCGGCATTGAAACCGATATCAGATCTTATAATGACACTCTATATATTAGTCACGACCCAATAAAGAGCATTGGCAACCTTCCTACCTTTTCATCCTTTCTTGATCTTTATATACCTTATAGCTCCACCTCTTGCATCGCCATTAATATAAAAGCTGATGGCTTAACAGACTTAATCTATGAGCTCCTGCACTCCCGCAACATTTCAAACTATTTTCTCTTTGATCAGTCAGTTCCGGACCTTGTCTCTACTCTTAGGAACCAGCCCAACCTTTCATGTTTCGCTCGCTTAAGCGAATATGAGTGCAGTCCTGATGCCTACGCTTTAGTAGATGGAATCTGGTTTGACTACTTTAAGTTATCTAGTCTATCCTTTCTATTTGATAAGCTATCTTCTTTCTACTCTGATTCAAATATTATCTTACCTTCAAGACTGGCGTTAGTATCGCCTGAGCTACATGGCCATTCGGTCGATGACTCGCTTTCTTTCTGGAAAGATGTAGCTTCCTTTCACCATTTACATCCAGATCTCTCAATCTACTTATGTACTGATTTCCCTCTTCAAGCTAAGGAGTTCTTCTCTTGATTAATCCTTCTATCAAAGCCATTCTCTTCGATATGGATGGAGTCTTGGTCGACGCTCGTGACTGGCATTACCATGCGCTTAACGAAGCACTAGGACATTTTGGTTACTCTATCAATCTTGATGCGCACCTTTCAACTTACGATGGCTTACCTACAAAGATAAAGCTTAATGCGCTCTCCAAAATCTATAGACTTCCCCATGCATTGCATCCACTTATTAACCAGCTTAAGCAGAAGTATACTTCTCAATACATGCACAAATATTGCAAGCCCACATTCAACCATCGCTTTGCTCTAGCCCGCCTTTCGAAAGACTATAAAATTGCTGTCTGCTCCAATTCTATTCGAACAACAATTGATACCATGATGAGTCTTAGCGGCCTTGATTCATATATTGACCTTATTCTTTCAAACGAAGATGTTCAGAACTCCAAACCTCATCCCGAAATCTATCTTAGAGCCATGAAGGAACTTGACGTTGAACCCCATGAATGTCTTATCGTTGAGGATAGCGATCACGGCGTTCAGGCAGCCTTAGCTGCCGGTGGACACCTTCACAAGGTATCAGAGGCCCAAGATCTTAACTATTTCAGCATCTATTCCCAAATCATGAACATCAAATAGCGCCATGCCTGTAACTCTCCTTATCCCCGTTACTGGAAACTCATCACTTTTCCCTAGTGATGACTTTTATTTCCCCAAACCTCTTGTAGAGGTCGCAGGAAAACCTATGCTTATACAAGTTGCCGATTGGTATCAAAAGCATCTTGATATATCCAGAATCATTTTCATTATCCCTTCTGATGTCAATGATAAGTTCTCTGTTTCAGAGATGCTCAAATCTCGATATGGCGATCTTTCAACTGTATTACCGCGCCCTCCCGAGAATGACGGAGCTTTATGTTCAGCACTTCTTGCCTGTGATGTATTAAGTGACGAAGAACTTGTTATAGCAAATATGGATGAAGTCATCGACCACCCACTTGATAATATTCTTGACCACTTTCGTGAATCAGGCGCTGATTGCGGCATAACGTGTTTCGAGTCTTCTCACCCACGTTGGTGTTATGCTTCCATATCAAATAATATAGTTAACTATCTATCTGAAAAGAAGCCGATCTCATCGTTTGCCCTTGCTGGACTCTACTACTTCCGTAACAAGGAGATCTTTTTAAGTAATGCATCACAAGCAGTACTAGATGGTGACAGTATAAATGGCAAGTTCTATATATCCTCAGCCGTCAACCAAGCAATTCTTAAAGGCCAATCTATTCATCACTTCACCATCCAGTCTCGAAACTATTACTCTTTCTACTCACCAGAGATGCTTTCAGAATTTCAGGCAACTACTCTTTTCTCCTCTATGCTTACTCGTCACGATCCTGCCTCGGAACCTATCAATCTGGTCATACCTGCAGCAGGTAAGGGCTCTCGCTTTTCTAATTTAGGCTGGAAAAAACCGAAGCCATTTATTGATATAAACTGTAGACCTATGCTAGAACACGTTCTTGATAATCTCTGGACAGCTAACTCACGGCCGATACTTCTTTTTAACCAAGCGCATACCTCTTATATAGACCAGTTTAAAAATGCTTCTAGTTTTACTTCTGATTATATCGTAATACCTCGAGTAACTGACGGTACCGCCTGCACCGTACTGGCCTCAGCTCCTAAGATTAATTGTAATACCCCTCTCCTTATAGCCAACTCAGATCAGTTGGTTGATTTCGACATATCTGACTTTTACCGAGATGCACTCACTCGTAACCTTGATGGTTCAATTCTCGTATTTACTGACTCAAGCCAAAATCCGAAATGGTCATTTGCTCGATGCAACGCTGAGGGCCTTGTAGAGGAAGTTCGTGAAAAGGAGCCGATTTCATCCTTGGCGACTGTCGGTATATACTATTTCCGTTCAGGTTCTCAATTTGTTGAGTCAGTAGGTGAAATGATCGCCGCGAATGACCGCATAAATGGTGAGTTCTACACTTGCCCCGTCTATAACTATATGATTCGCAAAGGTTTAAAGGTAGGTGTATATGAGATCCCCTTCAGCTCTATGCATGGGATTGGAACACCTGATGATTTACAAAAATATCTCAACGATAAAGGCTATCCACCATCATCCGATTCTCCCGATGATGCATAACATATCTGTTATCGTTCCTCTGGCTGGTCCTGACTTTCTGCAAGAGACTGGCCAAGTAAAGGCTCTCCACACTACTGCACGTTCAGACTTACCTTTGCTCTTGTACTGTTTGCGTTCACGGCCGTGGTCACCTTATTTAAGTAGCGCATGCTACTCATTCATCCTTCAAGATCATCCACAAACCCGTAACTTCTACAATGAATCGTTACGCATTTGGTTCCCAGACTGCAAGGCTGCATTTATTAACTCTCACACACATGGCGCATCTATGTCTTTGCTCCCAGGACTAAGTCATCTTAATCCTTTCGAAAATCCTCCATGCATAATAGATCTAGCTGACATCTCATTTACCCTCTCGCCAGCCAAGCTAGAGTATTACTTCTCAGAATGCTGCAGCAAAGGATTCGCATTCACCTTCTCTTCTAAATCTCCACTCTATAGCTATTTTAGCATCAATGATAATCAATCAATACTTAGAAGCCGCGAAAAGTCTGTAATCTCTACTCATGCATCAGCAGGAGTGTATTCTTTTCCGTCCCTGTCTATTCTGTTACAAGCACTTTCTTACCAAGTCAATAATGCAGTAGAACTTTCCTACAATAACTTGTGCTATGTCTCTACACTTTTTAATGCTCTTGTCACGGATCCTCTTGCACCAGAGGTGATCTCTGTATCCGATGTCCACGATATCAAACGCTAAGTGCACTATTGGTCTTACAATCGTCATCCCTTTCTATAATAATCCTACACAAGCAAGTTCTCTTGCTGACCATCTCGTATTTCTCTTCAACAAAAGAAATGCTCCTACCATCGATTCATTAGAAATCCTTCTTGTAGACGACTGTTCTCATATCCATCATGCCTCTAGACCTATCCCTGTAGACACTACTCTTCAGAACGTGTCTATCTCTATGTCTAGAACTTTAGTTAACCTTGGTCCCGTTGGAGCCAAGGCTTATGGCATATCCAATGCCATCTATCCTTATGTACTTATCTTTGATTCTGACGACTGGCCCAATCCTAATATATTTAATGCGATCACTACCACTCTTCGCGACTATCCATATGTCCCCATTCTATCTTTTTCCGTCGAATCTCTCCAGGGAAACCAGCAGTACATCTACCCCCCATCAGGTTTTGTAACTGTTAACGCCTTGCTGTCAAACTTTAAGAACAAGGAGCTAACCTACCTTTTTAATACAGACAAGTTGCCACCAGTTATCTTTCGACCTGGTTTTAGAGTCTGCGAAGGATATTCTATTCTTACTCTACTTGGAAGCGGATTTACGATGTTGTTTCTTGACCTTCCTATTCGACGCTATGATGCAAATAGCCCTTCATCTGTCTCATTGGCCATCCACACTGACTATCGCAATCTCTTTGATCTAATTCGATATCATCGATTAATACTATCACTTTTCCCTGTCCATCGCTCCGTCCCAGTATCACTCCGTTCACTCTTCGCACTTATACGAGCCCTTTTCCTCTTCTCAATCTCTTATGTTCGGCCTTAATCTACACGCTGATGACACAGTCTTCCGGCCCCTTCTGAAGACTCTTCTCCAACAATATTCCGGTCGTCGTTGTTATCTTAAGTATGAGTGGCTTGCTCCTCAAATTACCTTCCACGTTTTTGACTTCTCTCAATCCAGCCTTTGGGGGGCCAACTCTGTTATTAACCAGCCCTTGTTCTTGCCTTTCCGTGTTTTAATCGTCGCACTCGAAGTTCTATGCTGGTCTTCTCTTAATAATATCTCTTTTAGATCTATCTATTTCTCCGCCTATGGCTGGATTATTTCGCTTACCGACCTCAAGCTTATTCGTTCAAAAGACTTCTTTACTCCTGACCTTGTTGTCTTAGCGTTTAATCGTAAATGCTATTCGTATCGGACTCTCGTTTCTCTTACCTCTCGCTGCCGGGTATTCTTATCTCTTGACCACCTCCATTGTAACAGGCAAAGACTGCTTGCATTTCTTTCTAATCCAGCTACGTCTATATCTAGTCTAAGTTTGCTTGTTCCTAACAAGCCTTTCGACTTCGTCTTTGAAGGCTGTTCTCTTTCTCACCCCCTATCATATCGCTTATTGCCTTACAGTATTCGGGCAGAGTTTCATCCAAACTCTTCGAACCTAATCCCCACACCTGATTCTTTTGGCCTTGTAGTTACTGGATCTTTTCACCCGCTTGATGCCATTCGAAACATAGACCCCCTTTTCTCCGCCTTGTCAGCCACATCAATGCACTTTCTTCGTCGTGAGCTTTATGAGTCATCCTCACAACTAGCTCCCTTGGGTATTCGTGTCTTTTGCACTAACTATTTCTTTCGTTCTGGAGAATCAGGCCACATTTCTTACCTAAATCAGCCAAACAGTATTCGTTACAAATCCCACTGCTTCGCTTATTGTCCGAGTGAGTTCCTTGGTTTACTTGCTCAAGGCACCCTTGAAGCCATGCATTGTGGCTGTATCTGTTTTATCGAAGCAGAAGTCTTAAGTACTCTACCTGATTACCTCCAACAGGCTCTCGTCCCATTCGAGCCATCCATACCAAACTTAGTCGAAGTGTATGCCAGATATCGCTTACTCCCTCCAAGCCAAATCGCAGAACTTCGCCAGAAGTCTGTTGAGGCTGCCGTAAAGTACACGAGTAGCTCTCTTTCAATTCTCACCTAGATCTCCCTTTATGTGCGGTATCGCTGGTCTCTTTACATCCCCTGGCTTTAACCCCGCAATCGGTGAGTATACACTTCGTGCCTTATCTGAACCATTACGGCGCCGTGGCCCCGACCATATCGCTTCTTGGTCTAATTCAAGTGCAGGTATTGGTCTCGTTCATACACGACTATCAATTGTTGACCTCTCTCCAGCCGGTCACCAACCAATGCACAGTAGCTGCAACCGCTATACTCTAATCTTTAATGGCGAAATATATAACCACTTGGAGCTTCGAAACTATCTCAACACTGTTACGCCCTCTTCTACTTGGGTAGGTAACTCTGATACTGAGACTCTTCTTGCATGCATCTCTTATCTTGGGCTTAACACTACTCTCGATCGCCTGGACGGAATGTATGCCTTTGCGCTTTGGGATGCTCACGATCAACTACTCTATCTAGTCCGTGATAAATTTGGCGAGAAACCTCTATATTATACTCTCCTCAAAGGCCTAAATGGCTCTCCAACTCTACTCTTCTCTAGCGACATATCTTCATTCTATTCTCATCCAAACTATAACCGCGATCTAGATCCTGAAGCTCTCCAGCACTATATCCGGCTTGGTTATTATCCAGCACCGTATACTGTGCACCAGCACACTTTAAAACTACCTCCAGCTTCGTTGCTCGCTGTCGCTCTAGATGACTTGCGCGATTCAGTCTCGCCTCATTCGCTACGTCCTGTTCAATACTGGTCGGCTAGTGATGAGGCTCTTTATTCATCCAAAAACCCTTTCCAAGGCTCCTTCCGTGAAGCAGTTGCTGGTGTTAATCATTTGCTTCACAAATCAATTCGTCGTCGTTCTCGATGTGATGTTCGATATGGGACCTTTCTTTCCGCAGGCGTCGACTCCTCTCTTCTCACTTCAATTCTCCAATCCCAAAAGACATCTCCGGTTAAGACGTTCTCTTTAGGTTTTGACCAATCTACTCACGATGAATCTTATCAATCTGAACAGATCGCTAGATACCTTGGCACCGACCATACTTCATTTCGTGTTTCTTTAGACGATGCAATTAAGACAATACCTGAATTGCCCAATATATATACTGAGCCCTTCGCCGATTCCTCCCAAATCCCAACTTACATCGTTTCTAGTCTTGCTTCTAGCAGTATTAAAGTCTCTATTACTGGCGATGGAGGTGATGAGTTCTTTGGCGGCTACAATCGTTATACTACTCTGCCAGCGATTTGGTCGATCCTCCGCCTTTTCCCAGGTCTTTTCCGTCTACTCACCAGTACGGCCTTAACCACATTCCCCCCTCAGGTTTGGGACAACTTAGCCAGGCCCTTAAGTTCAATCTCTCTCATTCCTACGCTTCCTTATGGTGAACTCGTTCACAAATTCTCAAAGCTCTTAAGTTCATCATCCTTCTCAGACCTTCATTACAAGACGCTCAGTCTAAACCCTGATGTATCATGCTTCCTTGATTCTCAATCACCTATTCCAGCCCCTGTCCTTAATGTCGTCTCTACATCTTCCCTCCTGCAGTCAATGCAGCTTTTTGATATAATCGACTATTTACCAGGTGATATCCTTGCTAAGGTTGATCGAGCATCTATGGCTTGCTCTCTAGAAACCAGAGCTCCTTTTCTGGATCTAGAACTCTTCAAGTTTGCATTTTCTTTATCTGATTCATACAAAGTCAAAGGATCTACAGGGAAAACCATATTGCGCTCACTCTTGCGCGAATACCTGCCTCCGGAACTTATCAAAACCACCAAGACCGGATTCTCTGTTCCTCTAGCTTCTTGGTTAAGACAAGACTTAAAGGACTGGGCTTATGATTCACTTTCCTTCTTTTACGACTCTCCTTCGCTTGCACCCTTCAATGCAAATGCTATTAGGCGCCTCATCGATGACCATTCTTCCGGCTCTGTCAACAATCATTACCAGCTGTGGCCTTTGCTAGTCTTTGCCCGTTGGTATTCTAATTTCGAAAACTATACCATCGACCATTCCCTTATCTAGGCCATATCATATGAATATTCTTCAAATCTGTGCTGTCGGATTTACATACGATAAGTTTCTATCGCCGCTTGCTAATGCCCTCAAGAATAGGGGGCATAATGTTTCGCTCTCCTTCAACCCATCATACTCTACTCCCGATTCAATATCTCGCCTTCCTTTTCAACTCCATACTATCCCTGTCAAGCGCAGGATCTCTCCCTTTAATCTGTTGCTTACATCCTTTGCCATCTACAGGATTTTAAGAAGCAACCGGTTTGATGTTGTTCATATACATACACCGCTTGTCTCTATACCAGCACGTATTGCCTGCTTCCTTTCAGGCTCTCCATTGGTGATCTATACCGCACATGGCTTTTATTTCCACGAAAATATGTCTCCAGTTCTCCGTCTTGCTCATGTTGCACTCGAGTACTTCCTCTCAAAGATCACGCACATTCTTTTTACTCAATCACAAGAGGATGCCGACTACGCTATCTCTCGACGATTTTTACCCCCTTCCCGTATAATATGTATCGGCAATGGTGTATCTTCTGCACGCTTCTATCCTGTTGGTAAACAACTCAGTTCCAACTATCGTCAATCGCTTTCTCTTCCTCTAGACAAGCTAATCATTGGAATCGTCGCGCGAAAGGTAGTTGAAAAAGGCTATCTAGAGCTTCTGGACGCATCTTTACAACTCATTTCCTCGGGCTATGACTTCTGTCTTGCCATGTGTGGAAGCGCCCTCGCTAGTGACCATTCTCGCTCCGTACAACCTCGTGTCGACCAGCTTCTCCATCAGTATCCAGACCATTTTGTTGATCTTGGTGAGCGAGCAGATGTAGAACACTTTTACAAAGCTATCGACATATTCTGTCTCCCATCTTGGCGTGAGGGTATGCCAAGGACCATCATTGAAGCCATGATGACTTCCCTTCCAGTTGTCGCTTCTAATATCCGCGGTTCCCGTGAGGAAGTTGTACACGGCTCAACAGGTCTTCTCTTTGATGTACGAGACGCTGGTTCATTAGCATCCTCGCTTGCTTTGCTACTGGAGAGCAAGGATATTAGGCAGTCAATGGGAGCTGAAGCACGTGCCCGTTCTCTTTCGCTTTATGATGAGGAGAAGATCCTGAATCATCAAATATCTGTTATTGAGTCATTCTGCAATCCTTCACCTTAGGTCTCTCATTTAACAATGCAGTACACCGTCCATCTCTTCGGGGCTTCAACCTCAATTGGTTACGCGCTCCTGGAGCATCTTCCTGGAAATCTTCCTGTTTCTCGCATCTTTTCATATTCCCGCACCAATCCATCATGTTTTGCTGACCTTAGTCAACCAGATAGTTTTGTCTTTTCTGGTGACCCCTCTCAGCCCGCTATCATTGTGTGCTTGGCCCCTCTAGTCCTTTTTTCTTCTTTTATTGACCAAATTACCTCCTCTAGGCCCGCATTCCTTTCCCATGTCAGAGCAATATTTGCTTGCTCTTCTAGCTCAGCATTGACCAAGCGATACGCCTTTTCCGACTATGATCGGAACCTTTCTTCAGCTCTTACTCTTTCTGAAAACCTCTTGCTTGACATCTGTGCCAAGTACCGAATATCTTGCCAAATCTTTCAGCCAACACTCGTATATGGTCGTGTTGGTCCATACCGAGATCGTAATGTAAGCCGTCTTATAGGTATTGTTCAACGTCTTCCAATCCTACTTGTTCCTTCCCAATCAGGATTGAGGCAGCCAATACACGCGTCTCAATTAGCCTCTGTAATCCTGTTCTCAATTAATCGCTTTATTCAGGAACCAGATCACTTCACCTTATCTCGTCTTGCCATTGGTGGAGACACAACGCTTTCGTATGCGGAGATCCTTTTGAAGCTGAGCTCCCTAAACCACGCTCCAGTCTTACGACTTCGTAGATGCTTCTTACTGCCAATACCTAATTCACTATTCATATTCTTGGCAACACCCTTGTTGTTCCTCTCGCAGAAATCTTACGAAGCAATGGTTCGAATGTGCTCAAACCTTTCCGGCTTCCAAACTTCTGCTTCGTATACTGGAGGGGTCTCTCGTGAATTCCCTGTTGAACCCTATTGATTATTTACTCCTTCGACAAACTCCTGATATGAGAAAGCCTGCACGTTTCGTGCAGGCATGCATAACAGCAAATCCTTCTTGTTTAGGCAGAGCCTACGCCAGTCTAGGCACCGTAGAAGAAGAGGCCCACAACAAAAATTACAGCCATACCCCCCGCAGTCGCCACAAGCCACAGTGGAAGGACTCCTTCGGTCCACCGAGACTTCCATGCAACCGCAGGACGGCCATCAGGTAAACGATCGGGGATTCTTCCGTCTGGAAGTCTGTATTTCTTTCCGCTCATCTCAGATCCTCCTGATCAGTTAAAGAAGTAGCTGGAGAACAGAATCCCGCAGGTGAAGACGAACAGCAGGCCCAAGTAAAGGCTGTTACGGTTCAGTTCAACCGGGAGATTGTTCGGGTTGGGGTTGCGTTCCATCGATCAGGACCTCAGCGGCGGACGAATTGCATTGCAGCTAGGGCTCCCAGGGAAAACACCGTGGGGATGCCAAGGGTGTGCACGCCGAGCCACCGGACCGTAAAGATCGTTTACTTACGCGGAGTGGCGCTTGCGGGGATTTGAGTCATGGCTTACCCAGGCGCTGGTCGAGCGAGGACTTGGCGTCATAGCGCTGACTAACCACAGGCGACTTGGTGTCTTGTGCCTTGAAGTACGCATCCGGTCGGGGCGTGCCGAAGGCGTCGTAGGCGAGGCCGGTCCACACGAACAGGAAGCCTGCCAGGAAGATCGACGGCAAGGTCACTGCGTGCATCATCCAGTATCGGATGCTCGTAATGATTTCGAAGAACGGCCGTTCACCCGTAGAGCCGGCGGCCATGGTCTGGAAGCGTTCAGCGGGTCCCAGTAAAACTGCGAGAACCATCCTGGGGGAACGGCTTCGAAAGTCTCGCCCGGTTCGCAGTCCCTTGCTGGCTTGTCCGCGATACCAGCCCAAACTCCAGCATTGTTGCTCGGCTTTATGCTCAAAAAAACCAATCTCCTGCAATCTCCCAATCGTTCAGCCTCACCTCCTTCACTCGTGCCTTTTGTTCTGCTGCTCTCAGCCGTCGCCACTAGCCTGATCCTCTGGGCCGTGACCCCGGTGCTGCGTCGCCGCTTGTTGGATCAACCCAACGCCCGAAGCTCTCACCATCGCCCCACTCCGCGCGGAGCTGGCGTGGCCTTTGTTCTCATGACAGTGCTTGCCAGTGCTTTCACGTTGCTCTGGGGCGGTCCTACTGGCGTTCCCTTCAGCGGGGTGCCGTTGCTGGCTCTCCCTCTGGCCGTTGTGGGCTTTCTCGATGACCGCTACAACCTCTCCGCTGGCCTCCGTTACGGCGTTCAACTAGCTACGGCGTTGTTGGTGATTCTTGTCAGTCCGCTGTCGCTAACCTGGCTTGCGGTGCCCTTGCTGGTGATTGCAGTCACCGCTGTGATCAACTTCACGAACTTCATGGACGGCCTCGACGGCCTGGTGGCCGGCTGCATGGCTGTGACCATCGCCGCCTTGTCTCTGGCGCTCACTGCGTCCTGGCCCCTGTGGGCCCTGGTGGGTTCTCTGCTGGGTTTCCTGCTCTGGAACTGGAGCCCCGCCAAGGTGTTCATGGGCGATGTGGGGAGCACCTTTCTGGGTGCTGTTTTTGCTGGCCTGGTGCTCCAGGCCTCCAGCTGGCCGCAAGCCCTTGGCCTGCTCCTGGTGGCCACACCCCTGTTGGGAGACGCTTGCCTGTGCGTGA
>Ga0194130_10007940_pt1 | contig 11493 bp, 11 predicted proteins | sample TA2KigsurfametaG_FD_160084 | JGI IMG/M metagenome (GOLD analysis project Ga0194130, IMG submission 160084) | Freshwater microbial communities from Lake Tanganyika, Tanzania - TA2015050 Kigoma 12 surface | ecosystem: Environmental > Aquatic > Freshwater > Lake | place: Tanzania: Lake Tanganyika... | reverse complement strand
TGGGCTTGGCCTTCCAGATAATTGACGACATCTTAGATATGACCGAGAGCGAAGCCGTGTTAGGTAAGCCAGCCGGCAACGATTTACGTGAGGGTACCATCACGCTACCGCTGTTGTTGGCCGCGCAACAATCTGCGGATCCGCTGTTACGGCGAATACTGAGTGGACCGATCGCTGCTGAGCACGTGCCATCGGTGATCGCCGCAATTACCGCCGCTGGTGGCATCGAGCACGCCTATGTTGCTGCTGAGCAGTGTGTGGCACGCGGATTGGCACACATCGAAGTACACGCCTCGCCTACTGTGTATGCGGCATTCCGCACCATCGGTGAGACGATTTTGCGCCGTCGCTCATAACGCGTAACCGCTCATTCGAATGAGACCCCTGCAACACGGATGCATGTGTTGCAGGGGTTTTTCATCATTTCCTCATCTGTCATAGGCCGCTACGGTGGTCGTCCACACATCCAGAGATTGACCATAATCGTATCAACCATAGATGCACATGAATTGTGCGCGCGATTTGCTTAGCACAGAATGTGAGTTGCAAAAATGTCAATCAAACCGATATCCGACGAACTCGATATGATAAGTGGCCCCGACGCACAGTGGACAGATGAAGTCGCTGAAGAGATTGTCAACGATGATCTGCGCAAAGACGACATTGTAGAAGATTCCGTGCAGATGTACCTGCGTGAAATCGGCCAGGTACCGTTACTGAACGGTGCGCAAGAAATCGATTTGGCACAACGCATGGAGGCAGGCATCTGCGCTCGTGAAATTGTGCTCCGCCTCGATGCACATGCAGACACGCCGTCAGCAACGCACACACACGAGTGGGTCCTCCATGTACCAGGTGCCCTAGACGTCTCGACCTGGTATGCGCAGTGTATTGCGCGTGGATGCACGCTTACCGAAGTCCTCGACGTGCTGGTCATCGCAAGTCAACACCACCTCTTACTCCGTGAGCCACGTGTCGTGCCCGAGTTCGACGAGAATGCCGAGTTATTTCGCGAACGTGAGCGCCTGGTGACCATGTCCAGTATGACGGGTATTGCACCGTTTGCACCGCTGTATCTGCGACTTGTCCAACAGGGGCATGCCCCTGACGTGTTGCTTGGCTGGTTGCTCGGTGGGCTACCTGAGAGTGCCCGACTCATGGTGCTTTTGACCGATCGTGAGCAGCGTCAGCTCAAACGACGTATCGATGATGCCGAAGAGGCACGACGTCGCCTCATCCAAGCAAATTTGCGCTTGGTCGTTAGTGTTGCCAAAAAGTACATCGGTGGACCACTCTCGTTCATGGATTTGGTCCAAGAGGGGAATATTGGCCTGATGCGGGCCGTCGAAAAGTTTGACTACCTACGCAAGAATCGCTTCTCGACCTATGCAACATGGTGGATTCGTCAAGCCGTGACGCGTGCCATCGCCGAGCAGAGCCGGTTAATTCGTCTGCCAGTTCACCTGAGTGACGCCATTGGTCAGATGCGCCGTGCCACGCGTATGCTCGAACAAGGACTTTCACGTGAGCCAACACCCGAAGAAGTCGCAGCAGAGCTCGGTATCTCGGATCGCAAGGTGCGCCGTTTGCTCCAAGCGTCAGCTCAGCCTATTTCACTTGAGCAGCCCATCAATAACGATGGTGAGGGGCATATTGGTGAGCTGTTAGCCGACGAAATCAGCGATACGCCCATCGACATTGCAACGCGTCACATGCTCCAAAAAGACGTAGCATCGGCGTTGAGCGAGTTACCTGAGCGTGAACGCTCCATTTTGATGATGCGGTATGGCCTTAATGATGGTCGGCGCCGTACCCTCGAAGAGGTGGGCGTAGCCTTCGGCATCACGCGCGAACGCACCCGTCAAATCGAAGCCGATGCACTGCGCCTGCTGCGTTCGCCGCAGTTTGGTGCGCGCCTTCAAGGGTATCTCGAGTAACGACACGACAACGGGGCGGTGCACGGCATCTACAGTGTACCGCCCCGTTTGTGTTGCTGTGCTTATTCGACAGGACGGCGTTTGACCATCATCGTCATCTCACCCTGTTGAACTACATCTGCATGCTGGTTAATGACATTGACCCCAAATGTGATGATGCCGCGTTCGGGATGCTTGGTCGTACGCTGGCTCGCCATACGGAGTACCGCATGAATGGTGTCGCCAAAACGAATTGGTGCGGTGAAGCTCCATTGTAGCCCTAAAAAAGCGATAATTCCGTCAGGGTCAAGGTCGGTGCGGTACTTGAGGCCGTTCACGATGGAGAGCCCGAGCAGTCCGTGTGCGATGCGTTCGCCGAATGGCGAGTCTTTCATGTATTCAGCATCGGTATGGAGCCGATTGAAGTCACCGGTGAGCATGGCGAACATGCTGACTTCTGTTTCACCTATGGTACGTGCCGGAGTGGTCATCTGTAGATCAGGCGGGTAATCCTCGTAGTAGTGATAGCGGGCCATGCACGTCCTCCTTTTTCGATACAAAAGCGGCGATGTGTTGTGACACATCGCCGCCCGTCTTATGCACAAAGCTACTTACTCATCGCCTCTTTGACTAGGCGTGCAATATCAGTGGGTAACTCGGCGACATGTACACCGACTGCCTGCAAGGCTTCGATCTTCTCTTGGGCGGTACCTTCACCACCCGAGATGATAGCACCGGCGTGTCCCATGCGTTTGCCCTCAGGCGCAGTTCGCCCTGCAATGAATCCGACGACGGGTTTGGTGACATACTTGCCGATGAATCGTGCCGCATCTTGCTCGGCAGTACCGCCGATTTCACCGATTAAGACGATGGCCTTGGTCTCAGGATCGTTTTGGAATTGCTCAAGGACGTCAATGTAATTGGTCCCAATAATCGGATCACCACCAATGCCAACAATCGAACTCTGGCCGAGGCCGATGCGGGTTAGTGCGTCAACGGCCTCGTAGGTCAACGTGCCGCTCTTTGAGACGATTCCGACGGGTCCGGGAATCGCAATGTTACCGGGGATGATGCCGACTTTGGCTTGTCCGGGCGTTAATAGACCGGGACAATTCGGTCCAATCAGTCGCGCCCCGCATTCTTTGACGTAGGCATAGGTGCTCACCATGTCGTTTGCTGGAATGCCCTCAGTGATACAGAGAATCAGGGTGATACCGGCTGCAGCCGCCTCACGGATGGCATCCGGCGCAAATGCAGCTGGCACGTAGATGATTGACGTGTTGGCGCCAGTCGCCTTTACGGCATCGGCGACGGTGTTGAAGATGGGTACTTTGCCGTCAATTGCCGTCTGCCCTGCACGGCCAGGAGTGACACCAGCAACAACATTTGTGCCGTATGCAACCATTTGGCGCGTGTGGAACTCACCTTCGCGACCGGTGATTCCTTGTACAACTAACCGTGTGTTACGGTCGACGAGAATGCTCATCTGCGTTACTCCCAATTATCCCTTTTGCCGAGCTATCCTAGCATGATAATGGCTTTTCAGCAAATATACGGTCGCGTAATTGCAGGCCATTCAGCCGCTCTTGTGCCGATTTGAATCCTACTAGGTGGTATGAGAATTGTGCACTTCCATCAGGCGTTTGTGCCCTGGAACGGCTCAGGCTCGTGAGCGATTTGCACCAAACGACCCTTTATAATCCCTGTAGATGTGCATATTTGTACAAAATGTACAAATGAAAAAGCTTGCATTTATATGAAATGTACAATACTATACAAATGGGTTCGAAAACATTGAATGGCAAGGAGGCCACCCAATGGATCACACACACGTAGAACAGTCGTACAGCGACGAAGTCATGACACAAATCCCCGAAGCCGAGCAGATGTTGCGTGCCATGGGGATTGAGCGGAGCCACACGCGTTTGCAAGTGCAAGCCGAGGCTTCTTCTTTGGACACCGAGACCATGATGGCAGCCATGGACATCAAGTTGCGCCGCCACAAGCCACAGGTGACACCAGACAACCTCAACTAACACGCATGACTGCGTAGCAACCATCCCGTCGTACAAATGGGTACGACGGGATGGTTTTTTTCGCTGTGCAAGACGCTTTCCACTACAATAGATTGAGAGCGTCAGCGGTGGAGTGTACGGAATGCGACAACAGGTGTGGCGAGCGATTCGTGATTATGGTGTGATTACGGTGGGTGCATTGCTATCGGCAACGGCAGCCCGTTCGTTTTTGGTTCCCAATGAAGTCGTAGCAGGTGGTATCACGGGGATTGCCATCATGCTGAATTCGATGATGGCGCTCCCGATTGGATGGTTGATTATCGCATTCAACATCCCACTGTTTATATTCGGGTTTCGCATGCTTGGTGGGCTTAAATTCGCACTTCGCACCATCTATGCCACCGTGTTACTGGCGTTCGGGATTGACTACATTGCACCGTTTATGCCGATTGTGACCGATGACCCGTTGCTCTACAGCATTTACGGCGGACTACTTGATGGGATCGGCATGGGATTGGTGTTACGTGTCGGTGGTACTACTGGTGGCACAGACATCATCGCGCGGATTGTGGAGCGTCGTTATGGTGTAGCCCCGGGGCGTGTCATCTTGATGCTTGACGTGGCGATATATGTGGGTGCCTTCTTCTTGTACGGGCCTGAGAAGGCGTTATATGCCCTAATTGTGGCTTTCATTGCTACGCGTGTCATTGATGCTACCCTGGCAGCCGGCAAAGGCTCCCGGCAATTGTTCATCATCACGAATGCGCCTGATGCGATTGTGCGCGATGTCTTTGCGGAGCTTGGCCGCGGTGTCACACTCCTCGAAGGGCGTGGTGGTTACACGCATCGTAAGCGCCAGATACTAGTGTGTGCAGTGGCACGGAGTGAGGTTGGTGTCATCAAGTCTATCGTAACGACACATGATCCGAAGGCATTTGTGATCATTGGTGAGGCACTTGAGGTCATGGGCGAAGGCTTTACCCATCCATCAACGCTGCCAAATTCACCAGTTCCGCTTGCAAGTGAGTTCACCACGTTGCCACTTGACGCCGAAGATGATAGAGTAGTACCACCAGCTGTTTAAGGATTTATACAAAGGTGTGTAATCATGTCAGCACATAAACCACTGCCAGTAGACGAGGCATTGATCGTTGCCGCAACACAGCAGTTCAAAACACCATTCCATTTGTATGATGAACACCGCATTCGTCAATCTGTGTGGCAACTCGCACACGCATTTTCGTGGGCGCCAGGGTTTCGCAATTATTTTGCGGTCAAAGCCACGCCGAATCCTGCGATTTTACGCATCGTCACCGAAGAAGGGTGTGGGCTCGACTGTAGCTCATTTGCCGAGTTACTCATGGCCGGTCGCATGGGATTACGCGGCGACGACATCATGTTCACCTCGAACAACACGCCAATCGACGAATACCGCTTTGCGTTGAAATTAGGTGCGCACATCAACTTCGACGATGTCGGGCATCTGGACTACTTACTCGCACACGATGTGGCACTACCTGAATTAGTGTCGTTTCGTTATAACCCCGGAGCTGAACGTGAAGGGAACGCCATCATAGGCCGTCCGGCCGAAGCGAAGTTTGGTGCGACCAAAGCGCAGCTCATTGATGGATATGCGCTGGCGCGCGCACACGGTGTCACGCGGTTTGGGCTACACACCATGATAGCGTCGAATGAGCGTAACGCCGATTATTTTGTGACGACGGCGGATATGCTCTTCCAATTGGCGGCTGAAATCCACCGTGAACTCGGGATTTCGTTCGAATACATCAATCTGGGTGGTGGCATTGGTATTCCGTATCGCCCAGAAGAAACGCCGGTCGACATCGATCGGGTTGGTGCGGGCGTGGAACGTGCGTTTCGGCAGCACATTGTGGCGAGTGGCATGGCCGCACCGCGTGTGTTTTTGGAGTGTGGTCGGGTCATCACGGGTCCTGCGGGGATGCTCGTCACGGCGGTGCGTCATGCCAAAAGCACCTATCGCCATTATGTGGGTGTTGATGCATCGATGGCCGACTTGATGCGACCTGGGATGTACGGTGCGTATCACCACATCAGTGTGCTCGGCAAACCGGGCACGGCAAGTGACGAGCATTACGACGTGGTCGGGTCGTTATGTGAGAACAACGATAAATTCGCAGTTCATCGGCAACTGCCCAGTGTGCACCCCGGTGATGTGATGGTCATTCACGACACCGGAGCACATGGGCGAGCGATGGGGTTTAACTACAATGGTAAATTGCGGTGTGGCGAGGTACTACACACGTCGGATCGCCAATTTCGCCTGATTCGTCGGGCTGAAACGTATGATGACCTCTTTGCCACCTTGATCGAGGATGTTGATGGCGAATAATGTGACACATCAAGATATCGCCGATCGATTAGGTGTTTCACGCGCCACTGTTTCGTTGGTATTGAACGGGCAGAGCGAAAAGCGTGTAGCACCGGCACTGGCCGACAAAATTCGCGCTGAGGCGCAAGCCATGGGGTATGTGCCCAACCGGCTTGCGCGCACATTGCGCACTGGTCAATCACAGGTGCTTGCACTCGTGGTTCCCGCGGTTGATAGTCCATTCTTCGGTGACGTCTATCACGGTGCAGAATCAGCGGCACATGCGGCCGGATATAGCTTGTCGTTGGTGCAATGCCGTTCTACCCAAAAGACACAAGATGTGGTGGTACAACACTTGTCTGAACGTGCTGTTGATGGTTTTGTGTTGTGGCAACCGATGAGTCCCGCGCTCACCAAATCATATGCACATCGAATTGTGACCATGGAACATCGCGTTCCGGGGGTGTCATCGGTGGAGTTTGCGGTGAACCAGGCCATGCATACGGTGTTGTTGCATGTACTCAAACGGCATCAACGTATCGTGCATGTGAGCGTGGATTTACCCGATTCGACATTTGCGATGCGGCGTGAAGCATTCGCCGGATTTGGCAATAAATACGTGTATTTGGAATGTCGCCAAATTCGCGTACCACGCGATTTTGCACAGGTGGTACGCATGATTGAACCACTTGTGAGTGAATCGGATCGACAATCGACGCTTTTTTGTTGTGATGATGATGTGCTCGCGGCTGCCGTGTATCAGTGCGCACACAAGTTCCAACGGCGGATTCCGGAGCAGATTGCTGTAACGTCTATTGGTGGTTCAGCACTCGCAGAAATGCTGTATCCAGCGTTGACACATATCAAACTACCCGCCAATGAGCTAGGTGCGCGTGCCATTCACTTTTTGGCGGCAACGCTTCATGGTCAACCACCCCAATCTGCGGTGCTGACGGGGACGCTTGTACCGGGTGCATCCGTGTAGCGTATCGTATGACCGGCGCACAATTAGCATCTGCCGATGTGCCGCACATTTGGGGCGTGATGGATAATCAGGCGTCCGATCTACGTGCAAACACACGGTGCACTTCCATGCGTGCACTGTGTGTTGTCTTCTTAGATATCGCGTTGCATCCAGTTGATGATGGCCGCATTAAACAAATCAGGACGTTCCAGGTTGCTCAGATGACCGACGTCGTCAATGATCAGGGCGTGGGCGTTGGGGATGAGCTCGGCCATGGCCCGACTTTCGTCAGCAGAGATGATGGGGTCATGCGTTGCGCCGATGACGAGCGTTGGCACGGTGATGTGGGGCAGCAGGGGTGTGGCGTCGGGGCGTTCGCGCATCATCAACAGGGCATTGGCGATGGTACGAGGTGGTGCAGAGGCGGCCATATCGCGCACAAGACGTTTGATTCCATTACCCGTATATTCTGAGAGTAGGCGTGGGAGCATGATATCTGCAATCGCCTCAGGACCTTGTTCTAGGGCTATGGCGGCGTTACGGCCGCGCGCAGCCTTTGTGGCGTGATCATCGGCAGCCGCGCGGGTGTTGCAGAGCGCGAGGCGGTTGATGCGGTCGGGTGCAATTCGCCACAGTGCGAGTGCAAGATAGCCGCCCATCGAGAGTCCTGCCACGGCGATGGATTCGATGCGATATTCATCGAGCATGGTAATGATGTGGCGAGCTAGGTCGTCAATGTGCGTGACGTCGGCGGGTGTGGTAGGAGCCCAATATGACGAGCCGAATCCGGCGTAATCGACCGCGAGGACGTGGTACCGATGACCGAACACTGCGAGTTGTGGTTGCCACATATGGTGATTGAGTGGGAAGGCGTGAAGGAGCAGGAGTGGTGCACCCTCGCCGTATTCATGAGCGATTACTGGTTGCATGATTGTGTCACTTTCGTAGCTAAACCCACTATGGTTATACCATGCTATTCATCGTATTCCCATTTTGACGCACTATACTGTGTGTAATGGAGTGTTGAGAGAGGACTGTCGTGGTGCAACGCCTGTTGGTTGTGTTGATTGTGGTAATGAGCGTGAGTATTGCGGTGGTTGGTACGCTTGTGTGGACCACCATGCGAAACTCTGCAGGTGACATGCAACTCCGTGCAACGCCAAAGCTAATCCCGGATTGGGTGGGTGTGACGGCAGATGGGACCCTTGAACTGCATCGTAATGGCACCGTGGTTACACTACGCAACGATGCACTCCCAGATGGATACGGCTTGCCCGTGGTGTCGCCGGATGGTGCATATGTTGCATTTGCCCGAGTGACAGATACGACAATTGCGTTAAGCGTTGTGCGTATCGCAACCGGAGATATGGTTGACGTGTATGCGCAGCCAGGTAGTGTGCCGCTAGCATTCATCTGGTCGCCGAACAGTCAGTATATTGCGTTTTTGGTGGATGGCGGTAATATCACCTATGTAGCACGCCGCGATGGGTCAACCCCCTTAGCGCAAGTAGCGCGCGGTGCGCCTTCGTACATGGATTGGCGCCCGGACAGTCAGGTACTTCTATTGCATGCGGGTGGCATAGGGCGTGTGGGCGGGATGATTTTGACCTATGATGTGGTGCGTGATACGGTAACGGTAATTAGTAACGATCCAGCGAACTTTCAAGCACCTCAATGGAATAATCGGGGCGACGGGTACTACTACGTGGCAGATCCACAACCACTCGGCAATCCGAATGATGTGCCGCGCGCCGTGATTACGCAACAATTTTTGGATGGACGGAGTCAAATTATCGCTGACGAAGGTCAAGCCACGGTGCGGCTGATGCATGCACCTCAAGGCGATGCGTTGGCGTATATTGCGGCCACCGTTGATACACGGGTCTTGCGCATTTGGCGCAATCAACAGTTAGTCACACTCGCTGATACGCAGCCGATTGCGGCGTTTTGGTCGCCCGATGCACGACGCATTGCCGTGCTTGTTGGGCTCGATGATGGGCAAGCCGAGTGGCACATGCTTGACGTCGAGAGTGGCCAACGCCAAATTCTGGCGTCGTTCGTGCCGAGTGACATGTACATCGGGTATATTCGGTATTTTGATGCGTATGCGCTGTCACCGTGGAGCGCTGATGGGTTATGGTTACTGATGGCAACGGACACCGTTGTGCAAGGCCAACCAGCAGCGGGGAGTGCAGTAGTGCCTTTCGGGCGCGGCGTATTTGCGGTTTGGATGCCATAGAAAGGGGTTGTACGTATGTCACAACAACGCATATTGGTTGTCGAAGACGAAGCAGAGATTGCTGGGTATTTGCGGCGTGGTCTTAGTTTCGAAGGGTATGTGGTTGAGACGGCAGCTGACGGGCAGGCTGCCCTGATTGCCGCCCGTGAGCGTCCACCCGATGTGATTGTGCTCGATGTGATGTTGCCCAAAATCGACGGGTTTGAGGTGGCACGGCGCATCCGTTCTGCCTCAGATGTGCCGATTATCATGTTGACAGCGCGTGACGCAGTGCCTGATCGCGTGCAGGGGCTTGAGGTGGGCGCCGACGATTACTTGGTCAAGCCATTTGCCTTCGAAGAGTTGTTGGCCCGTATCAAGGCGCAGTTGCGTCGGGTGCAAGGGCGCAGTACGGGCAATATATTGCGCTACAACAATCTGCAAATGGACACTGCAGCCCACGAAACGACGATGAACGGACGGCGGGTAGAGTTGACGGCCAAGGAGTACGAGTTGCTCGAATTGTTCATGCGTCATCCACAGCAAGTACTCACACGTGACATCATTTATGATCGTGTGTGGGGATACGACTTTGGTGGCGAGAGTAACATCATCGAGGTATATGTGCGCTATTTGCGTCAAAAGCTTGAGTCACACGGTGAGTCGCGTTTAATCCATACGGTGCGCGGTGTGGGATATATCTTACGCGAAGATCTGAGCGACAGCGAGTAAGTTACTGAGGATTTTCGCGCCGCTGCATGGCAGCGGCGCTTTTTATTTGGACCCAGAGCGGAGGCACCCCGTACAAGGCGCGTTCGGCATCATTGACACTCGGGTCAATCTCACCGAGGCTCCAGCAGCCGTTGATGCGGATGAACTGTGTGCCGAAGCGTTGTGGTTGGCGTTTGGCGATGAGCAGGCGGTCCCAGCTGGCTGCGACGACGGCCCAGGCCCGATGATCGCTTCGTTGGGTGGCAGTCCGGGCAAAGTAGAGTGCCGTGGCAAACTCTTCGACTGTTTCACCGTAGAGCAGGACGATGGCAGCATGGTAGTAGTCGGCTGGTTCTGCGATGCCGCCGGCCGCCGCAATATCACACACGCGTTCACACCGGTGATGGCGGTGTGTACTGTTATCGTCATGCAGCTGCTCGTCAGCGAGCCGTTCCAACTCGTGCGAAAAGGTTTCGTCCATGAAATGTTATCGAAATGAACACGAAATTATATACAGGTAGTATACTCATATTTTGTCAAAAATGGGGGGATTTTTGTACAGAAATGCACTATCGTTTCACCGTATGTAGTGACGGGAGTAGATGGCTTTGGGATGGAAAAAAATCGCATGTTATGTGCGTGGTAAGAATCGGCCTTGACGAATTTGGCTTGACGAGATGTCATAGCGAAATGTTGCTTCATCAAGAATCTCAAACAAATGGCGCCATTTGGACGGCACGCTTGCGATGTCGAATAGCTGGAAGGGTTGGCCTTCCATGCGTCTGCCTGCGACCAAAAAACGACATCCTGCGTTTGCTATGTGGGCAAACATGTCGTCAATGTCCCCGTCAACGTAATATTTGCGGTCGAGCAGGCGGATTGCCGTGTCGTAGCCGAGTACAAAGGTGGCACCGGGCATGAGTTGTGCCTTATCGATGAAGCGTGGTGCACGACTCAGCAGAAGTGTCGGGGTGGTGAATTGTGCGGCGCGTTGGCGAATGACTTGATACGGAATCGTCGGCTTATCAACGTTGGTAACGCTCAATTCAAAATACCCCGGCAGCCCGGTCATATTCATAGCGGTGTGAAGGAGCGCTCGATGCCCATCGTGAAGTGGGTTAAATGATCCCGAAAGAATAACTGATGGCGATGCATGCCATGAGGTGAACGTTTGGTTGTCATAATAAATTACTTGTTGTGTACCACAGAGAAGATTGGCGAGATGATCAGCATACGCCTGATGGTGTACATCAAGGTGTTCATCGGGACTAAGTGCGAGGGTGACAGTGTCAGAGACACGCATATGCCAGGCAAGCACA
>Ga0194130_10007928_pt1 | contig 11508 bp, 10 predicted proteins | sample TA2KigsurfametaG_FD_160084 | JGI IMG/M metagenome (GOLD analysis project Ga0194130, IMG submission 160084) | Freshwater microbial communities from Lake Tanganyika, Tanzania - TA2015050 Kigoma 12 surface | ecosystem: Environmental > Aquatic > Freshwater > Lake | place: Tanzania: Lake Tanganyika... | reverse complement strand
TCGAATGAAACCGTCATTCTCGGGGGCGCATTGCATCGGCCGCGCGTACTGCCGCAACGAAAGCCTGCATTTTGCCTGCATCCTTCTTGCGGGGTTCATTGGCCTGAATCCCGGTGGACACATCAACAGCCCAAGGGGCCACCTGAAGCACCGCATGCGCCACATGCTCCGGATCGAGTCCGCCGCTCAGGATGAGCCGCCTCGGTCGCGCGTGTGCCGCAGGCAAGAGGCTCCAGTCGAACCTTTGCCCGGTACCCCCGTAGAGCGAAGGCTTCGATGGGGAGCGCGATGCATCAAAGTGATCCACAAGGAAGGCTTCGCACCCTGCGTAGTCGCGCATGGCACGGGGAAGCGTTTCGGCGTCTTGGATGCGCAGCGCACGCCACCAGGCCAGCGCGGCCCGCGCGCTTCCTTCAGCGCGAACGGCCGGCCGGGCTGATCCGGCTGGCCCGGCTCGCTCGGCGGGCTTGGCCTGCTCGGCTTGCTCGGCGCGCTCGGCCTGGTCGGCGGGCCCGGCTCGCTCGGCGGGCCCGGTAGCCACGCCCAGCAGGCAATGCAGCGGGGATTCGTCGCCATGAAACTGCACCACATCGAGCCCGATCCGCCGATGTGCCGCCTGCACTTGCTGCGGATGCGCGTTCACGAAAAGTCCAACGGCCGCAACATGCGAGGCCAGTTGCCTGCGCAAGGCCGCCGCCTGCACAAGGTCGAGAGCCCGGGGACTTCTTGCGTAGAGTACGAGGCCCACATAGTCCACGGCGAGCGCATTGGCCACCGCCACATCCTCTGAGCGTACCATTCCGCAGAACTTGATCAGCGTACGACAGCCATCGTCCTGGAGCGGCGCTTGCCGCCTGCCGCGATCCTGATCCACGCCGGAGCTTCGCTCGCGATCCACGGTGTCAAGCCAACGGAGGCGTGAGCCCCGGAAGCAACTCCTGCAAGGGGCTCAGGCCGGAGCACGCCGCCCAACTCGCGGGCCGATCCTGCTGTGGATAGAGCGCGCCAGCGAAGTAGAGCCCCTCGGCCGCAAAGGTGGCCGGACTTGAACTCCGATCGCGCGAGACCAGCCAGGCGCGCATCTGCGCAGGTGGATGCAAGCCTGCGCCGATCGCCACCAGGGCTCCGACGATGTTGCGCACCATGTGATGCAGGAAGGCATTGGCCCTGACCTGCACCACGATCAGCGCATCGAGCGCGAGGAGGTCGAGTTGATCGATCCGCCGGCAGGGCGAGCGCGCCTGGCATTGCGCGGACCGGAACGCCGAAAAGTCGTGTGACCCGATCAGCATGCCGCCCGCCTCGCGCATGCTGCGGGCATCGAGCCTGCGATGCGTCCACGCGGCGCGGCCGCGCCAGAGGGGGTGCTCCACCGGGGATTGGTGGATGAGGTAGTAGTAGCCGCGCGCCACCGCACTGAAGCGCGCGTGGAAGGCGGGGTCAACCTCCACAGCCTCACGCACCACGATCGCCCCGGCCCCCTTGTTGCCCTGCGCCAGGCAGGCGTTCACACCCCGTACCCAGGCCTGGAGCGGTCGCTGCGCAGAAGTGTCGAAGTGCGTGATCTGCCCGAGCGCATGGACCCCTGCGTCGGTCCGGCCCGCGCACACCACATCGACCGGGTGTTGCGCGATGGCCGCAACCGCCGCCTGCACCCGATCCTGGATACCGCAGCCGTTGACCTGCGTCTGCCATCCGGCGTGACCGGTGCCGTCGTAGGCGATGCGCAGTGCGATTCGCCTCATCCTCTGCCGGGCGGAGACTCGGAGTCGATCCGCGGGCCGATCGCGGTGCCCGCACCGTGCGAGGAACCCGTTCCCTCATTCGATCCATAGCCTTGCGAGGATGCGGGCGCGGTGGATCCAAGACCCTTGACAAAATCGAGTCTGGGCAAGGGATAGCGACCGGCAATCGCCTTCTCGAGTTGGGAGGGGCGCTCGCGTTCGGAGGGACGCTCGCGTTCGGAGGGGCGCTCGCGTTCGGGGGGGCGCTCGCGCTCGGGAGGGCGCGCGCGTTCCGATTGACGCTCGAGTTCAGCATCGCGCCCGGCTGCGCGATTGATCGTATCGCGTGCTGCCCGCAGCTCGGAAGGCCACTGCAGGTCCGGCACCAAGGGGCCTGCGCTTGCCGAGCGTCGCATCTGCCAGAGAAGCACAAACCCGGTCCCGAGCGCAAGCAGGAGCAACACCGCAAGGACCATCCCTTCGGTGGACTGCAGGATCGCAGGGCGCTCGCGACGGGCACCCTGCGCGGCTGAATCGCCGCTCCGCTCACTCGCGGTCTGGGGAGAGGCGGGCGCTGGATTGCCACGACTGCCACTCAGGGGGTTGGTTGCCACAGAGACGGGATCACCCTGCGGGGGGCCTGACCTTGCAGCTGCACCCGTATCGGTGCCTTGAGCCTGCTCCGCAGGAAGGTGGTTGCGCTGGCCAGGCAGGCCCTTGAGTTCCTTGATCTGCTGCTCGAGGATGCGGATGCGTGCCTCGGATTCACGCAACATCCGCTCGCGCATCACAGCCTGCTCGGGCGTGCCCGCGCCGCGTTCTCCGCTGCCGGACTCGAGCGGATCAACTTTGAGTTGGGAGGGATCGACACCCTGCCGCACTTCGGGCGAGCGCTCCGCCGCCAAGGCGTCTTGCGTGGTGGCGCCCGCCTGCGGAGTATCGGCAGCCATTGCGAGGATCAGCGCATCGCGCGGACGCCGGGGGCTCGCATACGCCTCGGGGAAATCGCGGAGGGTTATCCCGGGGTGCGCAAGCAGCGCACTTGCCGCACCAGGCGTTATCCCGGGCTGGGCACACAGCGCACCTGACCCACCGAGCAGAACGACGAATCCGGCAGCAAGGCGCAGTGCGTGCAGACCCCGCATGAACGCTCAAACCAGAGCCAGACGCGGCAGGAGAATGCGCAGCATCCGTCGGAGTGGTTCTGCGGCGCCCCAGAGCAGTTGGTCACCCACGGTGAATGCGCTGATGAACCCCGGGCCCACGGCCAGTTTGCGAACCCGTCCCACGACGATGTCGAGCGTCCCGGCCACATGCACCGGGGAGAGCGCCGCAACACTTGCCGCACGGGTGTTGGGAATCAACCTCACCCAGGCGTTGCCTGATGCGAGGAGCGACTCGATGTCTGCGAGCCCCAGATCACGGCGCAGCTTGATGGTGAGCGCCTGCGCGTGACAGCGCATTGCGCCGATCCGTACGCACAGGGACTCGACCGGAATCCGATTGGACGCCCCGGGCGCACGCCCAAGGATCTTGTTGCACTCTGCATCGCCCTTCCATTCCTCCTTCGACATCCCGTTGCCCAGATCCTCCGCAATCCAGGGGATGAGGCTGCCGGCAAGCGACACACCAAAGTGCTCTCTGGGCAGCTGTGCAGAACGCAAGGCCTGTGAGACCCGCTCGTCGATTGCCAGAATCGGTGCCTGCGGATCGCCGAGAAGCGCTGCGGCCGCCTGATGAGCCACGCCCATCTGCGCCAGCAACTCGCGCATGTTCTGCGCCCCGGCACCCGAGGCAGCCTGGTAGGTCATCGCGCTCACCCACTCCACCAGATCCTCGCGCAACAAGCCACCGAGTGCGAGCATCATCAGGCTCACGGTGCAATTGCCGCCGATGAAGTTGCGGATGCCGCGATCGAGCGCCTGCTCGATCAGCGCACCATTCACAGGATCGAGCACGATCACCGCATCGTCGTGCATGCGAAGCGACGAGGCCGCATCGATCCAGTAGCCCCGCCAGCCCGCCTGCCGCAGGCGAGGGTGGGTTGCCGAGGTCCATTCCCCGCCCTGACAGCTCAACACGACCGCGCATTCACCGAGCGCCTCGAGATCGCTGGCGCTGGCAAGAGGCAGTGCCCCGGCGGGCGCTGCCGCCCCGACCTGGGAGGTGGAAAAGAACCTCGGCTGGATATGCGCGAAGTCGTCCTCCTGCTGCATCCTTTGCAGCAGCACCGAGCCCACCATCCCGCGCCAGCCCACGATACCCACCCGAACCGCCATCACCAATCTCCCTTCCTCAACAGGCGATCACGGCGCCATCGACCCCGTTGTGCGCTCCTGCGTGAACCATCGTGTACTCCTCCCAGGCAACGCTTCAGTTGAGCGCTGCAATCACAGCGCGGCCCATTTCCGCGGTGCCCACCACTCTGCACCCGGGCTCCTGAATGTCTGCAGTGCGATAGCCCTGCCCGAGAACCTTGCGCACCGCGTGCTCGATCCGATCCGCGTGAGCCGCTTCCTCGAGCGAGTAGCGCAGCATCATCGCTGCCGACAGAATCGTGGCCAGCGGGTTGGCCTCGTCGCGCCCGGCGATGCCGGGGGCGGAGCCGTGAATCGGCTCGTAGAGTCCAAAATTGCGCGCATTGAGCGAGGCTGAGGGCAGCATGCCGATCGAACCGGTGAGCATCGAGGCCTCGTCGGACAGGATGTCGCCAAACATGTTTCCGGTGACGATCACATCGAACTGCTGCGGGTCGCGCACCAGTTGCATGGCCGCGTTATCCACGTACATGTGCGTGAGTTTCACTTCGGGGTAGCCGCCGGCAACTTCCTCGACAACATCACGCCAGAGTTGGGTCGTTTCGAGCACGTTGGCCTTGTCAACCGAACAAAGCGTGCGCCTGCGCCGCTGGGCAGCCTTGAAGGCCACGTGCGCGATCCGCCGGACCTCCTCTTCGTTATACCTCATCGTATCGAAACCTTCACGAAGCCCCTGCGCATTGGTGTGAATGCCGCGCGGCTGTCCGAAGTAGATGTCCGAGGTGAGTTCGCGCAGGATCAGGAGGTCGAGTCCCGACACCACCTCCGGCTTGAGCGTGGAGGCATGCGCCAGCTCCGGGAACACGGTGGCAGGCCGCAGGTTGGCAAAAAGATCGAAATGCTTGCGCAAGCGCAGCAGTCCCTGCTCCGGACGCTTCGGACGGGGCAGCGCGTCATAGCGTGGGGCACCGACCGCACCAAAGAGAATCGCATCCGACTGTTCGCACAGCGCAAGCGTTGCCGGAGGAAGCGGGTCGTTGTGAGCCTCGAGCGCAGCGCCGCCTACCGGCGCCTCGTTGAACACGAGTTCGAGCCCCTGATCGCGGAGCGCCTCGAGCACCTGCACCGCGACAGCGCAGATCTCCGGCCCGATCCCGTCACCCGCCAGCACGGCAATCGCACAGGCCATCATGCCCCTCCGCGGTGAGGCGTACCGCCCTTTGCAGCAAGCCAGGGTCTTGCCGCCAGACGCCGTTGCTCGAAGTCGCGGATCGTATCGGCATGCTGCAGCGTGAGTCCGATCTCATCCTGGCCGTGGATCAGGCAGTGCTTGCGAAAGGGATCGATGTCAAAGGACATGCTGCGGGAACCGTCGATGAAGCCAACCGTTTGCTGCGGAAGATCGACAAGCATTTCAAACCCCGGAAACGCGGCCACCGCGTGGAAGATCGCGTCGACCTCGGACTCGGCAAGCACAATCGGAAGTATTCCATTTTTGAAACAATTATTAAAGAAAATATCCGCGAAGGAAGGGGCGAGGAGGACACGAAAGCCGTAGTCCTCGAGCGCCCAGGGTGCGTGTTCGCGCGAGGACCCGCAGCCGAAGTTGCGTCGCGCAACCAGGATCGATGCGCCCCGGTAGCGCGGCTGGTTCAGGCTGAAGTCGGGGTTGATCGGTCGCCTTGCGTGGTCCATGCCAGGCTCGCCGCGATCGAGGTAGCGCCAGGCGTCGAAGAGGTTCGGCCCGAAACCACTGCGCCGGATCGACTTCAGGAACTGCTTCGGAATGATCGCGTCGGTGTCCACATTGGCGCGATCGAGGGGCGCAACCACGCCCCGGTGAACAGTGAGCGCTTTCACAGTCGGTTCATCCTCCGGACGTCGGCAAAGTGGCCCATCACGCCGGCCGCCGCGGCCATCGCCGGACTCACCAGATGGGTGCGGCCGCCGGTGCCCTGCCGGCCCTCGAAATTCCGGTTGGAGGTCGAGGCGCAACGCTCCCCTTCCTCGAGCCGATCGGCGTTCATCGCCAGACACATCGAGCACCCGGGCTCACGCCATTCGAATCCGGCTGCCACGAAGATCCGGTCGAGGCCCTCGGCCTCGGCCTGTTGCTTCACCAGCCCGGAGCCCGGAACCACCATGGCGAGCGACACCCCGGGAGCCTTGCGCCGGCCCTTGAGGACTGCGGCAGCGGCGCGCAGATCCTCGATGCGCGAATTGGTGCATGAACCGATGAAGACCTTGTCGATCCGGATCGCCTGAATCGGCGTGTTGGGTTCGAGGCCCATGTAGCCCAGTGCCCGCTCCATCCCCTCTCGCCGCACCGGATCCTTCTCGCGCTCGGGGTCGGGCACCCGGTCGTCCACCGAAACAACCATCTCCGGCGAGGTGCCCCACGTTACCTGCGGCGCGATCGTCGCCGCATCGAGACTGACCTGCGCATCGAAGCGCGCGTCGGGATCGCTCACCAGCGAGCGCCAGTACCCGAGCGCCCTCTCCCAATCCTCGCCCGCCGGGGCCATCGGGCGGTTGCGCAGATACTGGAGTGTGACCTCGTCGACCGCCACCATTCCCGAGCGGGCGCCCGCTTCGATCGCCATGTTGCAAAGCGTCATGCGGCCTTCCATGCTCAAGCCACGCACTGCACTGCCGGCAAACTCGATCGCATGGCCAGTGCCCCCGGCCGTGCCGATGCGGCCGATGATCGCCAGGGCCAGATCCTTCGCAGTGACCCCCCGGCCGGGTACTCCTTCCACGTCAACCCGCATATTGCGCATCTTCCTTGCAACAAGGCATTGCGTTGCCATCACATGTTCCACCTCCGAGGTTCCGATCCCGAAGGCAAGACAGGCAAACGCTCCGTGCGTACTGGTATGCGAGTCACCGCATACCACGGTCATTCCGGGAAGCGTTGCGCCCTGCTCAGGCCCGATCACATGCACGATGCCCTGCCGCTGGTCGAGGAAGGGGAAGTACACCGGCACCCTGAACGCTGCGATGTTCTGGTCGAGCGTCACGACCTGCTCACGCGAGATGGGATCCTCGATGCCGTCGAGGCCGCGCTCCCAGCCGGTGGTGGGGGTGTTGTGGTCTGCGGTGGCAACGATCGAGTCGGCACGCCACAAGCGGCGCCGTGCAAGACGCAAGCCCTCGAAGGCCTGGGGGCTCGTTACTTCATGCACGAGATGCCTGTCGATGTAGAGGAGCGCGGTGCCGTCGGCCTCGGTGCGGACCAGATGTTCGTCCCAGAGCTTGTCGTAGAGGGTGCGTGCGGTTGCAGTCATCGTTGGCGGTTCCGTGGTTCCAAGGTCTTGATTGTTAGAAATCTCAAGTTAAATCATCAGCTTGACCAAATCGGATCGGCCGCTTGATTATGCCACTGCGCACGCTCAAGGCTCAGCGTCGGCCGGCCGCAAGGCCGCAATCTGCGGCGTGGAGACCTTGACCTCCGCACACTGTGCGCGATGGCGCAATGCATGGTCCATCAGGACCAGCAGGAGCATGGCCTCCACCACCGGGACGGCCCGGATACCCACGCAGGGATCGTGACGACCCAGGGTGCGGACCTCGGTGGCGTGACCTTCCAGATCGATCGAGGGCTTTGCGAGCCGGATGCTCGAGGTTGGCTTGATTGCCACCGAAGCCACGATCGTCTGCCCGGTTGAGATTCCTCCCAGGATGCCCCCCGCGTGGTTGCTGTTGAAGCCCTCCGGGCTGAGCGCATCACCGTGCTCGCTTCCGCGCTGGCTCACACTGGCAAAGCCCGCTCCGATCTCCACGCCCTTCACAGCGTTGATACCCATCAGGGCGTGCGCCAGATCCGCATCGAGGCGGTCGTAGAGCGGCTCGCCCCAGCCCACGGGAACCTCGAGCGCCTCCACAAGCACCCTGGCGCCACACGAGTCGCCCTCGCGGCGCAAGCCGTCGACATAGGCCTCCATGGTCGCGATCTTGCGCGCATCGCCGGTGGCTGCAAAAAAAGGATTGAGCGGCACCGCATCCCAGTCCTCGCAGGGAACCGGAACTTCACCCAGCTGGACCAGGCAGGCTCGCACCAGCACCCCGAAATGGAGCGCGAGCCATTTACGCGCGATCGCCGCAGCGGCCACCGCCGGCGCGGTGAGCCGTGCCGAGGCGCGGCCGCCACCCCGCGGGTCGCGGATACCGTACTTGTGCCAGTAGGTGTAGTCGGCATGACCCGGACGAAAGGTCTGGGCAATGGCCTGATAGTCCTTGCTGCGCGCGTCCTCGTTGCGGATCAGCAGTGCAATCGGCGTGCCGGTGGTGCGCCCCTCGAAAACCCCCGAGAGGATCTCGACCGTGTCACTCTCCTGACGCTGCGTCACATGGCGCGAAGTACCCGGCCGTCGGCGATCGAGATCCGGCTGGATGTCGTGCGCCGCGAGTTCCAGTCCCGGGGGGCAGCCATCGACAATGCAGCCGATCGCAGGTCCGTGCGATTCACCGAAGGTGCTGAGGCAAAAGCTGCGTCCGCGCGTGTTACCCGACATCGAGGACTCCGCGTACCCCGCTCGCCCGGGTGAGATGATTCGCGCCGGAGGAAAGCGCCATCATCGCTTGCTCCGTTGAAGTGAGGTGCCGCACGACCCGGACGGCACGGCCGCAGAGCAACGCATGCGATCCCGCCGGGTGCCTGTGGCCGAAACACGCTCGCACTGGAAGCACACCGCACGCATCCCGCAGTGATCCTGCACGCATCCTGCGCTCATCCTGCCGCCGGGGCCTGAAGGCCGGCGAGCCCGGCGCGCACCCGCTGCGCCACAACCGAAGGAGCCAGAAGCGCAAGCATCTCCTCCACCGCCGGCGTCTGTGCTCGACCGAAACACCAAAGGCGCAGTGGGACCGCAAGCCACGGCATCCTGGCGCCGTGGGCGGCGAGCGCCTCCTTGAGGATCTGTCCCGCAACCGCGGCATTCCAGCTTGCCTCGCTTCCAGCCACCGTGCTTTCGGGACTTTCGCTGGCAATGATTGCATCGAGTTTCCGCACGAAGTGATCGGCCGTTGCTGCGGTTTGCGGCACGAGCGCGCGCGCCAGACCCTGACGGACACTTTCGTCCTCCAGCGCGGGATCGCGCAAGAGGCAGACGAACCAGTCGCAGAGTTCCTCCAGGGTTGCCACCCGGTCCCTGAAAAGTTCGAGCGCGCCGCGAACCGCATGGGAGTGCAGCGATTGCAACAACAGACCGCGCGTCTTGAGCCGCGCTTCCAGATCCACGAGCAGGTCGTCTGCACCGGCAAGGCGCAGATAGTGCTGGTTCACCCAGCGCAACTTGTCGAAGTCGAGTTGCGCGGGCGAGTGCGCGAGGCAGCTGCCGTCGAACCATGCCACGAAGGCTTCACGGCTGAAGATCTCCTCATCACCGTGACTCCATCCGAGCCGGGCCAGATAGTTCACAACCGCATCGGGCAGGTAACCCAGGGTGTGGTACTCGGTGACCGACACTGCGCCATGACGCTTGGAGAGCTTCTGGCCGTCGGGACCGTGAATCATCGGCAGATGCCCGTAAACCGGTTCGACGCCACCGAGCGCGCGCAGGATGTTGATCTGGCGCGGTGTGTTGTTGACATGATCGTCGCCGCGGATGACATGGCTGATCTGCATGTCGAGGTCGTCGACCACCACACAGAAGTTATAGGTTGGACTGCCATCCGAACGGGCAATCACCAGATCGTCGAGTTCCGCGTTGGCAATGCTGATGCGCCCCTTCACCATATCGTCCCAGGTCACGACCCCGGTATCCGGGTTGCGGAAACGCACGGTTGGCGCAACGCCTTCAGGCGCACGCCTTCCCGCTGCCTGCTCCGGCCTCCACCGACCGTCGTAGCGCGGCTTCAATCCTTCGCGCCGTTGCGCCTCGCGCAGCGCATCGAGCTCGCCGCCCGAGGCGTAGCAGGGATATGCAGTGCCTGCACGAAGCATCGACGCAATCACGTCGCGGTAGCGCTCGCCCCGCTTCGACTGAAAGTACGGCCCCTCGTCGGCCTCGAGCCCAAGCCAGGCCATACCGTCAAGGATCGCACGCGTTGCCTCGGGCGTGGAACGCTCAAGATCCGTATCCTCCACCCGCAGGACGAAGCAACCCCCGTGATGCCTGGCAAAGGCCCAGGCAAAGAGTGCGGTCCTCGCCCCTCCAATGTGCAGCGAGCCTGTGGGACTTGGCGCAAAGCGTGTACGCACCTTCGTCGGGTTCGGCCTCGGTTCCATTCGGGAGAATGGAACGGAAGAAAGGCGGTCCGGCAGGGTTGAAGGATCGTTCACAGCGCCCCGAGACTTGCCCTGATGGCATCGATCTGCTGCTGCCGGACCGAGGCAAGTCCGAGCGCATGGCTTGCCGGGGAACTGAAGAGCGCCACCTGTTCGAGAAAATAAAGGCGTCCACGATCACTCACCACGCCCTCGGCCATTGCGGGATGGGCATCGCGCCACTCTTGCGCGAGCGCTTCGGCAAGCGAGGGGCCGAACTGCGGAAGGCTGCTTGCAAGGATGTCGGCTTCGTTGGCGAGCACCTGCAACCAATGCGGGTCGTCGAGGCTGAATCCACGTCCGAGCACTTCACGATGGTTCGCGGGCACCATGGCCGGATCGGTATGGCGAATGATCCTTGCAAGGATGGCGAGATCCTGATCGTCGAGACCCCTTCCCTGCAACAGCCGCAAGGCAGCGTCCGCCGAAAGCTTCTCCATCTCCATCGGTGCACGGTTCACCCGCCCGTCGTGCTCGAAGTCGTGCGCCAGCATCACCAACAACATGAGCATTTCCTGCTCGCCGCTTCGTTCGCACGAGGGCAGGGAATCGCCCTGCGCCGCTTTGAGCAGGGCGCACAGGCTGAACATGCAGTCCGCGAAATGGAGTCGGTTGTGGTACCGGGCCTCGCACGCCTTTTCCGCCATCGCCGCGTGAAAGGTCTCCACCGCATCGGCCATCGCATAGGCCGAGGCGCGCAAGTCCCGGTAGCGCTGCGTCGCTCCCAGGGGAGTCGACGCGCCCGTTGCGGGCTCCGGGTGAGCAAGGCGTTGCAGGCATTCCGTGAGTACCCAGGTCATGCCCGGCCATTCCTGCGGCCAACGCGCACGCAACCGGAGCATATCGGTCTGAAGATCTTCGATCAGCATGGCCTTGAAATCGTATGGCGCGCGCCAGAAAGTCGAAAACGCGCGGATACCTCGCCGCCTCATGATAGTTCAGGCGGACTGAATCCGCGCAAGGACGGGCACTGGCAGTGCGCGGACTCCTGTTTCGACCTTGAATCTGACCTTGGCTTTGACTTGACCCCCCGAGGGGCCCGAACGTAAACTTGAAGAAGCTGATCCGGGCGGTTAACTCAGCGGTAGAGTGCCACCTTCACACGGTGGAAGCCACTGGTTCGATCCCAGTACCGCCCACCAGCAGCACCCCATCCTCGGGTCCCCACCTCTGGTACCGCACCCTCGCTGTCCCACCCTCGGCATCTCACCCTTGGTACCTGAACGGGCCTACTGGTGCTTCGACTTCATTTCCCCCT
>Ga0194130_10007926_pt1 | contig 11510 bp, 10 predicted proteins | sample TA2KigsurfametaG_FD_160084 | JGI IMG/M metagenome (GOLD analysis project Ga0194130, IMG submission 160084) | Freshwater microbial communities from Lake Tanganyika, Tanzania - TA2015050 Kigoma 12 surface | ecosystem: Environmental > Aquatic > Freshwater > Lake | place: Tanzania: Lake Tanganyika... | reverse complement strand
CGGTCGCCCTTGCGGGTGTTGCCGGTCAGGTCGATGGATTCCCCCAGGATCTGATGCAACTGGCGAGCCACCGATGCGTCCAGGCCGGCCCGGTCGATGGAGGCCTCCAGAGATTTGTGGATACCCCCGGAGGCTACCCGGCTCGAGCGGCTGTAGTGGTCGGTCTCGACCCGAGACACAAAGCCCAGCCCCTGACGCTCGATTACCAGGCGCTTGAAGAAGTTTTCGTCCTCGGTCGCCCAGCGCAGACTGATCTTGAGCAGGTGCTGATCGTCGTCGGCTTCGGCTGTAACGGTGCGGGAGTGACGCCCAAAGATGTGCTGGCGGGCCAGAGCGTCCTTGCGCAAAAAGGCGGCGGCAGCCGGGTCGGCGATGCCCAGACGACTGAGCAGACTGTCGGCCGTGTCGGTAGCCCGGGTGATTTCGGTACGAAACAGGTTGAAGCGGTGGGTGAGCAAGGTGTCCGATTGCGCGGCCAAAGGCAGAGGTTGAACCGCCTCAACCACCTGGGAAACCGGCAGATCGGCCGCGTCCGGGGCCAGTGGCGCCACGCCGAAGGCCGTCACACCCGTTCCGAGCAGAAGCACGGCCAAGCCAGCAGTCACCCGGCGGGGGTGCTGCTCGATCAAGGCTGGCGCGCGGGCCAGTAGAGATGACAGGGAGCGCAGATTCAAAACATTTATCTCAGTCGTACACACAAACGCGGCCCGAGGGGAAGCGGCCCGGACCTTAAAATGGCTGGCAGCGCTCCGCACGGAGGCGGGCTGGTCATTATAGAGGCCTCCTGATGTTTGCCCACCCCCTCCGTTTGACCTTAAAACCTATATGAATCAAGCCTTTCCAACGGACCCCACCCTCCCTGAGGGCGTGCGGCATGCGCTGGCCGTGACCCGGCGAGCTTGCGAGGAACTGATCCCCGAGTCCGATTGGGTGCGCAAATTGGTTCGCGCCGAGCAGACCGGCCAGCCCCTGCGGATCAAGCTCGGCCTCGATCCGACGGCGCCAGACATCCATCTGGGCCATACGGTGGTTCTCAACAAAATGCGGCAATTGCAGGATCTGGGACACCAGGTGATCTTCCTGATCGGCGACTTCACCAGTCTGATCGGCGATCCTTCCGGGCGCAACAGCACCCGCCCACCGCTGACCGCCGAGCAGATCAAGGCCAATGCTCAGACCTATTATCAGCAGGCCAGTTTGGTTTTGGATCCCAGTAAAACAGAGATTAGATACAACAGTGAGTGGTCACTGCCTTTGGGCTCTGCCGGCATGATTCAGCTGGCCGCCAAGTACACCGTGGCTCGCATGATGGAGCGCAATGACTTCCATGTCCGCTTCAAGGCCGGCACCCCGATCTCGGTTCATGAGTTCCTCTACCCCTTGATGCAGGGCTATGACTCGGTGGCTTTGCGCAGCGATCTTGAACTCGGCGGAACCGACCAGAAGTTCAATTTGCTGGTCGGCCGGCATCTGCAGGCTGAATACGGGCAGGAGCCGCAGTGCATTCTGACCATGCCCCTGCTCGAGGGTCTGGACGGGGTGGACAAGATGTCCAAGTCCAAGAACAACTACATCGGTATCACCGAAGAGGCCAACAGTATGTTTGCCAAGGTGTTGTCCATTTCGGACGAACTGATGTGGCGCTGGTACACCCTGTTGTCCTTCAAGACCCTGGCCGAAATCGAGACCCTGCGCCGGCAGGTGGAGGGGGGCCTCAATCCCAAGCAGGCCAAAGTCATGCTGGCCAAGGAGATCACCGCGCGTTTTCACAGCCCCGCTGCGGCCGAGGCGGCCGAGCAGGATTTCATGCTGCGCAGTCGCGGCGGCGTGCCCGATCAGATCGACGAGCGGACCCTCTCCGGCGCCCCCCTGGCGATCTCTGCTTTGCTCAAGGCCGCGGGCTTGGCCCCCTCCACCAGCGAGGCCAACCGCTTGATCGACGGGGGTGGTGTGCGGATCGACTCGGCCGTCGTCTCTGACAAGTCACTCAAGCTGCCCCCGGGCACCTATGTGGTCCAGGTGGGTAAGCGCAAATTCGCCCGCGTGAGCCTGAGCTGAGGCCTGATCGCGCCCCTATCTGACTTTCTGGGGGCCTGGGCCAGGGGCTACCATCTGCGCATGAGATCGGTCTCCGTATGGCTCACGCCGCAGCGCCTGCTGATGGTCTCGGTTGGGATGGCGCTGGTCACCATCGGGCTAAAGACCGGGGCCTGGTGGCTTACCGACTCGGTGGGCCTGCTTTCCGATGCGATGGAGTCGCTGGTTAATCTGGCCAGCGCTGTGTTCGGCCTGACCATGGTCACGGTCGCCGCGCGGCCGGCCGACGAGGCCCACCCCTACGGCCATCACAAGGCAGAGTACTTTTCCTCTGGTTTTGAAGGCGTGCTGATTGTGGCGGCGGCGCTGGGCATTCTTTGGGCGGCCACTCATCGCCTGCTTGATCCTCAGCCCCTGCAGTCGGTGGGCTGGGGCCTGGCCTTGTCTTTGATCAGTTCGGCCCTCAACGGGCTGCTCGCCTGGGTCATGTGGCGGGCGTCGCAAGCACATCGCTCTATGGCGCTGGAAGCCGATGCACGGCATTTGGTGGTCGATGTCTGGACCTCTTTGGCAGTGGTGCTTGGCATCGTACTGGTCACCTTCAGCGGTTGGCTGTGGCTCGATGCGGCGGTGGCCATCGCAGTGGCCCTGAATATTCTGCGCGAAGGACTGAACCTGCTCTGGCGTTCTTCCCAGGGCCTCATGGATGAATCTCTAAAGCCCGAGGTCCGGCGTGTGATCGACGAAGTGCTCGACAGCTTTGCGCACAAGCGTGGCGAGGCGGTGATCCTGCGGTTCGACCATGTCACGACCCGCAAGGCGGGCCAGCGTCGCTTTGTTGATCTGCATATGCACATGCCGGCGCACTGGAGCCTGGGCCGAGCTGCGGCCCTGCGAACCAGTGTGGAAAAAGCGCTGATGAGCGCGGTCCCTGGCTTGAGGGCTACCATACAGCTCCTGCCAAGCGATGTCGAGGCGCACTTCGACGACCCCAGGGATTTGCTCTGATCGCGGTCCCCGGGACCTGGCTCTTGAACTGTGTTTCGTGCGGTTTTGAATCGATGGCTTTAGGGGAGTTTGTTGATGCGCCCTCTGCGCTTGTTTTTTTGTGCGGTGACGATTTTCTCGATGGTCGGCGGGAGCTGGGCGGAGGCTGGGCTGACCCGGTTTGCCCGTATTCAGGCGCTGGCCAAAACCGGTATGGAGCGCGATATCTACGATCCCGGCGTGCAGTCGCCGAAGGCGGCTTTGTTTTCTCGTGATGGCGCCAAGCTCTACATCAACGCCTTGGAAGGCGGCCAGACGCTGGTCTACAGCTTTCCCGATCTCAAGCCCCTGGCGGTGATATCACACACCTTTGGTGCGTCCGATGCGGCTTTGTTCCAGGGCCAGACCACGGTGTTCGGCTATGCCTACTTCCATGGCAAACCCGGGGCTTACAACCAGTTTCTGGGCAAGCCGGTGGAGATGGCCACCTCCCACGAGGGGCGTTACCTCTGGATTCCCTACTACCGGCGCAGCTTTGACCTCAACGCCTCTTCGCCCTCGGCCCTGGCTATTGTCGACATGCAGACGGACCGCATCGTCCGGGTCATGCCCACCGGCCCTTTACCCAAGTATGTGGCCATATCGCCGGACTCCAAACAGGCGGTGGTCACCCATTGGGGCGATAACACGCTGGGTGTGATCGACATCAGCGCTGCCGATCCGCAGGACTTCAAGTACACCGCCCACTGGGTGGTTGAGCGCAAGTTGCCCACCGAAGGTGTCAAGGGCAACCGTGATCAGTTCTGCGGCTTTTGTTTGCGCGGAACCATCTACACCCCTGATGGCAGTACCGTGCTCGTGGCCCGCATGGGTGGCGGAGGCCTTGCCGGATTTGATGTGGCCTCCGGCCGCTATCTGGGCACGGTGACAGACATGGTCGGCAACCCCCGGCACCTGGTGATCGGCCGCGACGGGGAGGAACTCTTCGTGAGCGGCAATCAGAGCGGGCTGGTGGGGCGATACAAGGTGGCCGATATTCTCAAGGCCTTGCGGCAGGCCCAGGGTCAGCGGGTGGCCGGCCCCGGTGGTCGGGTGCTGGCTATCGGGCGTGGGGTTCGCACCATTGAACTCTCGCCCGATCAGCGTACGCTGTATGCGGCCGTCCATCTGGACACGCGACTGGTCCGCATCGATCTGGCCTCATGGTCGGTGTCCGAGTCGGTGGAGGTCGACCCCTTCGCGGTGGGCCTGGCCGTCAGTCCGGATGGCTCTTATGTGGTCACGACCAGTCAGGCCCGCGAGACCGGGGGCATCGGTCAGTCGGTGGTCATCTATCAAGCCCTGCCAGCCGCGTCACGGTAAAGCCCGTCGGCGCGGGTAGGGATTCGGCCAGCCCAGGCCCTTGAGAATTTCGGTTTCTCGAGCTTCCATCGCCTGGGCCTGCATGTCCTCCTCATGATCCCAGCCCTGCGCATGCAGGACGCCATGCACCAGCAGGTGGGCATAGTGGCGTGCGAGGGTCTTGCCCTGTTGGCGCGCCTCTTGTGCCACAACCGGCGCGCACAGGACCAGGTCAGCAGTCAGAAGTGGCTCCCGACCATAGCCAAAGGTCAGAATGTTGGTGGCGTAATTCTTGCGCCGGTATGCGCTGTTGAGCGCCCGTCCTTCTTCGGCATCGACCACGCGCACCGTGATCTCCGCCGGGCAGACCAAGGCATGGCGCAGGGTGCGTACAACGGCCGGTCTTTGCAGGGCCGCCCGGTGCCGTGCGGCCCGCTGCAGGTTTGCGAACTGAAGCGACAGACGCAGATTGGGCAGACTCATGGCCGGGCTGGCTCCCGCGGCGCCGACGGCGCCTGCCCCGCGCGGTCGTAGGCATCGACGATGCGTGCCACCAGCGGATGACGCACGACATCGGCGCTGGTCATCCGCGTGATGGCGATACCCTTGACCCGGCGTAACACCCGCTCGGCATGGATCAGTCCGCTGGTTTGATGGGTCGGCAGATCGATCTGGCTGACATCGCCAGTGACAACGGCCTTGCTACCAAAACCGATGCGTGTAAGAAACATCTTCATCTGTTCCGGCGTCGTGTTTTGTGCCTCGTCGAGGATGACAAAAGCGTGGTTGAGCGTGCGCCCCCGCATGAAGGCCAAGGGGGCCACCTCTATTTGTTGCCGTTCGAAGGCTTTTTGCACCCGATCGAAGCCCATGAGTTCGTACAGCGCGTCATAGAGCGGACGCAGGTAAGGATCGACCTTTTGCGAGAGATCGCCCGGTAGAAAGCCCAGTCGCTCGCCTGCCTCTACGGCCGGACGGGTCAGCATGATACGCTGCACCGTCTGTCGCTCGAGCGCGTCAACTGCACAGGCCACGGCCAGATAGGTCTTGCCGGTGCCCGCCGGACCGATGCCGAAGGTGATGTCGTGCTGCGCAATATGCTCGAGGTAGGCGGCCTGGTTGCCGGTGCGCGGGCGCAGATCGGAGCGGCGCGTGTTCAAAAGCGTGCCGGACTGCCCCTCAGGTGCCGTGTCAGGGTCGCCGGCGAGCATCAGCTGTACCTGTTCGGGCTGTAGGGGGCGCGAGGCCATCTCAAAGAGGGCCTGCAGCACTTCCAGGGCCCGTTCGGCCCGGGCCTTGCGTCCCTCGACCTTGAACTGTTCGAAGCGGTGTGCGATGCGCACATCGAGCGCCTGCTCGATGCTGCGCAGATGCCCATCGGTTGGGCCGCACAGGTGATCCAGCCGGGTGTTGTTGGGCGGTGAGAAGCTGTGTCGCAGGATCAAGGGGCGGGACTTTCTTGGAGCTTGGGGCCGAAGTAGTGATTGTCCTCCCTTTGGGCTGCCTGCTAGCGCGGCGCTGGCAGCTGAACCTTGCACTGATAAGATTTGCTCATGATCGGACGCATCACCGGCCAGCTGGCTGAAAAAAACCCGCCCGAGGTTCTGGTCGATTGCCACGGGCTGGCCTACGAGCTATTGGTCCCGATGAGCACCTTCTACAACCTGCCTGCTGTCGGTGAGGGCGTGAGCCTGCTGACGCACTTCGTCGTACGGGAAGATGCCCAGACGCTTTACGGCTTTGCCACCGCGGCCGAACGCGCTGCTTTCCGTCAGTTGATTCGGATTTCTGGCGTCGGGCCGCGCACGGCACTGGGCGTTCTGAGCGGCATGAGCGTCCAGGATTTGTCCCAGGCGGTGACGGCGCAGGACACCGGCCGCCTGACCAAGGTGCCGGGCATCGGCAAAAAGACGGCCGAGCGTTTGCTGCTGGAACTCAAGGGCAAGCTCGGTGCTGATCTGGGGCCCACGCCTGCTGCGGCTGGCGATGCACACGGCGATATCGTTCAGGCGCTTTTGGCTTTGGGTTACAGCGACCGTGAGGCGGCGCAGGCGATCAAACCCTTGCCGGCCGATGTGGGTGTCAGTGAGGGGATCAAGATGGCCTTGCGGGCCCTGGCGCGTTAAGGCGGTTGTATGAGCATACAGACCGATGAATTCGCCTCGGACTCGCGCCGCGTGATCTCGGGCACGGCCGCCTCACCCCAGGAAGAGGCTTTGGAGCGGGCTTTGCGGCCCAAGCTTTTGACCGAGTACATCGGGCAGGCCAAGGCGCGAGAGCAGCTGGAAATCTTCATCGGGGCGGCGCGTCAGCGCGGTGAAGCGCTTGATCATGTGCTGCTCTTCGGACCGCCCGGTCTGGGCAAGACCACGCTGTCGCACATCGTGGCGCACGAGCTTGGTGTCAACCTGAGGCAGACCAGCGGCCCGGTGCTGGAAAAACCCAAAGACCTGGCCGCCCTGCTGACCAACCTTGAAAAGAACGATGTGCTTTTCATCGATGAGATTCATCGCCTTTCACCGGTGGTTGAGGAGATTTTGTATCCCGCGCTCGAGGACTACCAGATTGACATCATGATCGGCGAAGGACCGGCGGCGCGCAGCATCAAGCTCGACCTTCAGCCCTTTACCCTGGTGGGGGCGACCACGCGGGCCGGCATGTTGACCAACCCGCTGCGTGACCGATTCGGCATCGTGGCCCGGCTTGAGTTCTACACGCCCGAGGAATTGCTGCTTATCGTTCGACGCAGTGCGGGTCTTCTACAGGCTCCGGTGAGCGATGAGGCAGCCTTGGAAATTGCGCGGCGCTGCCGGGGCACGCCGCGGATTGCCAATCGGCTGCTACGGCGGGTGCGTGACTACGCACAGGTCAAGGCGGACGGCTCGATCACGCTGGAGATTGCCAATCGGGCGCTGGCCATGCTCGATGTCGATCCTCAGGGCTTTGACATCATGGACCGCAAACTGCTGGAGGCGGTGATTCATCGCTTCGACGGGGGGCCGGTGGGGCTGGACAACATTGCCGCCAGCATCGGCGAAGAGCCGGGGACCATCGAGGATGTGATCGAGCCCTATTTGATTCAACAGGGCTACATTCAGCGTACCCCGCGAGGGCGGGTGGCCACCACGGCGGCCTACAGGCACTTGGGGCTGGCTGCGCCCGCCGGGCGATCCAGCTCGGGGGGGGACCTGTTTGGGGCTGCCTGAGCCCTGCGTCTTTGTGGTTTATGCAACGGCCAAGGTCTGCGGATGGATGTTTTGTCGCGGGTCTGTGGCAGCATGGGACCGATGACGGCAAGTTCAATCCTCTCGGTCCAGTGGCGACTAGTGCTTACCTTGGCGGTTCTGGCGCTGTCGGCTTGCACGAGCTTGCCGGCAAGCGACGCTTCCGCGACGGCCACCCCCTGGGAGCGCGCGGGCTTGCTGGCCGAGAGCGAGACCCCGGTCCGTGCGACTGGGCCGGCCGATGCGGTCAGCCTGTGGCGTCACCAAACTTTTCCGGGCAAGCGCAAGAACCGCTTTCAGTATGTCTGGCGCGAAGGTCGGCCGGCCTTGGCCGTGCAGTCCGACGCCGCCATCAGTGCAATGCGGCAGGTGGTGATGACCCCATCAGAGAGGCTGGATGGTCTACGATTTTCCTGGCGGTTGGCCGGGCTGATCGAGAAGGCCGACCTGCAAGACAGCAGCCGCAGCGATTCACCGCTGGGTGTGGTGATGACCTTCGATGGCGACCGTTCCCGTCTGTCGTCCAGGGACCTCATGCTCTCTGATCTGGCGCGTGCGGTGACCGGCGAAGACATGCCGTACGCCACGCTGATGTATGTCTGGTCCAACGATCTGCCGGTGGGCTCGGTGGTCGTTAGTCGGCGTACCGACCGCATCCGCAAGATGGTCATTGAGTCCGGCGCTGGCGGCCTGAACCGTTGGCTTGACTACGAGCGCGATGTGCGCGCCGATTTCGAACGCGCTTTCGGCGAGGCGCCGGGCCGCCTGATGTCGGTCGGCCTCATGACCGATACCGACAATACCGGGGCCTCGGTGCGGGCCTGGTACGGACCGGTGTCACTGCGCTGGGCACGCTAGGGCTGGTCAGGCTTGGCGAGGCCATGCCGTGCCTCCAGACCCGCGAAGTCCAGATTCATGTGTAACGCTTGCTGCGTAATTTGTCCTTCATGTTCTGCAGCATCGGCTGAAGAATCTGGGCATCGAGCCGAAGCGCCACGCAGGTGGCCAGGATGTCGATGATCATCAGGTGCATCAGGCGTGAGACCATGGGACTGTAGCGGTCGTAGCCCTCGGGATGGTCGGCGGCCAGATGAATGTCGCCGCCTCTGGCCAAGGGAGATCCGCTGGCGGTGATGACGATGACGCAGGCGCCATTGCGTCGCGCGATGTCGGCAGCATCCATCAAGTCTCGGGTACGGCCTGAATTGGAGATCACGACAAGACAGTCCCCGGGCTGCAGCAATGAGGCGCTCATGACCTGCATGTGGCCATCGCTGTGAGCGACCGTGTGCACGCCGAGTCTGAAGAATTTGTGCTGCGCGTCTTGCGCCACGATGCCCGAGTTGCCGGCCCCGATGAATTCGATGCGTCGCTGATCTCGGCAGGCTTGTCGCAACGCTTCGACTGCTCGGCCGATGGCGTGGGTGCTGGCTTCGTTGCGGTACTTGAGAAAAGCAGCTACCGCGTTGTCGATCACCTTGACCGTCACATCGCTCACCTTGTCATCGCTGTCGACACTGCGGTGTATGAACGGCACGCCTTCATTAACGCTGCCGACGAGCTTGAGCTTGAAGTCGGCCAGTCCGTCGTAGCCCAGGCTGCGGCAGAACCGCACCACCGTGGGCTTGCTCACCTGAGACTGTGCCGCCAGCTCGCTGATGGGTTGGCGTGCAAAAGCCCCGGGATCTTCCAGCACCAGCCGAGCCACCCGCTGTTCGGCAGGGGCGAGCGATGGTAAGCAGGCTTTGATACGGTCGAGCATGGGTCCAAAAATTGTAATTTGGTTACAGCGCGAAAGAGCGTCGCCCGTCGATAATCGGGGGCATGAATCAACTTGAAGCGCTCAAGCAGTACACCACAGTTGTTGCCGATACCGGCGACTTCTTGCAGATCGGCCAATTTCGGCCCAGCGATGCGACCACCAACCCGTCCTTGATTCTGAAGGCGGTCAAGAAACCTGATTACCAACCGCTCTTGCGCCAGGTGGTGCAGATCCGCGGGCGCGAAGCGATGGATCGCCTCATCGACAGGCTGCTGGTGCGCTTTGGCTGCGAGATTCTGGCCCTCATACCGGGACGCGTCTCGACCGAGGTCGATGCGCGCCTGAGCTTTGATGTGCGTGGTACGGTGGAGCGTGCTGAGCACCTCATGGCGCTCTATCAAGCCGAGGGCGTGCCCCGGGAGCGGGTGCTGATCAAGATCGCCGCGACCTGGGAGGGCATGACCGCTGCGCGCGAGCTTGAGCAGCGTGGCATACACACCAATCTGACGCTCTTGTTCTCTTTGGGTCAGGCAGTGGTCTGTGGCCAGATGGGGGTGCGGCTGATTTCTCCTTTCGTGGGTCGTATTTATGACTGGCACAAAAAGGCCCTCGGCAGTGCTTGGGTGGAGGCCGATCATGCCGGCGCCAAGGACCCTGGCGTGCAATCGGTCCGCCAGATTTTCAATCACTACAAGCGTTGGGGTATTTCGACCGAAATCATGGGCGCGAGCTTTCGCAACACCGGGCAGGTTCTAGCTCTGGCCGGTTGTGACCTGCTGACCATCAGCCCGGACTTGCTGGCCGAGCTGACCGCCAGCCAGGCGCCAGTGCAGCCCGCGCTGGATGCGCAAGAGGCGCGCCGCATGGACCTGCCTGAGCTGCATCTGGATGAAGCGGATTTCCGTTTGGCGCTCAATCAGGACGCCATGGCCACTGAAAAATTGGCTGAGGGCATTCGCGCCTTCATCGCCGACGCAGTGGCCCTTGAGCAACTGGTCGGGGCGGTTTAAATGTCCGTGGGGCTCACCGTCCGCTGCGATCAGACGGCCGCCTGGGCCCGACTCCAAACGCATTTTGATCGCGCGGGACGAAGTTTTGATTTGCGGCGGGCTTTTGCGCAGGATCCTGAGCGCGTCGAGCGTCTGAGCCAAGAGGCGCCGCATGTGTTTGCCGATTTGTCCAAAAACTGGCTCGACGGCCCGACCCAAGCGCTGTTGCTCGAGCTGGCCGATCAATGCGGGCTGGTGGCCCACCGGGACGCGATGTTTGCTGGCGATTACATCAACAGCACCGAGCAGCGCCGTGTGATGCACTTTCTGCTGCGTCAGCCGGCCCAGCTTGGCTTTGCTCGGGCCTCAGATTGGACTGGGGTGCATGAAACGCGGGAGGCCTTGCTGGCTTATGTCGAGCGGGTGCGCGCCGATGCGTCAATCACCGATGTGGTCAATATCGGTATCGGGGGGTCTGATTTGGGACCGAGCATGGCGGTGCAGGCCCTCGAGGAATTCTCCAACACCGGTAAACGGTTCTACTTCGTCTCCAATGTGGATGGGCATCAGCTGGCTTCGGTACTCTCGGGTTTGCAGGCGCACCGAACCCTGTTCCTGATCGCCTCCAAGACCTTCACCACCACCGAGACCATGACCAATGCCCGCACCGCGCGGCACTGGTTTGAGGCTGCGCTGGGCGCTCGAGCGGCCGAGCTCAGGCCGCACCACTTCACCGCACTGACGACGAATTTGCAAGCAGCGTCTGAATTCGGTGCTGGGACTTGCTTTGGTTTTGAAGACTGGGTGGGCGGCCGTTATTCCCTGATGTCGGCCATCGGGCTGCCGGTGGCCATGGCCATTGGCGCGACCGCCTGGCGCGAGTTGCTGGCCGGCGCGCATGCGATGGATGAGCACTTTCGCACGGCCCCCCTGGCGCGCAACCTGCCGGTGCGGCTGGGTTTACTCGATGTCTGGTACCGCAATTTTCACGGTCTGGGCTCGCGCTGTGTGGCGCCTTATCACAGCCGACTTGCCCGCTGGCCAGCTTATTTGCAGCAACTGGAGATGGAGAGCAACGGCAAGCGAGTCGACCGGCAGGGACAGGCCCTGCCGTTTCATACGGCCCCCGTCGTCTGGGGCGAGCCCGGCACCAACGGTCAGCATGCTTTT
>Ga0194130_10007922_pt1 | contig 11513 bp, 10 predicted proteins | sample TA2KigsurfametaG_FD_160084 | JGI IMG/M metagenome (GOLD analysis project Ga0194130, IMG submission 160084) | Freshwater microbial communities from Lake Tanganyika, Tanzania - TA2015050 Kigoma 12 surface | ecosystem: Environmental > Aquatic > Freshwater > Lake | place: Tanzania: Lake Tanganyika... | reverse complement strand
CGATCAGCTGCTCAGCGGTCTTGAGCTTGCGGATGATCTGCTCGGCTGTGTGGCGGGTTCGTTTCATGGTGGAGTCCCCGGCCCAGTCTGGCCGGATGAGGACTCTCATTCACCGTGGACCGATTCCTAGGAGCCTGTCGCACGTTGCGCTGAGGCCATGAAACAGTGATTGAACACCTGTGATTCCGAAACATCCGATTGCAGCCGTGGCGACATGAACCAGGCCATCAGGCCGTTGCCATTGATGCCCTGAACAGCTTGAGCAGGTTGTGGCTGGTGGCCATCAGCGCCCATTCCCCGTTCACCAGCTCCAGACCCCGTAATCGGAACCGATCCAGGCCTCTGGCTCCTTTGATCTGCCCAAAGACTGGTTCCACCACGGTTTTGCGCACGGCATAGATCGCTTGGCCGGCTTTGGATCTGAGCTTCCGCTCCATCCGGCCTCTGGCATCGAGATCTCTGGGTGCTCGGCCCCTTGATGGCCTGGGCCTCTGGCCGTGCTGCTGCCGGCTGGTGGAGATGTAGGCCTCCAGCTTCCTTTCCTCGCAGGCTTTCAGGTTGGCGGTGCTGCAGTAGCCGGCATCTGCAATGAAGGCATGCGGCAACTGACCGGTGTTGGATTGGATCCGCTCCAGCATCGGCAGTAGATGCACCGCGTCACTGGGCTGGTTGCTGACGCCGATCGCCACGATCACCTGATGGTCACTGTCGACCGCGGCCTGGCAGTTGTACCCCTGGATCCAACCGTCAGCGCCCTTGAGGATGTGGCTGTCGGGGTCGGTGAAATTCCGCTGAGCGCTTGGTTGGGGGTTGCCGGCCGCATCGGTTGGCAGCGTCCGCTGCGGCATCGTTAATGGATCAGCCTTAGCGGCGGCAACGGTGCTCAGCTCCAGGCCTGCGGCCTCGGCTTTCTCCATCGCCAGCTTCTGAGCCTCATCTGCCCGTTTGCGTGCACCACGGCTGCGGCGTGCTGCACGCTTGATGCGCGGCTCATCGCCACTGGCCTCAGATGCTTCTGCCTCCTGCTCAGCAGCCTCGGCCTCGTCATTCCGTTGAGCGGCCTTGGCGGCAGCAGCTTCTGCCTCGAGTTCAGCCTTGGCCTTGCGGATCCACTCCAGCCGGCTGGAGCGCCGTTGCAGTTCCTTGGGCAGTTCATCGCCCCGCTTGTCCTTGCCGTATTGGCCGTCTTCCTGGGCGTCGATGATCTCGGCCTTGCGTAGTAGCGCCCGCATCTCAGCCTCCAGCTGCCGCTCGGACTTGAGCATCCGCTCGTGGCTCATGGCCTTGTGCTTGCTGGCATTGGCTTTGACCTTGGTGCCATCCAGTGCCACCCGGCCCAGGGTTACCAGCCCTGCCTTCTGGCAGAGCCGCAGCACCTGAACGAACAACCCAGAAAGGGCGTCCAGGTGACGGCGCCGGAAGTCACTGATCCGGCTGTGGTCAGGCTGCTGGTTGCCGGTCAGCACCCGGAAGGCGGCGTCTTCCCAGCAGGCCTTCTCAATCTTGCGGGAGCTGGGAACTCCGACGCAGTAGGCATACAGGAGCAGAACCACCATCATTCGAGGCTCGTAGGCCTTCTCGCCCCGCGGATCCTTTTGCCGGTAGACGGCGTGGATCTCCTCAAGATCAAGCTCGCCGGCCAGATCCAACAAAAAGAACACCAGGTGATTCTCCGGCAACCAATCCACCGGTGACGGCGGTAGCAGGAGCGTCTGCTCGGGGTTCCAAGGGCGGAACGATTTGGGCTTGACCATGCCCCATTCTCTCGCTCAGATCCGTTGCTGCCACTGGGATCTGGGCAGATTTCAGGGCGTCTGTGGAGAAGGCGAGCGCGGATCTATGTGCGACACGCTCCTAGAGGTGGTGAACGAGGAATGGGCGCAGATGGCCACCAGCCACAACCTGCTCAAGCTGTTCAGGGAATCAATGGCAACGGCCTGAGGCCCTGGTTCATGTCTCCACGCGGCTGCATTCAGCGCAACGTGCGACACGCTCCTAGCCTGCGATGGAATCGGCTTGAAGGGAAAGTGCACCAAGGCCAACAGGACACAGACGAACGGCTAGGCTTAGTGGTTTATCAAAACTCAGCAGTTCGAGTATGCCTATATCATGTCATTCACCAGCTCAGAGGAGCGAAAGAGCTCGCTGCTTAGATAACAGTCGATCTATAACGACAGTAGGTTTTTTACATGACAATCGGTGGCCCCTATTTCATTCGGCAGCTCGAAAGACTGCAGCTTACTGTCTATTTGCCCAATAATTAACCTAACTTGCACAAACTATGCAATTTAAATTAAACATCAAATTTGGGCCTGTCATGTGCACAAAACACGAATCTGCACTCATTGCTGTTTAAAAGATATATGCAATCTATGCTCATGCATCCTTAGATTTAGATAAATGTTATTTGTGTAAGCATTTTCACAAGCACATCAAACCAAGTCCGATCTTCATCTGCATCTTAATCACACACCTCCTTGCTTTAAATGAATATTCATCAATCGCAACTACATAGTAAAGGCTTTACAGTAGCTCAAAGTCTTTTAACTAATAATGAGTGTAGAGTATGTATCGATGAGGCACATAAAATATTTTCCTCTCCACCCTATCGTGATGATGGTGAGTCAATAAATGTTCGATCAATGATTTTAGACAAATCTCAGCCAATTGCAAGAATATTTTTCCAAAATAAAGTTATTAAACTTCTAGAATCAATACTGGGACCAAATTTTATATTATTTCCCGAGATCTCGCTTATGAGGTCACAATATGGAGGCTGGCATAAGGATACTACATCTATAGAACTCTTTGGATATGACTTTCATAAAAATAAGGATTTTAATATTGTAAATGTAGCATTATACTTGCAGGATAATACTAGTTCAGGGGGAGGTCTCGATGTAATACCAGCCAGCCATCTTGAAAACGACGCTTACACTAACTTTTTTCGTGAGAAAGATATTAAAGATAAGAGCAAAAAGTTATCACTGCGGCAAAAAATTATTAGTAAACTATATTTTATATTAACAAATTATAAATTAAAAATTAGTTTTTTTCGATATAGTATATTTATCAATATTGCCAAACGTCCAAGAACCAATACTGCTGAGTATGTACCTTTAAATCACACCGATCCGCATCTTGAAGAGAGAATTCGTATTCCAACTAGAATAGGTGATTTACTCATATTTGATTTAAGAACATCTCACAAAGCATCTTGGCCAGACACACTTATCGATGCTAGTCAAGGACCTGAGAAATATGCAATATTCTTTATATGTGGAGAAAATAATCCGACATCCACTAAATACATGAACTATTTACATAAGAGAGCAGTGACACAGCAAGCTTATTCTTATCTAAAACGATACAACCCGTCGTTACACTTGACTAAATTTGCCTATGATGCAAATATTAAATTATTTCATTGATTATACATGAAAAAAATTAAACATTCCAATGTATTAATAGTTATCACGAATACTTCTTTCATCGCAAATCAATTAGCCTGGTCCCAAGCATTATCCTCACATAACGTAAATATACATACTTTGTCTTTTGTAGAAAAAAAATTACTTAAAGATATTACTACCCAAAAAGGTTATCCTTGCTTAGGTGAAATTATATATAGAAAACCTTTTTGCAACCATATTTCATTTCCGCAAACATTTGACCCTCTGAACAAACAACTTGCCAAGCTTTTATATTTACCCTTTTCAATTTGTGTAAACTTAATTAGAGCGAAAATCTTTATAAACTCCTTATCATCCCTTCTTAAAAAATACAGCATAGATGCATTATTTCTTCCCGAGTCTTCTCCCGCTTATTTAGCACCTGAAATTGTCACTGCAGCTCGAGCTTGTAAAATTGCCACATTCACGTCCCCTATTGATCGTGATAGCCCAAGATCCTATGCAATGATATACAAGTCGAGCAGTGATTACGCGATCAGCGGCATTAAGCTTATTTTTGTTAAATTATTTTTTTTCAATTGGATTTATTATTATAATGACCAATATCTAATTAGGTTGCCGATACAATATATTATTTTGCAATCACTATTGGGGATAGCCTCCCCCTACCCATGGCACACTATTGGTTTTCTTGAAAATTATATTATAGTTCAAAGTAGGGCACAGGGTAATTGGTATCAAAATCTCGGCGTCTGCTCAAACAAAATATTGTATATTGGAAGCCCTATTTTCGATAAGATTAATTTATTAAAAGTCTCATATTCCCATATTAAACGTCTTAAACGTTCATACTGTATTGACCCAAAGAAAAAAATAATTATTATTTCACTACCTCAAACTCATTGGATCAATGGTCGACCCGAAGCTGAGTATCAAAATCATCATGAAATGATAATGGCTTTTCTTTCGCCATTTCTTAGCACATCAGCATACAATGTGCTAATAAGCCTACATCCTTCCATGGATATTCTCAAATATAAATATTTAGAAGCTTATTCATTCTACATTATTAAGCATAGCTTATACGAGGTTATTTTTTTGGCAGACCTTTTTATCAGTCTTAATTCGTCTGTGGTTCCTTGGGCTATTGCACAAGGCATCCCCTGTATTGTCTATGACGTCTATAGATATTATCTCGAGCTTCCTGAGCTTTCGATTAGGTCTAGAGGAACACTCATTGTACAAGATCAGCAAAGTTATCTGCGTGAAGTTAATTCTGCTTTAACTAATGATAGTTTATTGCAAGACCTATGCAGTCATCAGTTAGCAGAATCAAAGACATGGGGGTTCACCGACGGCCTATCTATTTCGAGACTCCTTGAATTTGAATTCTAACTATTTCTCATGGCTTCTAATTACAATAAACGTCTTCATTTAGCCTTAAAACGTCATCTTGAAATATTTGCAGATCTAAAATCCAATCAATTACGAGACCATCTGCTCGAAAAAATTCACGGCTGTCCTGCTTGCGATTGCAAAACAAAATCTTTGTTATTTAGCAAGGATTTTTTTCCTCATTATAAATGCACTCAATGTTCTTTAGTTTATGTTAATCCACGTTTGACGACACTACAGACGCATAATTTTTACAATTCTGAAGCTAATGAGATTTATAATGAGAAAAAGTTTTATGGTGATTCAACTCTTGATAATGAATTTAATGAACGAAATTTTCAAATTATACAAAAATTATTTCCAAAAAGCTCCAAAAGATATAGACTTTTAGAGATTGGTCCTGGCAATGGATATTTTACTCGGAGAGCATTGGAGCATGGCTTTGACGTTTCATGTATTGAGCTCAACCTCGGATTGGCCGTTGAACTAAGAAAATCTGGGGCTTTTGTTTATTCCAATGATTTAGTTGACCTCTCGCTGCCTACTGACTATTTTGACGTAATCTTTATGCGTGATGTAATAGAGCACATACCTTCTCCTAATATTTTCATTAAGGAACTTGTTCGCATAATGAAGCCTTCAGGTTATTTATTATTGGATACACATAACATATTTTCTATAGTAAATCTGCTCACTGGCCCGTTCCATACCGTAATCTTTCCTTTTGAGCACCCACTTCATTGGTCACCACGTTCTTTGATCAGATTATGCAATTCTCACCAATTGCATTTGCGACATTTCCAGTATGATCATGGTAACCAAGGACTGTTAGATATTTTGAGTTACCGAACATATCCCTCCTTCACGTACATACTTCCTCCGCCTAAAAAATGGACAACATCTATTATTGTTCGACCTCTATTATATTTTTCTCTATTATTTCGGCTTCACAAGTTAGATCGCTTGATAATGAGTTTTATTTCAGTTCTTTGCCGCAGGGGTTCAACAATGCAACTGCTTTTTCAAAAGTAACTAATTATTAACACTGCTTTCTTCTTGTTGAAAAAGTATTAATGTGTTATATATGAGTCAAAACAAATCTGCTCTTGTATTTGGAGCCTCTGGGCAGGATGGCACTATATTATGCTCGTTACTCAATCAAAATGGCTACCACATCCATAGAGCGCCAAGATTTCAGTATTCAAATTCACTAGCAACAGATATTAGTGACCTACTTACTTCTGTTCAACCATGTGAGATATACTATTTATCAGCAATTCATGGATCTAGAATACAAGATATTAACAACAACTATAAATTAATCCTTGCACATGGCTTAGTTAATTCGATTATTCCTAGTTTGATTCCTTCCATTATTAGCACTACTAATATCAAGTCCTCGTTCTTTTTTGCATCATCATCATTGATTTTTGCTCCTCAGCTTGAAGCAATTGACGAGAACACTTCTCCTAGCCCGAATTGCTTATATTCAAATTCTAAACTTTATACTTGTTTGAACCTAGCACAAGCTCGGAGATTCTATAATATACCTATTGTTTGCGGACATTTCTTTACTCATGAATCATTGCATAGGTCAAATAGTTTCCTCATGCAACGAATCATTAACTATGCTATTGATGTATTTGCTGCTCCAAATAAATCAGGTTTCAGACTTTCATTGGGTAATCTAAATCAAATTGTCGATATAATGGACGCAAGAGATGCCATGGCTGCAGCATTTCATTGCACAAGTAATTATTTCAATAAGAACTTTGTTATAGGCTCAGGCATACCTACTTCTATTGAAACTTTGGTACGCATTGCATTTAGCATTTTGGACCTTGATTATTTAGAATATGTTGATGTATCTGAGAATAATGTAAAGACAGATTGTCTTGCAAGAGTAGCGAACATGCGAAGGATCTACGCCACTGGTTGGGCCCCACAATACTCCCTTCGTCAAACTATATCTGACATTATTGAATATAAGCTTTCAAAAAAAAATCTTCCAAAGATCCATGAATGATCAGAAGTTCTATTCATTTTCTGAATTCTTCCAAGATAAAGAATTCATCGATTTGTACATGCATGAATCTCATTCTTCGCTGCCTGCAATTACAATTATAATTCCAGCAGTTCATGTAAATGAGCTTTGGAGCCATAACCTCGCTTCATTTTACAGAGAGTGCCGAGTTTATGAATTATTGATCGGTAACGCTGGCTTGAGTGATGAGGCAATAGTTATTGCTAAGCAGTTTCCACGAGTTCGAGTACTCAATCATATTGGCCTTACCTTGGGATATAGTATTCGTCTTCTAATTAATGAAGTCTCATCGGAACTCTTTGCCTATTTTCATAGTGATATTTACTTGCCTCCTGGATGGTCTGAGCAGATGCTTCCTTTTGCTAATCAATATGATTGGTATGGCTGCAGAATGATGCAAACTACTTTTTTGATGCATGTGAATAATTACGGGGATAGACCCTATGCTGGCGCTCAGATTGGTAAAACTAAGACGTTCAAGCTTTTTGTTGACCAAATCGATGATGACTACGTTTGGAGACAAGAGGATTTTGTTTTTGCTAACAAGGTTTTGAGTGTAGATGGAAAGGTTGGTTCTATAGATCACGTCTTTCATTATCATCAGTTAATGCCCAAGCAGTCTGATGTATGGAATCCAGACCTTTTTGTATCATATACAGTAAATCTTTCACGTGAGCAACAATTAAAAGTCGCAAAGACCCAGCTTTTTGGACTTATCAAGTATACGAACCACAATTCTGCATGGTGTGTCCAAGAAGCGATTACTTATACTGTGATTCTTTTAAGACTCGAACCTTTTAACACTATTAACTATTCAATACTTTTGAGTCTTTTATGTTCTAAGCCCGCATGGGCGTACAAACTTGCTCTTTCTATTCCTAAGATTATAACAGAATTACTCAAGTCATCTCTGCGGTATTTCAAGCTTTGCACTTTTAAATTTTTGAAACTTATGTTTAATTTTTTTAATAAAACGTAAGTTTTTCTTTAAGTATTTTATTCTTTTTTTACTCGAGCTAATTTCCATCCTCATTATGAGCTCAATACAGAGAATTAGTCGTTGTCGAATTTCTTCTGATGAAAGTTTGATTTCTGTAGTTAATCTTGGATATCAGCGTCTTACCGGGGTTTTTCCCTCCTCTCCTGGCGAGGATGTTACGCGTGGTCCACTTGAACTAGTATGGAGCTCAAGTAGTAATTTATTGCAGTTAGCACATTCTTACAACCCACTTGAAATGTATGGTGAGAACTACGGGTATCGCTCTGGACTTAACAAATCTATGGTTAGTCATTTACGAGCTAAAGTTCGAAGGCTTGAATCATTAATAGAACTTTCACCAAAAGACGTTGTTCTCGATATTGGCAGCAATGATGGAACAACACTTAACGCATACAAGATGAAAGATGATATTCGTCGACTTGGAATAGATCCCACTGCATCAAAACTGTTAGAGTTTTATGATCCCGACATACAAGTAATACCTCAATTCTTTTCATCTTCTGTATACCATTCAGCGGATCTCCCCCCCGCAAAGTTAATTACATCTATCGCTATGTTTTATGATCTGGAAGATCCTGTTGAATTTGTACGGCAAATACGAGATGTATTAGATTCCAACGGGATTTGGCATTTTGAGCAGAGCTACTTGCCTTCGATGTTAAGAACTAATGCTTATGATACTATCTGTCACGAACATTTAGAGTATTATACTGTTGCTAATGTAGACTATATACTTGCATTGGCAGGTATGCGAATCGTTGATCTTCAATTTAATAGTGTTAATGGCGGCAGTTTTGCAGTTACTGCTTGTAAGGATAATTCAACAATCCGAACAAACAATAGGCTCGTATCATGGTATTTAAACCAAGAAAAGCGTATGGGTCTTGATTCACCAAAGCCATTTCGAGATTTTGAAGCCAGAATATACGAACACAGAAACAGTCTTCGAGAATTAGTGTTATCTCTTAAAAGTGCCGGAAGTCGTATATCTGGTTACGGAGCTTCAACTAAAGGAAATGTTCTTCTACAATTTTGCGGTTTTGATCAAGAAGTATTGGACTACATTGTTGATGTTAACCCATATAAGTATGGACGATTTACTCCGGGAACTGGAATTCCAATTATTTCCGAAGAGGAAGCTGCGTGTAAACCTCCTGATTATTTTCTCGTACTGCCTTGGCACTTTCGGGAGGGTATCTTAAGTCGTGAAACTTCTTTTCTACAGAATGGAGTGCAATTTATTTTTCCTTTGCCTGAGATTGAGATCGTATCTTATTGACTTTTTCGGCAAATAAGTTGCTCTATACAGCCACTTCTGTTTTTAGTATTTGTTATTACGTGTCCGTGCTATTTTTGGATTAATAGCATAATTTATTATTTCCACATTTATAAGTCTACCCTGAGTGTGCATCTTAATTGCTTTTTTGATTTTGCCTTGAGCAATCTTTTTCACGGTTTACTTGTTTCTACGTCCCTTTCCGAGCACGATTTCCTTTTTGCCATATTCTATATCTGGATTTAGATTGCTATGAACAATTTTTCCGCTGGTTTGCTTGGCTGCGGGCTTATGGGGCGTCGTCATGCTGACGTACTTCAAAAGCTGGGCATTTCTTTATGTGCAGTAGTTGATCCTATAGACGCTGCTTGTGTTGAAGTTGTCAACAACTGGCAGGGTGAAGGCTCTCCTGCGACTTTCAACAATTTGGAGCATATGCTGCAAGTGCAGTCCCCTGAATTACTTGTCATTGCTGCCACTGCGGATGTTCGTGCAACCCAAGTTCTTGCTGCGATCGATGCCGGTGTGCGCTTAATATTTCTTGAGAAACCGGTTGCTAACTCGCTGACCGCATGCAAGCGCCTCCGTCGCGCCTGTGAGCTTACCGGCACCAGTGTAGCAGTGAATCATCAGATGCGCTTTCTACCGCAATATCAGATCCCTAAGCAACTATTCGATTCACCGGATTATGGCGGCTTCCATTCCATGAATGTTTCCGCCGGTAATTTTGGCATGTCCATGAATGGTATTCATTATATTGAGGCCTTTCGTTTTCTGACAGGTGAAGCGCCCGTCGAGGTTTCAGCCTGGTTTGATGCAGTCGCTGTTGCTAATCCTCGTGGGCCCCAGTTCCAGGATGTTTCAGGCTGCATCCGGGTGACCACCGCTAAGGGGCACCGGCTTTACATAGATGCCTCTGCTGACCAGGGCCACGGCTTGCAGGTTACCTACATGACTCGCAACGGCCGCATCACCATTGACGAGCTCACAGGCGAAATGACCACTGTGTTGCGGACCGCTGAGCATCGTGATGAACCAACTAGCCGTTACGCCATGCCGGCGAAGATCCTTCAGCAGCAGATTGCGCCTGTTGAACTAATTGACTCTACCAAGGCGGTTTTGCAAGCGCTGTTGGATGGCGATGGCTACCCCACCCTGGAGGATGCCACCGTAGCTGTGAAAACTCTTGTGGCTGCCTATCGCTCACATCGGCAAAGTGGTGTATCTGTCTGTTTGTCTGACATCTCCGATGACGATCCTGAGGTATTCCCTTGGGCTTAATTCTTTTTATGCAGATGTCCGAAGCGCATTGTTTCATTGAATGAGTTGCTTCTAAGGGGTTGTTGTATCATGAGATATCTGAATTGTGGTTGTCCCGCCGATTGATTTATCAGGCCGGGTGCCCCCAGTTTCAAGAAAGTTGTAACCCCCTAATTGTGTTTTCTTGCCACGTCATTCAGTGACCCGCAGCCGTTGGAGCTGCTGAAAGGGAGTTTGGCCACCGATGACCATGTGGCACCTGCGGCCGTTATTGATCGACAGATACCGCGGCAGCCACCGCTTTCGCTCCTCTGAACTGGTGAACGGCATGGCGTAGGTCCATTCGGCCTGCAGGGTCCACTGCTTCGCAGAAGCCTGCGGCTAGATTAACCGCTCGGCCTTGCCGTTAGTCTGCGGCCTGCGTAAATCGCAAATAGTACAGACCGGTGCATTGCCAGTAGCTTCTGGTGCGGCTCGCCTTGTTAGCCCTTAACTGATGGAATCCACACACATTTTACGCGTTGCCGTGATCGGCGCCGGTCACATGGCGTCTGAGCATCTCCGTGCCTTTTCCGCCTGTCCTGAGGTAGAGCTGGTGGGCATTCATAGTCGTAGTACTGCCCGTGCCGAAGGCCTCGCGCACGCTTATCCCGGGCTGGCCGTACTGCCAAGCATCGAAGCGCTCCACTCCTACACAACCGCTGATCTGGTGGTGATCGCTGTGCCTGAATTAGCCTGTCTGGCTGTATGCGAGCAGGCCTTTCAACATCCGTGGACGCTGCTTATTGAGAAGCCCGTGGGTCACACCTTGGCGGAAGCGCGCCAGATCGAGCAGCATGCCGTTGACAACGGCGCCAGGGCTTACGTGGCGCTCAACCGCCGCTTCTACGGCTCCACCCTGCAGTTGCAGCAAGCGCTGCAAGGTATCGATCAGCCCCGCCTCGTCACCATCCTCGACCAGGAGGACGCCGCCGGCGCTCTGGCCGCCGGCCAACCGCCAGAGGTGGTGCGCCACTGGATGTATGCCAATTCGATCCATCTGATTGACTACTTCACACAGTTTTGCCGAGGCGATCACCTCGCCACAAAGGTGCTCACCCCCTGGAACCCCGCGTCCCCGGGCCC